>Ga0180009_10001673_pt1 | contig 26859 bp, 14 predicted proteins | sample OS_PC_MetaG_FD_123537 | JGI IMG/M metagenome (GOLD analysis project Ga0180009, IMG submission 123537) | Groundwater microbial communities from the Aspo Hard Rock Laboratory (HRL) deep subsurface site, Sweden - OS_PC_MetaG | ecosystem: Environmental > Aquatic > Deep subsurface > Groundwater... | reverse complement strand
TTTATCTCCGGTTTATGAGCCTACTACTCGTTCGGGTTCATCCACAGTAATGTGGCAGAGAGGTAACGGAGGACAGCCGAACACCGAAGGCGAGGCCTTCTATAATTATTATCAGATAAATGATAGTGCTCCAACCGTGTACGAGCCGGAAATAGATAAAACAGTGTATACTAAAACCGGTGCTGACCAAGACGTAAAAGTTCCTCGTACTCCCTGGAAAGAAAGAAAAATAAGAGATACCCGTTATTCTTCCACAATTACAAAACAAGAGACGGCCGCGGGAATAACCAATATCCGCCACGCAGAGTTAGATCAAAATTCTACTTTAACTTTTTCTATGCGGGCAAGTACACAATGCCAAGATAAAGATGGAAATATAGAAGATTGTGATGCCAGGGACGATCCTGATGATGTTATCCCTGCCTATACTTATACTTTCTCTGATTCCGATGATGAAGTCGGAGAAGCTACTGACCATACTACTTGGTGGAGGGATAGAGTTTGGCAGACTAACCATTAAAAAAATCTGTATTTATACTATAGAAAGAGTATAATAATAAAAGGCATAGAGTAGCAAAGGTACAAAGTAGGGAAGGATAAATATAAAGGTAATACCTTAAAGGGCATGAGCAAATAAAAATGGAGAATAATTAATGAGAAAGTCTATTAGGAGGCCGGTTCAGGCAGTATTAGGGTTTATTTTTGCTCTTGGCGCGCTTCTTTTCTTAACTTTTGGGATTATACGTACCTGGGGTTGGTTTAACAACAATTATGTTAAAAGGCAGGTGGATTACCAAAGAAGCCGCCTTGTGGCGGGTAACTATACTAGCTACGCGGGAGATGAAGGTACTGCCTGGGAAAACCAAACTTGTGTGAATACTGGTGAGTCTTTGCCGTTAACTGATGAGTGGATGTATGGTGGAACAAAAGAGATTGTCAGCCAAAAGCTCCCCATTGACGTAGATAAGCCTGTTTATCCGCCTGAAATATCTTCTGAGGATGCGTGTAGGATAGAATGCCAGACGGAGTCAGGGTGCACGAGCGCAGCTATTTTTAATGCTATGTGCCCTTGTTATCAAGAGTGTTTATGTGAAAAAGGCCTTGATAAGAATACGTTAACTTATACAAAGATGATAGAAGCGATTTGCGGTGAGGACGGGACCTGCGGTAGCCCGAGTAATTATGGGTGTGGAAGGACCGCAAATTTAACGGCTTTGAAAGATTGCCAGGATGATTGCGAGGATGAGTATAACAATTGTCTTAGTAATAATACCGAGCCTTGCCATAGCGATTATGACATTTGTATTGCTGATCCTTTTATTCCTGAGGAACAGTGCAATGCGGATAGGAAATTGTGTTGTATCCCCAACTATGATAAGTGTCTGAATGGGGTGCTTGCGGATGATGGAGTGGATGGGTGCAGCAGTAAATTCGGCAGTACCGGCACGGTTTGCGCTCTCATAGGGGCAGCAATGGAGTTGGAGTATGCAGCAAATGACTGTGATGACCCCTGGGAAATCGCCTGGTGGGGAGGTTTCGGAGCGACAGCAAAAGAACTTAGGAAGGCCGCGAATAAATTAAGGGGAAATGCCAACAGGCAGGCAGCACTGGCAGCGACTTATTCCGATAGAGTACATAAGTTAAAAGCGTGCTGTGAAACGATGGGAGACTGTATCTTGATTAGTAAGTGTCATCAAAAGGTTGACACGCAAGAGAAGCAGGATTGTTTTAAAGTCTGTGACGACGAAACAGGTGTTTGTATGGATAAGGTGCAGCAAGAAGATTGCCCGATAATTAGGGATGAGTTAAGTGGCGTCTGGCAGACGGAAATAAATGAGTTAAGGCAGGATATAATCAACATTAATGCCGCAGTTGCGTTTATGAACGAGACTGTAAGTCCAGAATGTCCTAATTGGGCGCGTACAAAATGCCACAGTAAGTGGCATAGTGAATGTACTGATAGGTATACGACGTGTCGTTTCAATCATAATTTAGGTCGCGAGGTGTGCACGTTCGATCAAGATGGCTACAACACTTGCTATAACAATAATTACCCTCCTTGTGTTATCGAGAAAAAAACGGAGTGCTGTGAGTCAGCTTATTGTGAGGACTCAGGAAGTAGTGTTTCTTGTTGGGCGCTTTATGACTGGAATCCGAGTCCGTGGTGGGATGAGCATTATAGAGCTTTTAGGTTGAGACAGCATACTGATAAGTCTGAAAATAGAGATTGTTCCGCGCCAAGTGAAGGCTGCGATGGAAGTTGTACCTTCGAACAAGTAGATGGTAACAATTGTCCTAAGTGCGGGCTTGAGAAACTGGCGGAAACATTGAGGTTGTCAATACCTGGGATAGAAAGAGAGATTAGGGATTTGAGGGCAAAAATGGCAGCAATTGCTAATTGTTGTGATTCTAGCCAGTATAGTACATTTGACAAGCAGATAGAGTGTATTGGCATAGCTGAGGATACAAAATCTCCTTGGTAAAGATATCCCAATTATGTTTATAAGCTTTGGTAAAAATAAGGCCAACTATAAGAAAGGGCAAATTTTCCCCTTTTTAATTGCCGTCCTTTGTGTAGTGATTATTATGGTTATGATTACGGTAAATTTAGGCCAGATTGGGATAATGAGAGTTGATGCTGCTAATGCAGCTGATGCCGGAGCTTTAGCCGGAACGAGTGTTTTAAGCGGGGCCCTTCTTGGGTTTGGTTTAAAGAGCGATATGATGTGCGGAGTGGCACTTGAAACAGCGCTGGCGATAAATGTTGCGTTTTGTACGATACCTTTTCCTGCCTCAGTAGGTTATGCAATGGCGATATGGACTTCAGCAATGAATTCACAATTGATTGAATATACAAAGGCTACTAATGACGGTTGGATGGCTTGGACTAATGCTAAAAAGACATCCTTGCAGTATACTCTGCAGAACGTGGGAGTGGATGAACAACGGCCGAGTTTTGAGCAGTTTTTAGAGGACGCTTACAGTATTACTGAGCCCACCAGTGCTTCGGCAAGTGCTCATTATCAGGAGTATTTAAGGGCAGATACATGGAAAACTTATGACTATGCTTCTACAGGGTTTAGCAGATTTATTGGCAATGAGAAAACCGGCTATTGGAGAGAAGATGAGTTTGGCAAAGTTGCGCCGGGAGAAATTAGTATGCCTGATATAGAAATAGGTTATGGCTGGGAATGGCAAGAGGAAACCAAGAAGACTTATAGTAGTTATCCTGTCACAAGAGCGGCAGTAGGTAAAACCGTTTATAGTGACTATAATAATTATGTAGAGGCGCAAATACAGGGCAGCTCAATGTATAGTTTGGATATGGTTTATCTACATGATATACCACTTTTTAATGTTATGCTCGCTGTACCGATGGGTGTAGTGGTTTTTGTAGAAACTTACGCTTATTTTTTTGCGATATTTATCGCGTCAGTGTTGCTTGCTCCTTTTGCTGTTTTTCTTGCCGCGATAATAGCCGCAATCGCAACATTGATTGCCGTGTTAATGGTAGAATATATTCCTGCAGGGTTGACGATGACCGATGATGAAGTTGATAAACCTATTGTTATAAGAGTTTCCCGCCAAAAGCCAGGGAGGAATTATACATTATGGAATTTTCGTTATGGAACAGTTTCTGCCGGGGCCAGATCTCACCTAGCAAGAGTAGATGGTTCAACTATTGAGCCAACCATTAAGGATGCGCTAAGCGATAGTATAACGAGCTATATACTTGCTATTGTCTGCCCTGTGGCTATACTGGCAGAAATAGCTGTAAATTATAAGAAGTATTTTGATAGCGACAAACATCTTTTTGAAACCAAGCTGGGTGAGGTAACTTAAAAAAATGAGGTGGCAATTTAATCCAAAATTTAGAGCAGTAATTTTTGCTATTTTGATATTGGGCGGGACGATGTCAGCTAGGGCTATTACCCAGGAAGTGGCTCAAGAAGGAAGAGTCGATATCCCCCCTCCGCCTAAGAGCAAATTATTGGATACTAAAGAAATGACTTTAGGAGGAAGAAAGCTTCAGGGGACGAGTTATCTGAGTGAGGAAAACGAATATGTTCTTGCTCACTATTATCAGGAATTTTTTCGCAGACAGGGGTTCAACCAGCTCTTAGACCAGTACATCCAGAAGACTACCTATCGCCAGCTTAAATTTAAACGAGAGACTGAAACCGCGGAGGTATTTTTTGTGCCCAAGAAAGAAGGCATAGAAGTGAGTGTGGTTGAGTATTTAGAGCCAAAAGGCGTTCCCGCGAAGGGGGATTGGAAGTTTTCTCCCCAGGATTTGGCTCCTTTTTCACCCAAGGAGGATCAGCCGGGTGAAGATTTGGCAATTATCCCCCGGCCCGCGAAAAGTGTCCGTTGGCTAAGCAAGGAACAGGGAAAAAAAACCCACTTGCTTTATGTTAGCCCTTTATCAATAAAAGAAGCGCGGGATTTTTATAAATCCCAAATGGAGCAGAAAGGCTGGCAATTCCAAAAAGAGGTTTCTACTGCTGACGCTCTGCGCCTTTATAAAAAAAATACCGGCAAGAGTGTGAGTCTGCCTTCTTTTATGCAGGGAGGGGGGGATTTGAATCAGGCACTTGCCGAAAGTTGCAGCTTGTATTTTAATTACGGCCAAGACAAGGTAGAAGTCGTCCTTTTTCCTAATTTTCTTAACAACGAAGGCTCTATGGCTCAGATATTTTATGAGAGAGGAGAATAAGGATGAAGAGTCGTGCTCAGGGAATCTTAGATTATGTATTCGCTTTATTAATCGTTATCGCTTCGTTGTTAATTATGGGCTATTATATAAAAAGCGGTTTTTCCGGTAAATATCGCCAGACTGCTGATGTTTTTGGGGGGGGAGAGGTCTATCAGCCGGAAAACACTACGATAACCATTACGACAAGCCCTTAATAAACAAAAATGGCCATTTTAATTTATTTTGTGGTTTTTGTTGCTGTATTTTTAATAATTAATGCCTTAGCGAGTTATTTTTTCCAATCTTGGAATCGTTGGCAGACAAAAAGAATACAGGAAGTAGCTGATAAATTAGACGAGTCTTTCATCTTCATGGAGAAGAGAAGAATTCTTCTTCTCACCTTTTCCCCGTTTATCTTTGCCGGTTTAGGATTTTTGCTTTTAGGCAATCTTCTCGGGGCAGGAATAGGTTTTTTCCTGGGTGTGCTTTTTCCTGCTTTAGTGGCAAAAATGGCCAGGAGTAAACGTATTGGCCAATTTCGCGGCCAGTTAGTGGATATGCTGATGATTTTCTCCAGTTCTCTAAAAGGGGGCTCAAGCTTTACCCAGGCTTTAGAGACAATTTGCAGTGAGATGCCTCCCCCGGTTTCCCAGGAAATCGGCTTGGTGTTGAAAGAAAATAGGCTGGGAGTAACGATGGAGGATTCCCTGGAGAGCTTAAGAAGAAGGATGCCTGTGGACGAGCTTAATCTTTTAGTAAGCGCCATTTTGGTTGCCAGGGAGACAGGAGGAGAGCTACCTAAGCTATTTGCCCGCTTAACGGAAACTATCCGCAGTAACATAAGATTAAAAGAGAAAATTGCTACTCTTACCTTACAGGGGAGATTGCAGGGGGTAATTATGGCAATTTTGCCCGTTGTTTTTACAATTTTTATTTATCGCCAGAATCCCGAACATTTTAACATTATGTTGGAAACTGAAATAGGGAAGAAATTAATCGTTTTAGCGGTTATTCTTCAGATAGTAGGGATATTTGTTATCAAAAAAATAAGTACTCTTAAGATATAATATGCTTCATTATTTACTAATTTTTATTTTTATTGCCAACGCGACTTATTTTCTTATCACCGGTATTTCTTCTTTTTTCGAAACAAGGCCTACGCTTCATGTTCACTTTCCTTCAGGGATAAAACTTTTTTCTTCGGCGCGGGTATTTAGTATTTTTAAAACCGCTTCTTCTTTTATAAATAAACCATTTTTTAACCTCCCCTATCTTAAAACTCTGCAGAAACAGGCTGATTCTTTAAGAATGCCCTTAGGGGCGATAGAATTATTGCTGATAAAGGAACTAGTGATGGTTGGGGCGGGAGTTTTGGTTTCAGTATTTTCTTCCCCTCTTTACGTGCTGCCGGCAGCAGTATTGGGGTTTTTTATCCCTGATTTTTTTCTTTCTCAAAAAATTAAAGCAAGGAAAGAAGACATTGCCAGAATTTTTCCTGAAACAGTGGATCTTCTGGATTTGTGTATTAGCGGCGGGTTGGATTTTGCTTCTTCCATGCGCTGGGTTATTGAGAAATCGTATGCCAATCCCTGCATCGAAGAGTTTAAATTAGTGCTGCATGAAATTCAGATGGGCTCAAGCCGTAAAGACGCGTTAAGGGAAATGGCGAAAAGACTGCAGATTCCCGATATAAACAGTTTTAGCCGTACGATAATCCAGGCAGAAAGGATGGGCACTTCCATAGAAGAAGCGTTAAAGATACTTTCTGAGGATACCCGGGAGACGCGTTTTCAAAAAGGAGAAAGATACGCGATCAAGGCTTCTCTTAAAATTCTTTTTCCTTTGATATTCTTTATTCTTCCGGTCATTTTAATCGTAGTTGCCGGCCCGATTATTATTCAATTCCACGAGGGAGGGTTAATCCCCGCGGGAGGAGGGTTTTAGTGAGTGGGAGAAAAAGGCAATTTGTTTTTCTTCTGTTATTTTTGGTTTGTCTTGCTTTAGGCGGCCGCCACTTTATATGGAAGCGTTATCATAACCGCAAGCACCGTTTTTCTATTCTTTTTCCCCGTTCCTGGCAAAGAGAAAATGATTATCAAGGTACGGTTGTTCTTGCGCGTTCTCCCTTAAGAGGACCTGAGGATAAATTTCAGGAAAATATAAATGTGGTAGCGGTCAAGCTGCCGCAGAAAATTTCCTTAGAAATGTATTTTGAGATAAACGAGCAGGAAATAATGCGTATTTTTCCCGGCGCCAAATTTGATATTTCCCAAAGTGAAATATTTGCCGGCCGCTTCAGAGGAAAACAATTAGCTTTTAGCAGTAAGATTGATGAAACTTCTCTAAGAATTCTAACCGCTACATGGATAAGGGATGAGTGGGCATACGCGGTAACTTGCACCGGCCGGCTAGAGGAATTTTCCCGATACCAGCCTACCTTTAAGAAAATCATGGAGAGCCTGCGTTTTAAATAACCTTTCCTTTTAGATAGGATAATCTTTGTATAATTTAAAAAGTCCTGTTATCCCGATGAAGTTAAGGATAAAGAGAATCGCGCTTAGCCCGGGGGTTATTAATCCCATTAGAGCGCTTTCAAAAAGAACAATTCCCATAACAAACCATTTAAGGCAGCGGCGGCTATTTAGTTTGGCAGGGTTTTTGATGAGAAGCAGGGCAGGATAAAGGAAAGTGAGGAAAGTTAAGATAAGTAAGGGTGAAAAAATTATACCGGGTTGAGGAAGCAGAGAGTATTTTAGAAAAAGAGTTAAGCAAAAAAAAGGAATAATAATTAGTATCAGCCCGAGGTATTTTGCACGCTGCGGCGAAAGGAGCACAACGAGAGTTTTTATCTTTGTTTTTTTATCCCCCTGAAAGTCTTTAAAATCAGTAAAGAAACATAGGGTGAAGTTAATCAGCCAGATTAAAATCGCCAAAGCCGCCAGTCTGCCATTCACCATTAAGTCTAATAATTTTATTCTATATACGCCCATAGGAGCGTAGTAAAGGCAACAGGTTATTAATAACCCAAAGATTATATTTCCCACCAGAGGCATTCTTTTGGCGCGCGCGTACCCTAAGTTTAAGATAAACGCGGCTAAATAAAAGATTAATGCTTCAGGATTGAGCCTATAGGTGAGAATAAAGCCCAGAAAAAATATTATTAAGCTGAGAGTAAGGGCAAATTTAATATTTAATTTGCCGCTTGTCATCGGCCTGTTGGGGGCATTAAGCTTATCTTCAGCTAACCCTAAATAATCATTAATGATTTGATTAGCTCCCCAGCCAAAAGATAAAACAGCCAGAACGAGAATTTGCCTGAGATTATTAGGATGAGTGCCGGCAAAACTTATTCCCAGCCAGCCGGTCATTACGGCAATAGGAGAGTAGCACCAGCGCATTGATACCAGATAAGCGAAGGTGTTTTTTTTAAGCGATTTTTTTTTCATAAATATTTATTCAATTTCCACCAGCGCACTGTTTTTTTTATTTCTGTTTCCAGGGGAGTCGCAGCGGAAAAGTTTAATTTTTCGCAGGCATTGGAGGTATCATAAATGTTATTGCAGTAAAACATTTTAATCCGCGCTCTTGTCAATAAGGGCGCTTGTTTTATTCCAAACAGCTTATAAATTGCCTCTAAAGACAGCCCTAAGGGCTGGAAGAAAATTTCCGGTAAAGTTTGAGGCATTTTTTTATTCAGATTTCTGCAGAATAAAGTTAAGTACTGCCGCAGAAGAGGAGCTTTAAGGCTTCCGATAATAAATATATTTACCCCGGTTAAATTTTTCTCTAACGCTAAGACAAAAGCTGTTATTAAATCTTCCACATAGACTACATGAAAACGATTGGTTTTTCCTATAGGCAGGAGAGGCACGCCGTCCAATACAGCTTTACAGAAAGAAAATGGCCCGGCACCAAATTCTCTTGGGCCGTAAACCCAGGTAGGCCTGATTACAGTAAGGTCAATATGATATTTTTGACAAAACTTTATTGCTTCTTTTTCAGCAAGCATTTTGCTAATCCGATAATGATTCATCCCTGATTCAAATAAAGAAGAAAAAGAGTAGTTTATCCTTGGCCTGTAAGGACTGTCTTCATTCTTGGCCAAGAGGCAGTTTTCTTCTCCCAAAACAGCAGTGGTGCTCGTTACAAACAACCTTTTTATATTATTATTTTTAATAGCTTTTAAGATATTTTTTGTTCCTTCCAGATTAGTTTGGTAAAAGGCGTCTTTCTTCGCCCAATCAGAAACTAAACCGGCGTTATGGAAGACAACATCAAACCCTTTAACTGTTTTACATAAACAATCAGCGTCTTTAATATCCCCGTAGGCTATTTTAATTCCTTTCTTGGGTAAATATTTTAAACAACTGCCTTTTCTTACATAAGCAGTTACCTTATAGCCTAATTTGTTTAAGCGGCGCGTAAGATGGCTGCCGATAAACCCTGTTGCTCCGGTTACAAATATTTTCATTTTTTTATTATGGCACAATCATTTCTAAGGCCTTTGGCATTACTTCAATTTTTGCCGGTAAATAACCCCTTAGGTCTCCGTCAAATTCTATTTCGGGGTATTGGGGAGAATAGCCAATTTCTATTTTTCTGCCGTAATCTATTTTTGCCCCCTTATAATCAAGAAAATTACCCCTGTAAAGTTTTGGTATATTGTTTAGGAGAGCGAGCCGGGAAGTTTGCTCAATAGATAAAATATATAGCTTCCCGTCATCCGGCCTAATCCGGTTGAGGATTCTCATTCCCGATGCCAAATAAGGATCTTTGCCTACAGTTAAATTTACTAATTGATTAAAACTTATCTGTTTGCCGTCGATAGTTATGTTTAACTTCGTTTTTTTAAAATCAGCGAGAGATACTAAAACCGAACCAAGAGTTCCTAAAAAATCTCCTAAGTATTTACGATAACGGGAATTTGCCTTCCTGGCAATTTGCGGCCCTAAGCCGATATTGACATTACTGGCAAAATAAGAGGTGATTTCGTTTTTTCCATCAGGATGAGAGAAATAGGTGATTTTTCCTATATCAGTAGATTTAGTTTTACCTTTAAGCAAGACTTCAATGGCTGCTTCTATATTAATGGGAATTTGATGGTACTTATTAAAATCAGGGCTTGTTCCTATATGTAAAACTCCTAATTTAGGTTTTTTCCCAACCTCACTATTGCGAAATAAGCCGCTGATTACCTCGCATATTGTGCCGTCGCCGCCAACGGCTACTACCGTTTCCCAATTTTCCCTGGCAGCGCAAGCAGCAAAATCTATCGTCTGGCGAGGCTGCCGTGTCCATCTAAAATCAAAATTAATTTTTTTCTTCTCCAATAAAGAAATAATTTTCTCGCCTTCTTTTTTTGCTTTTCCTGAGTGTGCCGCGGGATTGATGATCAGGAAATATTTATTTTGTGACATATTCACTTTTTAGTTTCCCAAAGACCTCAATAACTCTATCAATATCCTCATTTTTTAGATATGCCGCAGGGAGTAATCTAATCCGGGGGGAATCTTTAGGTACACTGGGGGGTATAAACGGCACTACATAAATTTGTCTTTCAAATAAGAATTTTGCCATTTTAATCGTCTGGTAACTATCGGTGAATAAGATAGAAAATAAGGGAGTTTCCGACTTTGTTAATCTGTATCCCATATTTTTTAAAGCATTAAAAAGTTTATCTTTATATCCCCATATTTTAATACGTAAGTCATTATGAGTTTTCACAAAATCTATTGCCCTCATTCCCGCGGCAGCAATGTAAGGAGGCAGGGCAGTAGAGTAGAAATACATTGAAGAATTGTAGCGGAAATAATCTATTAATTTTTCTCTTCCTGCCAGAAATCCCCCAAATAGCCCTAATGCCTTACCCAGAGACCCGGTGATTAAATCCACATCGTTATAGGCGTCATATTTTTCCAATATTCCTCTCCCTTCTCGGCCTAATACGCCAATGCCATGAGCGTCATCCGCAATAATAAAAGCATCATATTGCCTGGCTAAATTTGTAATTTGATCTAAAGGGGCAATATTGCCTTCTGTACTATACAAACCTTCAATAACAATAAAGCGAATTCCGCGTTCAAGGGAGTTTTTCAAAATTCCTTCCAGAGATTTCATATTGTTGTGAGGAAAAAATCTTAATTTGGTATTTGATAACTTACATCCGGTTATCAGCGAGGAGTGAATATTCTCATCGGCAATGATAATGTCATCTTCTTTAGTCAGCAGCTGAAAGATTCCTAAATTGGCCTGGTAACAGGAGGGATAAAGGATCGCATCATCCTGCTTTAGAAAGTCAGCAATTTTGAGTTCAAAATCGCGGTTAATTTTTGTTTGGCCGATAACTATCGGTGTGCCGCACATGCTCATCCCGTATTCTTCAATAATTTTAATCGCTTCTTTTTTTATGATTTCATTGTTAGCTAATCCTAAGTAATCGTTTGATCCTAAAGATATGAATTTTTTATTTTCAATTGCAATTTCTCTTCCCAGTCCGCTTTCTACCAGGCGATAATAAGGGTTAAAATTTAGGTTCTCAACCACACTTTTATCTACCGATAAGACCACTCCTTTGAATGTATCAGGAGGGTCTATCCCCATGGATAAATTGTTAATAAATTCAGCTTTTTCTTTCTTAACTGTTTTCGGTTGAGCCATTTTTAGTTTTGACTCTATATACAGAATAAGGTTTTCTACCGTCAGTGAGGAATCAAGAGTTCTTTCTGATATTTCGATATCAAATTTATCCTCTAGGATATGAATGAGCTCTATACTGTCCAAAGAATCAATCCTTAAGTCTTCCCCCAGTCTTGAACTTAGTTTGATCTTATTGATATCGTTCTCTTCTCCTATTTCAGCCAAGGCCGTCTTAACAATATTCAAAGTATTATTTTCTAGAGTATCCATTTTTTATGTCTTTGTCTCTTTATGCCCAATGTAATAATCTTTATTGACTACCCAACAGGGTGTCCTGCTGGACTATTTCCAATTAGTATAATATACCATATAAAATCTTAACCAAAAAGAAAAAATCGCGATTATGTTATTGGGATTATTTTTGCTGTGGCGGCTGGGAGTGACAGGAGGAGCAGCCTTTCTTCACATCTTTCTGTAGTGCCCTTAGAGGCAAGGCTCTTTTGAACTTTTCTCCTGATGGCCGAACGGTTACCTTAAAAGAATAGTAATGAGGAGAGAAGTTAAGCCAAACAAGAAGGCCAATCAGACTAATTAATAAAACCAAAAAGACATATTTTTCCTGATATTTTTTGCGGTTAATCAGATAGAACTGCAGTATCCCTAAGCATAAACTGGGGAAAAAAAGAATTTTTTCTAAAAATAACCAGGGAATGAGAAAGTAAGAGATAAGAAAGAAAAGACCAATAAATAGCTTGCTTAATTTTTCTCCCCATATAACGGGTAGTGTTTTAAGCCCTGAAGCCAAATCGTTAGCATAATCTTTTATATCCACGAAATTCAGACATACTGTAAAGAAAATTAAAAAATACAAACTAAAAATATGAGGGAATTCTAGGATTTCCCCGCCGCCAAAGAGCCATCCCAAAATGACCGCCAACAGGAGATTAGAAGAAATAAGAACCTTAGAAAAAACGGGGAATCGTTTTAGTTTTAATGGCCTAACGCAGTAAATAACGCTGATAGCCGCGCCCAGGAGAATAAAATAAAAAGTGGCAAAGTTAACGGCGATTGCGCAAAGACAGGCAAGGGAAAAAATTCCCATTGCTATTTTTCTATAGCCGGCAGGAGGTATTTTTTGGCCCGCAGCAAGCTCGGTTTTTTCTTCATTTTCTAAATTGCCCAGTATGTTTGCCAGCCACCAGACAAGAGTAATGGAAGCAAGGCTTAGGAGAAAAGCCGCGGCGTTTTCTAATAGAAATTTTCCAATATGGTTTTTGAAAAGTAAAATCCCCAAAATAAAACCAAGGAAAAAAATTAAAGTTTTCAGGTATCCCATTTCTTTCAGAAAGGCCAGGGAGTATTTTTTATTTTTTAAGTAAGCAATACAAGCTAGCTCCCCCAGGATAATAATTATTAATAAGCGGATAAGAGGAACAGGGGTAATCGCTCCTATCTCAATTTGGAGAAATTTTGCTCCTTGATTGATAAGAAAGGGTAAAATAGAACTTAGCAAAATAACAAGATAAATTAAACCTGTCCCTAGGATTGCCTTACTTATTCTTTTTGTCTTTATTTGGCAATAAATAAATGCCAAAATTAAGATAATGCCTGCGGTTAATGTTTCTCCGGGAGTTAAACCCTGAGGAAGAGGAAGGATGCTGCTTAATCCTTTAGGGTAGATATAGGTTATGTTTATCCCTTTGCCGCCGGAGATAATTAAGTCAAGGATAGGAGTGAAAATTGCCACGCAGGCGAAACTTAGAGCGATGCGCATGGTTTTAGCAATGTTTTCTTTTGTTACGAAAGAGAATATAATCGCGAAAATCAAAATTAAACCAATCCAGAAAAGGTAGTAATGAAAAAAGGAAACAGCGATGCTTACGCCGGCGGAGAAGAAAAGCCGATGATAAAAGGGAAATAGTTTGAAGGAAACAATCGCGCTATCGGAAAAAATCTCTAAGAAATTTCTTATGGTTATAAAGGCAAAGAAAGTTAAGAAATGAAAGCTAAGAGGAATGTTAAGATTTTCTATATAAGAGATAAGTTTTTTGATTTTTTTCATAGTTAAATTTTAAACCATTTACTCCTTTCTGTCAAGTATAAAAAAAATGTTATTGCGGGCAGACGTTGCCAAACGAGTTACCCATTTTTGTTAGTGAAAATGAATGGACATTAAATTTCACAACTCCCTTTAAATCAAAGAATTAAGAAGTATAGTTAAGTGTTTTCTGCCGTATAGTACAGGTGATCGCAGATATTATGGTTCTTTCTTAAGTAGGTTACATGGTAAAATAACATTTTTCCACTAAGACATGATTTTCCTCTTACGGGGCGTAAAAAGTTATCTAAAAATCGTTTTCCGCTCTTGAGGAGGCCTGTCTGCCGGCAGGTAGACAGGCCAATTTTTTAAAGAGTATTTCTAATTCTTTATGGAACAAACAGTTAGAAGATAAATTGTCCATTAAAAGTGAGTTTGTCGAAGGTGGAGCGTAGTCCAACAGGACACCCTGCTGGGTAGCTGAATTGATCCTACACGGCGGACAAATGACACAAAACAAGTCAGACTTGTTTTGTGTCAGAAACTCTGTACTTTTTTCCTCTTTGTGCCTCTGTGCCTATGTCTCCTTCCCCTTGTGCTTTTTTCTTAAAGAAAGCGTTTTCATTTTTTCTTAAAAAACTACGAAACCGCCTTGACATTTTAAAGGAAAAAATGTTATATTTTAATAACTTTTAAGGGAGGCGACGAAAAGGGCAATTTTCCCGGTAAAAATCGGGAGATGCGCAAAGCCACGGAATCTAAATAGCTCATAGTTTGTAGTTCATAGCTCATAGTAAAATTCCTTATTAATTTTGCTAAGAGCTATGAGCTAAGAACTAAGAACTAAAAAAGAAACGCCGGGCTGCCGAAGGTCTCTTGCGAGATAAACGGCAGCCCGGTTTTTTTATAGGCGCGAATAAACGCAAATGGATATAGATTACACATTACACATTCAACATTACACAAATGAATAAACGCAAATGAATATAGATAAAAAAACTAAGAATAAAGAAGGAAGGATTTTTTCTGCCAAACTTCGTTTAGACAGTCAAAAGTCAGGCCGGGAAATTATCGGTGCAGGGAGGTTTTTCCCCCAGCATCCGCCAAGATGGCTGTGCGGGTTAATGGTATTTATATTTTTCTTCACCACAATCTCTCCTGCCTGGGCAATGAGAAAGGGAAATGCTGGGAAGCTCAGTTCCTTGGAAGCTTTTAGCCTGGGGGCTTTAGCAGGAGCAGTAACTGATATATGTATATTTATTAATCCTGTTGGAGGGACAGTCGGCTCTATTGCCGGAAGCCGGATGGATTCTTATATGTATTATAATCATTATGATAGCTATGGAGAGACAGTTGCCAGTTTTGATGTATTTGGCCATGAGATAAAAATCACTAAGGGGCAAGTTGCCGCTATGGTAGTAGGTACTGTTGCCGGAGCAGGAGCAAGTTATCTTTCCGGAGCAATATCAGGAGCAATATCAGGGGCAGGATCAGGGGCAACAGCAGGGGCAGGATCAGGGGCAACAGCAGGGGCAGGATCAGGGGCAACAGCAGGGGCAGGATCAGGGGCAACAGCAGGATTAATGGCAGGATTATCGACAGGAGCGATAGGAGGAATAGTTCGGGCGATAGCGTCAGTAATAAAAGCGATAGCAGAAGTAATAAAAACGATAGTGAACATGGTAAAAGGAGTTATAAACTGGATAGCGGAAAAGGTGAAAGGAGTAATAAATTGGATAGTGGGAAAAGTAAAAGGCGCAATAAACTGGACAAAAGGAACAATAGAAGGCTTGCTAAATATGCTTGGGGATTCGATAAAAGGGGCAGTGAAGAGCATTGGAAAAGCGGTAAAAGAAAAGGTAAAAAATGCGATAAAAGGCATAAAGGCAAAAATAGCGCAGATAAGATCAGGGAAGTTGCCGGCAAGTAAGTATTATCGTTTGGGAAGAGAAGGGTCTCCTGGTAAGGCTTTGATTGTATTAGGAGAGGATTTGGCGTTGAGCACGGTTAAATTAACGGCTTCGGAAGCCGCTTCAACTTATGCCAAAGAAGAATGGGATTGGGATAGGGTATCAGCGGCAATTTTTGGCAGCGTGGTAAGCAGCTATGCCGCGGCTATAGCCGCTCCGATAATAATGGGCTCGAGCGCGTGGCTTTTTGAAGATACCTTAGGGTTAATGCAAGGGCTTAAACACCGGGATAGCTTGGGAGGTCCGCTGACTGAGAAGCAATATCAAGATTCGCTAACACGAGCAGAAGGAGGAAATGTGACAGTAGAGACTCCCGATGGAGGAGAAGTAAAACTAAAAGATATTCAGCTGGAGACGGTAGATAGTGATGGGACAAAGAGGACAGTATCAGGCTTAGAAGTTAGCGATGTAAGCACGCAGGCAGGTACGGTTAATTTGGAAGGCAAGACAGTTACCGTTATTGAAGTCAAGGCAGGCGGTAAAACTTATCCTGCCGGCGCTGATTTTAGCCAGGAGGTGTTGGGAAAACTTGCCGCTCACACCCAATCTCTTATCCAAACCCAGGATTTATCTGATATGACCGGAGGGCTGTGGAGGTCTACTGACGGCACGCCAATCTCGGAAATCTTAACCAAGAATCAAGGTAAGGTAAGTGTGATGGGTGTGTTAAGCGGGATAGGAGCTTCTCTGGGTACAGTAGGATGGAGGCCATTTACCGAAGCCGGAATAAAAATTTTGTTATTAAGGCTAATAAAATATGACGGTTATAACGGTACAGATGCAGAGAGGATTTATAAAAATGCCGTGTCTATGGCTTTTGTTAATATGGCCAGCAGTCTAGCCAGCGAAGCATGGTATAGCAGAAAGACTGAAGGTGTTTGGAGCTCTCGGCAGGAAGGTATGGGGTATGGTAAGCATCTTTTTGGTGCCGCAGGAAGAGAGGGCGCAAGGGCAGCTAGTTCTATACTTGCCGCGCATTTGAGTAAAAAATACGATTTAGACCCTGGTTTTGATGGAATAGTAAATTTGGTAGCAAGCAGTATCGTCAACGGCACTGTGGGAGCAATTTGGCGTAAGCCTCCGGGAACAGATGACAGTCCTTATGCTAATTATAGCAAGTGGTATTTTTGGAAATCTGATGAGCCTATGTATAGAGATGTAGTAACAGGCAAGGTAATGACTGAGGAAGAGATGAATAAACGGATTGAGGAAGGAATAAACCCAGGAGATTTTAAAAGAGTAACGCGTTGGTCTGAGCTGGGACGATTTGGAAAAGGTATTGTTGAAGATATGAATAATCGGATTGTAATTGCGGCTTTAAATTCAGGAGTCCTTCCTTATAATTATTCATCTCCCCCTTCCGGTTTCGGGCTGCGGCACAATCAGTTTGATCAATGGATAAGCGAAGCCGAGCAGGCAGGAAAAGGGGCAAGCCCTATGGAGATTAGGGGCAGGGCAGCCGGGGCAGCATTAAACCGGGAGGCAGAAGCCCATTATGTCCGGACAGGAGAAGATTTGACCCGCCGCTACGTCCTTCTTCCCCTTGCTGCCTGGGAGAAGAAGAAGGCGGAGAAGCAAAAAGAGAAGTTGATAAAGAAATTACAGAAGGCAGAAGGTAGGTTAGCAGGATTAGAAGCGGTAAAGCAAGAATATAAGAAGGAAACAGATCCTTTATCTTCTCCTTTAGAGAGAGAAGGCTCGCCAGTGTTCACTGGTGGCAAGCGGCGCTCTGAAAGAGATTTAACCTATGAAGAGGAAAGTGCAGAAAGAGCTCGCGAAAGCATCGTTAAGCAAGTAGCATCAAGTTTGGAAGGGTTAAGCGAGGCTGAAAACCAGATTGCGAATTTAGTTTTTTCAGTAGAGGCAACTGATGAAGAAATAAAGCAGTTAAAAGGAGAGGAACGTTTATTGAGGAGTTCCTTGCAGCATGTCAGCTTTATTCCCACATCTGCGCGCCTGGCTCAGGAAAGAAGATTAAACGAAAGAAAAAGAAAGAGATTAGAGAAATTAGTAGTGGCTATTACGGATAAGAATGATCAAGAATACATTCAGGCGGTTATTAAGGTACTAACAGGAGAATACCCTAATTTTAAAGGCGCATCAAGAGAAGAGCTTAAGGAAGAGATTGATAGAATAGTAGCAGGTGATAATAAAATTCTTGCAGGGGTTAACGCTGAGATATCCTCAAAAGAGGCAGAAGGCGATCTTTATAATTCTCTTCCGAACCTGACAATAATACAAGGACGTTTGGAAGAAAGAATAAAGGGATTAGAAGAGTTAGAATCCTGGTTAAAACCAGATAGTAAAAGTATTGAAATAAAGGCAACTATCGCTCAATTAGTAAAAGAGAACCCTAATCTTAAAGGCTTAACGGGAGAAAAGTTTAGGAACGAAATTGAGAGACTCGCAGCGGGTAACAATAAAATTCTTAAAGGAGCTGACGTTGAGCTATCCTCAAGGGATGAAGGTGGTCGATCTCATGAGTTATTAACAATAATACAGAAACATTTGGGAGAAAAAACAGAGGAATTGGGGAAATTAGGAAAGGCTCAGGAAGATCAAGATAGGATTTTAGCGCGAATGTGGGAAGATAATCCTGGTTTAAGGCAGGTTGATGGCGATATTTTAAGAACAGCCCATAAGCTGGGAATAATTACCAAGAGCACTAAAGGTCTTCTTCCAGCGGAATTATATGAGTTAATTAAACGAGTAACTCCTCAGGTTGAACATGCCCTGGGCCGCGAGATAGAAAAACTTGATTCCTCAATCGCTAACAGCAAGAGGGCAGAGGGCTCTCTGAGCTCTCCTTTAAGCTGGCTTCCTTTAGTAGGAGCATTACAGCAAACTGCGGTATTGAGCAATTTAGCCAGGCAACAAGGAAGGGTGGTGGATTTGCCCGACTTAATAAAGGGAGGGATAGTTGAATATCGATTAATCAAAGACATTGTCATTAGCGATACGATATTGCATGAATTACAGGAGTTAGCTACTAATAGTAAGGATGAAAAAGAAAGGGAGGTAGCAGAGAAATTAAGGAAGAAGCTAGTTGGATTAAAAACCAATGGAGGAGTAGGGCAGGAGCTTTCTCCTGAAGAAAAAAGTAGAATAATTCTATCTCCTGCTGAGAAAGGAATATTAAAAGGCCTTGTTGTGAGTAACAAGGAAACGCCTAAAGACCAAAATTCAGCTCTTTTGGCGATAGATAGTGGGCAGTTATATGGCGAGAGAAGTACGTATATTCCTTCGGTAGCGGAAGTTGCCCAGACAAGGGAGACTTTTGGCAACCCTGCTATAGTTGGTATAGGTATTGGTGATGTACTGGGGACAAGAGAGACAACAGATGTGCTTATTGGATATAGAGGTCCTGAAGAGGTAAAAATTTTGCTTGCGGATCTTTTTGATGAGTATGAAGGCGAAAAGTTAAAAGAAGGTGAAGATGCCGATAAAATTAAAACGAAAGCTATAAAAACAATAGAGAAGCTTTTTCTTGATGGTGAGAAGTTTGATTCTTCCACGATTAATGATAGAGATGCATTAGCTAAATTTATAGTGGAAGCGAGGGATAAGCAGATTAAGAATTGGCGCGAGGAGAGATTAGAAGGCTTACCAGAAGAAAAGAGGATAAAAACAGAAGAAGCAATGAAGGAAATAAGCCATATTTCTGTAGAAGGAGAAGCCCAAAGAAAAAAAGTGGAGGATAATTTGGATAGGTTAGCCTGGCAAACTACTCTTTATCACCCCGAAAGCGAGCTTCTTTCGAGGACTACTGTGGATGCTTTTGGCCGGGAAAAGCAGACTACTTATTATGGCTTGGATTATAAAGGTGGGGACAAACAGCCTTGGGAGTCTAAGCAGTTGGATAAAACTACCGACCATTATTATGGCCAGTTTGGTTATATTGGTTCAGCAACTAAGGATTATTCCCAGATAGAAGTGCCGGCAAAGTGGCCAACTTTGTCAAAGACGAAAATAGTAAAATCAGAAGAGACAAAATTGGTAGAGAAGCCAGGAGAGAAAATAGTATTAGAATTAGAAACAGGGACAGAGAAGACATTAGTGCCCGCAGGAAGAGAAAAGGCAGGAGAGCCATGGACGATTGAGGGAAGAAGCCGCGATATTACCCAAAAGAAAGTTAAACAAGAAAAGATGTTAGTAAAAGAAGCAAGCAGTGAATGGGTACCTGCTAAAACAGAGAAAGTGCCGGTGTTAGTAAAACTAGAAGGAAGGGAAAAAGTATCTTTACGAAGGAAAGAACAGGAAGATAAAAAACTAAGTAATCTTACTAAGCATGATGATACTCCAGATATAAGTGATCAGCGGCCAGGACCAGGCAGTGGTGAATTTGGAGGAGGAGGCACTTCGGGAGGTTGGGAAGTTGAAAAAGATAAAAAATATGACCTCTATCCGTCAGAGCATACTGTTAAGGAAGGTGACACTTTAGGGGATATTGCTAAAAAGTATTACAAGGATCCGAAGAAAGCAGTAGAAGCGATTTCTCAGGTTAATAAGATTAAAAATCGTGGCCATATCGAGGTTGGTCAAGAATTAATCCTTCCTGATAATTATTATAAACCTACCTCTGCTGTATATGGGATGGCTGAAGAAGTCGTAACCCCGGGTCATTACGAAACTACTCCCGCTGTATATGAAAATAAGCCGGTAACAGAAACCACAACCATTCCCGGCAAATCATGGGAAGTAAAAATGTCTGCCCCTACCATTCCTACCTATACCTATATTGAGGGAAAAGAGCCCTTGGAAACAGATACATATGAACATACTCCTATCGTTAAGGAGAAAACAACTATCCCCGCAACTAAAGAAAAGGTAATGGTTCCTCAGCCTTTCTCCACCGGTCCCAACACTACTTATGATTTTAATATTTACAATACGGGCAAGGGAGCTTTTCCCTACTCCGGGCCTTCTTTCAACATATCAGCCAGTGATATTAACTCCGGCCCCTATCAACAGCCCGGGTTGTATTATTCTACCAATGGTAGGCAAATAATAAGAGATAGTTTTGATGAGTTTGTTAAGGTAATAGTAAAGGGAGGTTCATCTAATTATCAGGGAATCAAAGAGGAGTCGTACCAGATTTTAAATGAAAAAGAAGATCTTTTAAAAACTGATTATAAAAATTTTCTTAAGGAGAGAAAGAATAAGCTGAAAACTGAGAAAGAGAATTTGCCCGACAATAAACCATCTGATGATGATCTATTCCAGGACTGGCTTAATTCTAATAGCGAAGTACTTAATAAGTCATATGAATATTATGCAAAACAAGTTGATGAGAAACACCCTGAGTTAGAAGCTTATTACTCTTCTGATATCCCTCGAGTGATAGATATACGATTTTCTAAATATGAAAAATTGCAGGATAAAACCCATATGCTTCCCCAGTGGCAGACAGAAAGCGGATATAATGCTGATGGAAGCCAGCGGTTTCATACTAACTATGTCTCTACTTATGATAAAGGTAGAATAGCTAAGATTATTCGCAAGGAAGCCGAAGAAGCAGAGTATGAGGCAGATAGGCTTACTTATGATGATTTAAGGGAAAAAGAAATTTATCAAATCGAAGACACCGATAAAGCGGTAGCAAAAAGTAGGCCTGATGATCTGTATTATAGCGCGGTATCTGAATACCAAACGCAAGTAAATCCTCCCTTGGGTTGGCAGAAGACAGTAAAGAGTGATGGTATAGGAGCAGATATCGTCCCTTCCTTAGTGGTGGATGATCTAGAGGTTAACCGCGTGGACTTCACTCTCAAAGAATATAACTCTTCCCCTCCGCCTACTGATCATAATCGTCCAGCTATCATTGGTCCTGATGAGTATGACCCTATGCTAGACCTTCGTGACGATAAGGGCAATCCTATTAAGATGGAAGATTTATCACCGAAGATACAGGAAAAACTCAAAAAGCTTCTTAAGGAAGAACCTAAGACAGGGCTCATTCCCACTAATCTTCCTAGGCTGCCCGGTCCCGGTGAGTATGGCTCTAAACTTCCTGGAAGGGAAGAGATTATTAGCAAATTTTTAGATAAGATGGAACCTCTTTTTTCTGACCGCAAGCCTTCCTCCCAAGGAAAAATTTTTATGGATAAAGAACGATTAAGAGAAAAAGATGAACCGGATTTTGAGAGAAAAAGTATAAAAACTCGCTCCTTGCTGCCTACGCCGCAACTTCCTAAATTTCCTGGAAGTTACGATGGAAGTATGGGTGTTGATGCGCTTATTCCTTTGACGGGGGGAGAGTCAATTCTACCTTCTACTTCTGAGTTAGAGCAACTATTACTATTTGAAGGGATGGAAGATACAAAGTCAACTATAGAGTCGGCTAAGATTTCTCCGCAAACACTTTACGAAATAGACAAGAATAACAATAAATATAAATAAAATTCTTAATTCTTTGAAAACAAGTAAGTTACAACAAGAAATGTCCATACATTGAGTTTATTGGGTTTGTTGAAGTTATGGAATTAACTAGATAGACTCTAATGACACAAAACAAGTCAGACTTGTTTTGTGTCATTTCGACAGGAAGGGAGCGGTTTCATTTTTTTTAAAAAAATTGGCAGATTACCTTGACAATATAGATAATAAAATGTTATATTTTAGTACATATTTTATAGTACGATAAGGGCAAGCTCTATTTCTGAAAGGGAAGTGGGGTGCGCAAAGCCACGGGTTCCAAAAATCGTCGTTCGTATATAGTATATCGTATTTCGTAAAAAACAACGAAGTACGAGTTACGAACAGCGGGATACAAAGGAAACGCCGGGTTACCGAATACTATGAGTATTTGGTAACCCGGCGTTTTTATTGCAACTACACCTGGGTGTAATTGCGGTTTACGCTAGATAAAAAAGAAGATGATGAGATCAAAAAGCCAAAAATTGGGGAAAGGGGGAGTTTCGCCTTTTCTCTATATATTAAGGTAAGCCCCGTTAGAGATAATGCGATGATATACACATACGTACTGCAAAGCCAAAAAGATTAAAGATTTTTTGTTACAGTAGAAGTAATGGTTTCCAATACTTCCGGGAGGTTGATAGGCTGGGATTCAGAGATTGAGGAGAGTGTATGCAGATGAAAGGGAAAAGTCTTGATTCGTTGATGGTGGGGAGCAGAATCCCATCTTTTAATAAGACGGCCATCCTTATCCATATAATGAAACCTATAGTTTTTTTTCTGAGAAGATATAATTTCAGAAAAGACCAGTTTGGAATCATCAATAAAATGAAGAACACCTTTGATGTAAGCAAGAGAAGTTCCTTGGGGGGTTTCAATCTCAATAGATTCTTTTTTAATCAGCCAGCGGATGCTTTCTATTGCCGCTTCAACTTTAGAGATATAGTTAATCATATCTTTACTTGTTTACAGAGATTTAGTTTGTTGGAGAGTTCTTTGCAGGCTTGGTGGGCAAATAACCAGTCAAACAAGTACTGCTCATCGCCGAGCTGCCCGGAGTTAAATTTTTGTAGGAATTTGCGCGTGGGCATTTTGTGTTTTGATTCAAACTCAGACAGCCTCTTGCGATATTCCTCTAAATTTAATTTTAAAATACGCTTTTTTAGATTTAATCCTGATTTTACCAAGTCAACAGCTTCTTTATTTATAAGTATTTTTTGCATAATTTATACCTCCTTTTATAATTTATTACTTCAATTTAAGTATATCGCAGGGAATAAAGATTGTCAAGGTCGCGAATCATTAACGGCCATTAGCGTTTAGTAAGATGAGTAAAGGCGATATAAAACAAGGCACAAAGGCACAGAGGCACAAAGGCATAGGTCTAAAAAACTTGTGGGGGAAGATTCTATCCGCTATCAGCTTCAAGCCAAAACCTACAAATAACGAGCCACAAACTACAAACGACGAATTTCAGTCTTCATTTAAATCCTGGATAAGAACCACGGCATTTATAGTCTTAGTTTGTTTTTGCTTAGAGCAGCCGGCAGGGGCAATAGGTTTTGCTCCGGCAATACCGCAGGTTTCTCCTCTCGGCCCTTCGGTTACTAATCCTGCCCAGTTAACCCCTAAATTATTTAATCAAGCAGTAGCTGAATCGGTTTACCGCTTCTTAAAACCTTTAGTTGGTAAGCCCTTAGGCAGTGTGGAAATTAAAGAGGGGGTAGTAGTTGATTTGCCGGGAAGCGCTGCTCTTCTTGAAGAGACCATTAGAGAAGAAGTATCGGTTGAATATATTGATCCCAGGCCGATTAAAGACATAGAACAAGAAGCCGATAGCAAAATGCAAACAGCAAAGAACAAAGCACTGGAAATAAAGAATCAAGAACCGGCAATTACCCGGCAGGAATTAAAACGTCTTTATAATTGGTTAAAAAAGCCTGAAACCGGCACTGTTCCCTGTTCAAGCTATGTTTTGTATAATCTTCTTAAGCAAAAAGGTTTAGAGGTAAGAGTTGAGGAGATTTCCAGCCTGCTTATTCTTATTGATATTCTTATCGGAAATATTCAGTCTCAAGCTTCAAGCTCTTCCTTCTTAGCTAATAAAATTTCTAGCTCTTTATATGCTTTACAAAAGGCTGCTCAATACTTTGGATTATCTTCTGTAGCTATTGAAGCAGAAGTAAATTATGATAGCCTAAAGGAACTTTCAAAAATTACCCCTTTTATCGCTCATTTCCGGCCTTCTTTTAAAAATGTGCAAGAGTTAATTTACAATAAAGGGCATTTTGTTTTGGTGACTAAGATTGACGAAGAAGGCGTGCATTACTTCTATGATAAAGGGGATACTTTCTTAGCGCCCCGAGAATTTCTGGAAAAATTCAGCGGATTTTGTTTAGTTAAGACCCCTCCTTTTCCGCCAGAGGCGGATCAGCCTGCGGCTGAAAAGGTATCAGGAGGGTCCCTGCGGCCTATGGATAAATCTATTCCTTCGCATAGCCGGGCTCTTGGGGCCAAAGAAAGTCAACGGATTATTGGAGCAGAGAAGTGGACAGAGAACACCTATCTAGTTGATAGGAATAATCATCATACAAGAATATATAAGAGCGATAATTATAATAATAATTACAATAATAATTATAATTATAATAATAATTACAATAATCAAAGTTACAAATCTTATGATTTTCAACGCGGCAATAATACTGTCCAACAGCACAATATCACTCAATCTACTCCTGTAGGTTTTTACATTCGCCGTTACGGCGATAATGCTCCCACTTATCGTGAGGTATGGGGGTTTAAAACCGAGTATGTAAATCCTCAAAATAATACTGTATCCGCTATGAAGTATACCCCCGATCGCACTATTTATACTCACTATAACGATAGCGGCACACTTACCCGCGCTACTTACAATAATGAAGTAATTACCAGTGAAAATCAAAAATATATTAGACCTTACGTTGCCGGGGTTAATACAGTAACTTCTCCCGCAGGAAGCGGGTATTCGCCTCATTACTCTGAGTTTAGCGGTAAAGCGGCAGTGTGGGTTGGCAAACGCATCAATGACCTTTCTTTAAATTTCCGCTTCAATGAAAAGACTCCTATGAGCGGCCCTATTGCCTGGGATATGAGGCAGTATGGAGAAGCTATCCTTAATCCTCAGGTAACATCTGCCTTTAGCGCTCCGGAAAATATATCATTACCTTCTAACTACAACCAGCCCAGCGCAGCTTCTCTTGAAAAATTATGGGAAGGCACTACTATTTACACTTTTCATCCTGACCCAGCAGGAAATTTCGGCCTCACGTTTACTAACATGGGCCTCACCCCTGCCATAGGAGATAGGTGGGAGTTTGAGGCGGGCAAAAGAGTTTCGGGAATAATTCCTAACTTTGACTGGACTACTAACAAGGAAGGTTGGGTGCAGGTTACTCCTCCCAGTGGCCCGGATAGAAGCTATGGCTTAGATTTTGGCAATACCACTGTTTATGGCTACGGGCTCAAGGATGCACGGCCGCAGAGGACAATCTACAATCAAGCAATTAATCAATTAGGGAAGTGGCAGGAAAATAAAATAATTTTTGCCTTATCGGATAATTTTACTATAGAGCACAATAGCGAGGGTTATTCCCGCGCCGAGCAGTTAAGAAGCGCTTTAGCTTCACCCGGTCATTTTGAAAATAGAATGAGTGGAGTAGGAGAAACAGGACAAGGAATAATTACTAAAATATTTACTGACAGAGATGGTTGGGTGGATGGATTCGAGGGGAAAGGAAATCTTGTTGGGTTTCGCTCCCAACCACGTACTTTGGGAGGAGGCTTAGCAGCTACTGAAGTTAGTTATCCTCATACTAGGGCAGACGTTTTTTCTATAAATGATTATGCTTTAAATTATAAAGGGACGATTGGGTTTACAAAGAGCGGAGAATCTACCCAGTTTACTAATTCCACTCTTACTTTTCCCACTGCTTCGTATGATAAACCGGTTCAATTCTTACAACCTGACATAGAAGTTTTAACTTCAAGGCCTTTGCAAGTGTGGAAGAATACTTTAGTGAGAGAACGGGATAAAGAAGGAGGCTGGTTAGACACTACGGATGTGAGAGTGGGTAGCGAATCTTTAAAAGATTTTCGGTTAGGGTATTTGCAGAGGTTAAACGATGGCAGAGAAGTATTTGCTTCGGTTTTTATCGACACCGGCATTAAAGACAGTTGGGTTTTTACAGGCACAAAAGATGGCTGGGGAGTAGTTGTTGACAAAAAGATGGTAGAGCTGGCGAAGGGATTAATGAACCAGGATCAGCAAGCACATCTTTCTTTTATAACATCTCCTATTGAGTTTAATGCCCAGCAGGTGGGCCCGGACAATCTTAATCCCTGGGCAAAGGATATTTATGAAGGACTTGAGGAGAAGAAACGTTTAGTAATAGAAAAAGCTCTTGTCGGAGAGAGCTTGAAATGGGCATTTGAAGGTAAAGGAGGGTTTAATGATTTTGCTGATACCTGGAGGGATAGAGCGAATAAGTTAGGGGCGAGCAATGAGGAAAGAGTGAAGAATTTAGCGGCAGAATTACAAAAATATGGGACATTTGGTGAGGATAGCAGCTTATCAACCAGCAATCATCCTGAGAATTTTGATATTTTTACCCAGGACAAAGAGAAATTTTCTTCAATGGTTCTTCCTGCCGCGGCTAAGGTAGAAATTGGAGGAGGCCTTGACTCTACGATTAAGGCTAACTATCAGTGGGCTAACCCGGGCCAAAAGAGCCCGTATCCTTATTATAATATGTCTTCTATAGGTATTCAGGCAACCCTTAAGGGAGAAAAACCATTGCAGTATTATCATAAGGAAAAGTCTGGGAAGATATTATCTCTTGATGAAGAAATCGGCAAAGCTCTACCGGTTTATACTACCTTAGGGCTAACCGCTCAATTTGGCAGTGATGCTTTAGGAAAAGAGCAGGCAATTTATACCTCATTTCATTCTCAGAAGCATTTTGATAATTATGCCGGAGGCATGGTTGAGTTGGTTCGTTCCTCAATATGGGAAGATAAGCCATGGGATAGTAGAGGAGGGGATTGGAAGAATCCTAAAGATA
>Ga0180009_10001672_pt1 | contig 26881 bp, 27 predicted proteins | sample OS_PC_MetaG_FD_123537 | JGI IMG/M metagenome (GOLD analysis project Ga0180009, IMG submission 123537) | Groundwater microbial communities from the Aspo Hard Rock Laboratory (HRL) deep subsurface site, Sweden - OS_PC_MetaG | ecosystem: Environmental > Aquatic > Deep subsurface > Groundwater... | reverse complement strand
AGGTGGCCTCGATGAAGAAGGCGAAGATGCCCTCGATGGCCAGGGGTGCGCCGAAGATATCGCCCACCATCCAGGAGTAGTTGGACCAGTTGGTGCCGAACTGGAATTCCAGGATGATGCCGGTGGCCACCCCGATGGCGAAGTTGATGCCGAAAAGGGTCATCCAGAATTTGGTCAGTTTTTTCCATTCCTCGTTGCCGGTTTTGACGTAGATGGTCTCAAAAAAGGCGAGGAGAAAGGACAATCCCAGGGTCAACGGTACAAAAATCCAATGATACATGGCGGTCAGGGCGAATTGCGCCCGGGCCCAATCCACCGTGGTTAGGATTTGATCTCCCACAATATCCTCCTTCTGTGTGCTGGCGGCAGGAGCGAATTCCTGCCATGATTAAAAAAAGCGGCGAAAAAAGAAGGTAAATCTACCTGTGTCAACGGGCAGGTGGCGTTTTGGTAAGGTTCTCCAGAACATGCTCAGCCCGGTCGCGCTCGGTGTGGAAATTGGTGTTGAGATAATTGGGAAAGAAAAAAAGTTTGAGAACGGCAAACATGATGAACAGTTTGACGGCGATGATCTTCCACAGGGTTTTCCCCACCACCATGGAGCGGAAGCCGTCTCGATAAAAAAAATACACTTGTTTTGGCAGAGCGGTCATGGGTGAATTCCTCAGCGGATAAAAAGAGATCCTGTTTCTTTGTTGTATATGGAGGACATTTGCCCGGTCAAATCATTTTTTTTCGATGGACCCGTTATGGCCGGCGGTCTCGGGGCAAGGCGTCAGGCAACAGGAATCTTCCTTCGCCAGGGTGGCAAAATCCGCCTCCTGCAGGGTTGCCCGAAGCTGTCGGTTGGCCTTGTTCCAGACCCTGTGCACTGTGCAGAGCGGGCTGTTGTGGCAAGATTCCGGGCGACCCACGCAGTCGTTGAGGGATATTCCGCCGATGATCGCCTCGATCACCGCCAACAGGGTGATCTCCGAAGGGTCGCGCAGCAGGCGGTAGCCGCCGTTCGCTCCCTGCTGGATCTCGATGATCCCGGCCCTGGCAAGCTGCTGGGCGATCTTGGCGAGGAAGTGCGGCGGAACATCGGTGCGCACGGCTATCTCCTTTCTGCTGACCAGCGCTCCCTTGCCATGCCTGGCGAGGTGCTGAACACAGCGTATTCCGTATTCTCCGGCCCGGGTAAGTCGCATGGCACCGTCCAAAGTTAAAAAAGGATATATGAGATATTTTTAGTCTTATATCGAGTCCGGGCCTTGATTGTCAAGAAAAAATCTGATGAGCGCTCATCAGGAGAAAAAATGCCGGGATATTGAGAGCGGGCCGGTGGAACACGCGGGGGGCCGGTGGGCGGGGTGATGCGGAGCGGGTCAGGCAGCGGATTTTTTTTGGTATTTGCGTGCGGTGGCGATGCATTTGCTCCGGTATTTGAGCGTGGTGAGGCCGTAGCGGATAACCCCCGAGACGTTGCCTACGGTGTCGGCCAGCGTAAGCGCCATTTCAAGGAGCGGAAGCATCTTTAAGGGGAAGAGTTTTTTGAATCGCCGGGCCATGACATGGGGCGGCCTTTTGTAGCAAATATCCCGGATAAAGAGGTTGGAAAAAACTGCAAGATTTTGCAGGAGAGGCAAAGGCTCAACCAAGGATTCCACCTCCGGCGGGTTTGGGTCCATGCAGGCGACAATGGTGCCGGAAAAATTCCAGAAGCGGGCAATCTCCTGGCCGATCTCATGGAAGGTGAGCTGTTTGAACATCAAACGGCACATGGCCTCCTCGGAACTGCCGCTGGTCGTTCCCGCCTCGATGCGCCGGTACACATCCGGAAAATAGATGGTCATGATAATGCGGCCCAGATCGTGCAAAAGTGAACAGATGTAAGCTTCTTCCGGCGAAACCGGAATTTTGTATTGCTGGGCCACAAGCTTGCTGAGGTTGGCGCTGAGCAGCGAAATAGCCATTTGTCTGCTGAGGCTGTCCTTGTCGCCGCCGGACTTGAGGAACTCTTCGATAAGGCTGATGGAAAGGGCAAGCTCCCGGACAACATCCAGGCCAAGGGAGGCTACGGCTCGCTCAATGGTGGTGATGTGTGCTCCGCGAATATAATAGGCCGAGTTGGCAACCTGGAGAACCTTGTTGGTGAGCGAATAATCCTTGAGGATAACCTTGGAAACACAGTTTACCGAAGCGCGCTTATCGAGGGTTATCTTCAGAACCTCATTGACGTGTCCGGAGATGGCTGGAAGTTCGCCCAGGTTCATCTTGGCGAAGATTTCGGTGAGTTTTTGATTTTTTACAACTGAACTGATGTCTTCGTGCTCCACGAGCTTCCTTTTATAAAAAAACCGGCTGTCGCGCTAAGTGTAAATATGTGCAAAATCAAAGAGATAAATGTTAAACTCATGAAATATACCACTTCGTTCCGGGGAAAGCAATGGGCGGAGAGGGACGGAAGAGGAATGGCAAAAAAAAGGATACGGCTATTCTGCAACAAGCGCCAGGGCGGCAAGGGCTTCACGGGCAAGCTGGTCGGTGGTGACGGTGGTTAGGCGGTGGTCTGCATACAGGGGGAATTCCGTGCTATTCCCGAGGCCGCATGCGATTTTTTCTCTCGCCGCAACGACCCGGAGTTGTCCTGAGGCGCGGGCCGCCAAGGCCCGGACCATGGAGTCTTCCGAATCGAGATAGGGAGGGAGGTAGCGGTCCGCCTGCCAGGCCCGGAGCAGGTCCGGACGGACCTGGGCCACCCGCGCCACTCCCCACATCAGGCCGCGCTGGAGGGCAGGGAGTTCGAGATAAAAGCCGTCCTCCCGCATGAAGGAGACGAGGATCTTGGTATATTCCTCGGCCAGTCCGGCATGCAAGGCCAAGCATTCGGCCATGGCCTCTGGGGCGCCCCAGCCGATGCCGCCGGATTCGTCGTTGAGGCTCCACATGAAGCGGCGCATGACCACCCTGGCCGCTTCCATGTCCTGGCCGGCAAGACGGGCCACGGTGGCGCCCATGGCGGTGATCGCGTGCCAGCGGGTTTTTGGGTCTGCGTGGCAGATGCCGGAGAACAGGGCGTTGAGCAACGCTTCGGGAGGATGTGCGGTCAGAAGGGAGAGGATTCGATCGATGTCCGGTCCTGGGAGCAGGGCAAGAACGGTTTTCTTGAGGTTTCTCTGGCCTGCCATGTCGACTCCTCTCCAGAGAAGAGCCTCCTGCCGGCCGAAAAGGACGGGCAGGAGGCAAAAGGAATTCCTATTTCTTCATGGCCGCGGCCACGGCGCTGCCCAGCTCGGAGCAACCCTTGAGCGCCTCGTGGCTGGGGACGTTCTTGATCTTGACCCCTTCACCGATGATAGCAAAGCCCATATCCGTCAGGTGACCGGTGAGATGCTTTACCGCCTCGCCGCTCCAGCCGAAGGAACCGAAGGCCGCGCCGATCTTGTCTTTCGGGCGCAGCCCCTTCATGTAGGTGATGATGTCGGCCATGGCGGGCATGATGTTGTTGTTCAGGGTGGGCGAGCCGAGGACGATGGCGCGTGCGTCCAGCACCTCGGTGATGATGTCGCTGCGGTGGTTTTTGCGGACATGCAGCATCTTGACATTGGTGATCCCGGCCTGGAGCAGGCTGTTCATCACCGCCTTGGCCATCTTTTCGGTGCTGTGCCACATGGTGTCGTAGATGATCACCGCCTTGTTCTTTGTTTCGCCACGGCTCCAGCGGTCGTAGGCCTCAAGGATGGTTTGGGGCGAGGTGCGCCAGATCACGCCGTGGTCCGGGGCGATCATCTCGATCTGCAACCCCATTTCCTTGACCTGGGCAAGCAGCTTCTGGACGATCGGGGAGAAGATCATCAGGATGTTGGCGTAATACTTGGAGGCATGCACCATGAGTTCATGGGGGTCCACCTCGTCGTCGAAGCGTTCCGAGGTGGCCCAGTGATGGCCAAAAGCGTCGCTCGATATGAGCAGCTTGTCCTCGGGAATATAGGAGAACATGCTGTCCGGCCAGTGCAGCATCTTGGTTTCAAGAAACTGTACCGTTTTTTTGCCGAGGCTGATCGAATCGCCGGTGGACACGACCTCGAACGGCCAGTCTTCCCGGTGGAAATGCTCGATCAACGCTTTCTTGCCCATGGGCGAGCAAAAGATCTTTTCCGGCTTGATCAGCTCGATCAGCTCCGGCAGGGAGCCGGAGTGGTCCATTTCCACATGGTTGACGATGATGTAATCGATCTTGCTCGGGTCGCCCAGCACCTGATAGAGATGGTGGACCAGGTCGCCCTTCACCTCATGTTTGACGGTGTCGAACAGGGCGATCTTTTCGTCCTTGACCAGATAGGCGTTGTAGCTGGTGCCTTTTTCCGTGGAGTAGCCGTGAAAGTCGCGGATGTTCCAGTCCACGGCGCCGACCCAGTAGATGTCTTTTTTGATTTCTATCGCAGCCATGTTGTCCTCGCTTGTTAAAAAAAACTGCCGACCGTTCGGGTCGGCAGGGGTCCGCTTTTTTTAACCAAAGTTTGCGCTTTTTGCAAAGAGCAATTGCCCTTCCGGCGGAAAGCGGGAAGGATGCTACTCTCCCAAAGCCTGCGGCGGGGTAAAGACCCGTTGCCCCAGCGTGGCGTCCAGAGTGAACAGGGCGGTGGCATCCTTGCCGATGAGCTTGAGCTTATCGAGCACCGCGCCGACATTGGCCTCCTCTTCGACCTGCTCGGAGATAAACCATTGCAGGAAGATGTTGGTGGCATGGTCCTTCTCTTCCTGGGCCAGGTTGACCAGGTTGTTGATCAGGCCTGTCACCTTCTGCTCGTGGCTGAGGACATCCTGGAAGACGTGCAGGGTCGATTTCCAGTCGACGGGGGGCTGCTTGATGGCCTTGAGGGCCACGCGGCCGCCCCGTTCGTTGACGTACCCGAAGAGCTTCATGCCGTGGAACCATTCCTCCTGGGTCTGGGCCCGCATCCACTGCGCCGCGCCGGGCAAGCCGACGGAGTCGAAATAAGTGGACATGGACAGATACATGTAGGAGGAATAGAATTCCGCGTTGATCTGCTCGTTGAGAGCCTTTTCAATGGTTTTGCTCAGCATCTCAGACCCTCCAGAGTCCGTGGAGATTGCAGTATTCGCGGGCGCTGACGGAGGGAGCGTCCACGGCGAAAAAGGCTTCCGGGGCATCGCCGGGCTTGAGGAACTGGCGGTATGCCTTGTCTCCGGCGATGAGCTCGATCCACTCGATATGGTGTTTCTCCTCCATTGGGTGGGCAACGGCCCCCACCTTCACCGTGTAGCCGCCCGTCACCTTCTCGATCACCGGCACATGTTTTTCCTTTGCCGCATCCACGGTGTTCTCGGTCTGCAGGGTCATGGGCTGGCCGCAGCAGACGAGCTCGCCCACCCCGCCGTGCAAGACCTCGACGATGTTGCCGCACAATTCACATTTGTACACTTGCAGTTTTTCAGCCATGATCGTTCCTCCTTGGGTTACCAGTTTCGCCATGCAGTTCAAAATGATCTCGGTGGTGCGCGCAGGCCAGGCATTTCTCCGGGGCTTCCGGGCCGTGGTGGAGATAGCCGCAGTTGATGTTTTATTCCCTGCGGGTTCCTAGCAAGGAGCTCATGGGGTACCTTCCCGCGTCAAAGGCAAGGGAACTTTGCAGAATTTGTCACACCGGCTAACGCCGTTGTTCGGTTTTTTCAGAACCTCGCGAAATTAGTGGATGCCGGCTTTCGCCGGGATGGCGGAAAACATATCCGACACGATTTTTTTAAGGTTCCCGCAATTATGTTTCGGTACGGTGACTGTCTTCCGTATTGTACATGGTTTTCCACGGTCTGTGTAGGAAAAACCGGGCCGGGGGGAAATCAGGCCTGGCATTCCGGACAGAGGCCGGTGAACTCCAACCGGTGCCTGAGAATCTTGAAGGAGGTCAGTTCGCCTGCTGCTTTTTCCACATTAAAGTCGGGCGGGAGATCAAGGTCGTCAACCCGGCCGCAATGGTTGCAACGCACATGATAATGGATATGGGGCGCGCCGTCAAAGCGCTTTTGGGTGCCGCCGATATCGAGTTTTTGGATGATCCCGCATTCGGACATGATCTCCAGATTCCGGTAGACCGTGCCCAAGCTGATCTTGGGCAACCGCTTGCGCACCATCTGGTAGAGCACGTCGGCCGTGGGGTGCGAGGTGACGCTGCACAACTCATCAAGAATGATCTGTCGTTGCTTGGTAATCCGAAGGCTGTGATTGTTGAGTTGCGACATATTGTCCTCCTTGTTTGATAATAGTTCTTATTACAGGAGGATCAAGGGATGCGCAAGTTTTTTTTACTTGGCATTGCGTCGTACCATGCCATAATGGTGCTGTGCGCGGAATGCGTCCGGCAGTCATGGAAAAAAACAGCCTGCCGGCATCTAGGCTTCCGGGTTTCCCTTGTGGGAAGCGAAGGGAATTTTTTGGTCGTTTGTCCGATTGTGGCTGCCGGCACGCTTCCAGCCCGGCGAAACTGCCTGTCTGAGGGGGGATCCTGTGTCTTCTGCGCCACGCTATCTTGCCCTTCACGCCTCCGGCGAGCTGCTTTTCCGGAGAGATGCGGCCAGTGAGCTGCTTTCCTGCTGTCACCTCTGCCCGAGGCGTTGCGGAGTGAACCGCTTGGCCGGGGAAAAGGGATTCTGCCGCACCGGCAGGCAGGCGAAGGTGGCGGCCCATCACCCCCATTTCGGAGAGGAACCCCCCTTGGTCGGACATGGCGGCTCGGGCACCATTTTTTTCGCCGGCTGCACCCTCGGTTGCGTCTTCTGTCAAAACTACGAAATAAGCCATCAGGGGGAAGGGGAGGAGGTCACTGCCCAGCAACTGGCGGAAATGATGCTGCGCCTTGCCCGGCAGGGCTGCCACAACATCAATCTGGTCACGCCCAGCCATGTGGTGGCGCAGATTTTGGAGGCCTTGCCCCTTGCCGTCGAGGGAGGGCTTTCTGTGCCCCTGGTCTACAACACCAGCGGCTACGACGAGGTGGAGACCCTTCGGTTGCTGGAAGGGATCGTCGACATCTACATGCCGGATTTCAAGTTTTGGTCAGGGGAAAGCTCCCGCCGCTTTGCCAGGGCAGAGGATTATCCGGAAAAGGCCAGGCTGGCCATCGGCGAGATGCACCGCCAGGTGGGGGATCTGGTGGTCAATGACCAGGGGCTTGCCGGGCATGGCCTGCTGGTGCGTCATCTGATCATGCCGGAGGGCTTGGCCGAAACCCGGGAGATCTTCGGCTTTCTGGCCAGGGATATCTCGCCAGCCACCTATGTCAATGTCATGGATCAATACCGCCCCTGCGGCCGGGCCATGGATTTCCCGCCCCTGGACCGCATGCTGCTGCCCCAGGAATACCGCCAGGCCTTGGAGCTGGCTGGGCATGCCGGCCTGACCCGGCTTGCGCAGAGGGATTTCCTTGCCCTGCTGCGGGGGGTGGGCGTCGTCTGACGGAGGCTTCAGGGAAGCTTCGATACGCCGACGCCCTTGAAGAACTTTACATAGCGGTAATCCGTGGTCTGCAGGTGCTCCACAAACCATTTTTTAAAAAGTGCATCAGATCCACGCAGATAAACTTCCCATTCGATGATTTTCATAACGGTTTCCTGTGGTCTCTATTCGCTTTTTGTAAGGGAGCTCCTGATTGCCCGCAGAATTGTCTGCATGTCGAACGGTTTGCTCAGGTATTCGCTAACCCCCATGGCCAAGGCTTTTTCCCGGTTGATCAGGTCACTTTGGCCGGTGCAGAGAATGACCGGCACTCCCGGCTTGAGGGCGATAATCCGCCGGGCCAGTTCCGCCCCGGTCATGGCCGGCATGGTCATGTCCGTGATAAGCAACTGGTAGTTCTCCGGGCGTTGGCTGAATTCCGCCAGCGCCTCCTGCCCATTGGCGACGCAGGTCACCTGATACCCATGGCTGGAGAGCATGGCCGCAGTAACCCTCCGGATCTGTTCCTCGTCGTCGACAAAGAGGATGCGTTCCCCGTTTCCGTCCAGATGTTCCGGCGCGTCCGTGGTTGCCGGGTCCGCCGGATTTTCCGCAGTTATGGGCAGATAGACCTGCATGCTGGTGCCTGTGCCCTCCTCGCTTTCCACCGCAATATGGCCGTGGTGGTCTTTGACGATGCCGTGCACCACGGCAAGACCCATCCCGGTGCCGTCTCCCACTTGTTTGGTGGTGAAATAAGGTTCGAAAATTTTCTCCTGTATCGCCGGAGCAATGCCGCAGCCTGTGTCGTGTATCTCTAGTTTGAGATATCTTCCCGGCGTTAATCCGGCCCCGGCGAAATCATCCCCCAGTTCCACCTCGTCCAGGGAAACGGAGAGAATCCCCCCGGTTTCGCGCATGGCGTGGTAGGCGTTGGTGCAGAGATTCATCACGATCTGGTGGATCTGGGTGGGGTCGGCCAGGGCCGTGGCGTCGGAAAGGATGTTGTGTTTGATCTCGATGGTGGTGGGGATGGAGGCGCGCAGCATCTTCAAGGCCTCTTTGAGCACCAGTGAGATTTGCAGGGGATGTTTCTGCTGCTCCATCTTGCGGCTGAAGGTGAGGATCTGCTGAACAAGCTCTTTTGCCCGTTGCGCCCCCTTGGTGACTTCTTCAAGATGGCTGCGGCAATCTTCCCGGTTCGTGTCCGTCATGGCCAATTCGGTGTAACCCAGGATAATGGCAAGGATATTGTTGAAGTCGTGGGCAATGCCGCCGGCCAGGGTGCCGATGGCCTCCATCTTCTGCGCTTGCTGGAGCTGCCGTTCCAGGGCGGCCTTTTCCTCCATCGAGGCACGGGCGGAGCTGAGGTCATGGAGGGTCGTGAGGATGCTCAGGGGCTGCTCCGCCTGGTCGCGGACGATCTTCACCGTGATTTCAATGGGGCGGCCCACAGGGTTGTCGGGATCATCCGCTTCCATGACAAGCTGCAGGTCGCGTTTTTCCTCCTGCGCCCGGCATACGGGGCAGGGGATGGGCTCTCCATGCGGATGGATGATCTCGATGACGTGGCGGCCGACGGCGGTTTCCTGGCTGGTGGAGGTGGCCCGGTAAAAGGTCTTGTTCGCCCGGACGATGCAGCGGTTGAGGTCCAGCAGGTAGATGAGGTCGGCTGAGGCGTCCATGGCCGCGGACCACTCCCTGGCGGCCTGGGTCAGGGCCTGCTCCACCTGTTTCCTCTCCTCGATTTCGTCGGCCATCTCTTCCATCGACCGGCCCAGGCGGGCGGTCATGGCATTGAAGGCCATGGCCAGCTCGCCAACCTCGTCTTTGCTGATATACCCCACCTGTTTGCTCAAATCACCATCATGGATCTGTCTGGCGGCGGAGGCCAGCTCGTGCAGTGGCCGGGTGATAGTGTTGATGGCCAGGATGGAGAGGAATACCGCCGTTGCCAGGGCGGCCAGCATCAACAGGGAGATGAGAAACAGCGTATTGTGGGCCAGGGCCAACACCTCCGACTCCAAGCGTTGGGCAACCACGGAGAGGGAGTGGCGACCGAGATCGATTTGTTCCGCGGCCAGCGCCACTCGGCCGTTTCCAAGGCCTTGCCTAAAGCCCGGCAGGCTGGCAGGGAGGTCGAAATGGCTGCCGGCCAGGACAACGGACGGGTTGGGGTGGGCCACCACTGCACCGGCGTCATCGACGAGGAAGACGGTTTCGCCATCCCGGACGGGTAGGGAGGCCAGCAGCTCCCATATTTTTTTCAGACGGGCCTGGGCAAGGAGGACACCCACGGTCTTGCCGCTCAAGGGAGAGTGCAGGGGAACGCCGATGGTCATCAGTGGTTCGCCGGAGTCCGGGTTCAGGTGAATGGAGCCGAAGTAGGTCTGACCAGAGGAGAAGGGGTGTTGGAAGGCCGGGTCGCCTGCGTACTTTTTCAGCTCCGTGGTGAGAACAATTGCCCCTTTGTTGCGGCGGATCAGTTCGGTTCCCTCCGGTCCCAGCAGGCTCAGTTCCTGGAAGCGGTTTTCAAAGACGAGCAGCTCGTCGAGCACCCATTTCTGGTCCGGGGCGGGGGCGTTGGTGAATCCGTCATGCATCCGGGCCAGCAGCTCCAGTTGGCTGGCCAGCTCGTGGACAAAGGAGCTCACCACCGTACCGACCCGCTGGGCCTGGAGCTGTTGTTCAACCAGGGCCTGCTGTCTGAGGGCGGAGTAGTTCATGACGGAAAAGATCACCCCGACAAGCAACAAAGGGGCGACAGCCAGTCCGGTCAGGGAGGCGGTTAATCGGAAGCGGATACTGTGCGGCATGGGCTGGCTCTTCTCCTGAGTCAGAGGCCTGGGGCTGTTCACCATGGAAGCGCCTGCGCCACGGACAATTTTCCTTGGAATTCCCTTGTTTCCTCTGCTAGCATGCTGATACCCAAGAAATTTTAAAAAATCATACCATGAGCCAGACAAGAAAAGGAATTCCCATGCGAAAAAAAATGATGGTGTGCATGCTGATTGTCCTTTTGACCGGCGGAGTGCTCTGGCCTGCCTGTGCTCAGGCGGCGGAAAGGGTGAAAAAGGCGGAAAGGCCGCTGGTCATCGCAATCCTGCTCTACTCGAAAAACACTCTGCCGTTATTGGCGGGATTCAAGGCAGGCCTGCGGGAGAGAGGGTACATTGAAGGGCAGGATGTCGAGTATGTCTTTAACGGGGTTGTGGAGGGGGTCGGGGAACTGGATGCCGCCATGGCCCTGCTCGCGGCCCGCAAGCCCGATCTGGTCTATGCTGCACCCTTTGTGGCGGCTAATGCCGCCCAGAGGCTCTGTCGGGAGAGAAATATTCCGCTGCTCTTCGGGCCGGCCAACAACGTCGTTCAGGGTAAACTGGTGAAGGACCTCAAGCATCCGGGGGAGAATGCTACCGGGGTGATGCTGGCCGACAGCGAGGCCAAACGGCTGCAGTGGTCTGTCGAAATCGCTCCGCAGATCAGGAATGTGCTGGTGCCGTACAATCCCGAGGATACGAGTGCTCTCGCCTCCCTGGAGACTGCTCGGCAGGGCGCCGCCGGTCTGGGCCTGAAGCTGCTTGCCAGGACGGTCCGCGATCAGGCCGAGATCGACGCCCTGATCGCCCAGTGGCCCGAGGGCGTCGATTCCGTGTATCTTCCCCGGGATGGCATGGTCATGTCCCGGATCAAGGATTTTGCCGAACTGGCCATCAGGAAAAAGATGGTGCTCTCCACCGGTAGCCGTGTCAGTTATGTCGAACAGGGCGCTCTGTTCAGCTACGGTTTTGACGACATGGAAATAACCAGGCAGGTTGCCCGTCTGGCCGACCAGATCCTCAAGGGCAAAAAACCCGGCGACCTGCCGGTGGAAACGGCGGAGGATTATCTTGCCATTAACCTGACAACGGCCAAGGCCATCGGGCTTGTTGTGGATAAACGCATTTTGGGCCTGGCCCATCGGGTCATCCGGCCGGAGTAGGAGGCAGGGGTGGGGCGAGAGGCTAAAAGGTGCCCACCACCGCGGCGTCCGTGGCAAGGTCCGCGGGCTCCTGGAGGGGGCCGAGGGGGTTCTTTTTGTACACCTCCCCCTCGATGCGGGGTTGTCCGTCCCAGAGTTTGTACACCACCAGGTCGTCCACCAGGACAATGAAGGCGGAAAAGCGCCAGCCGGTCTGGTGGGCCTGGCGCTTGAAGCGCAGGAGGTCAAGGAAGAGATTGCCCTGCCGCTGGCTTTTAAGGTTTTGGGTCTTCAGCTCGTAAGCGATACAGGAATCCGTTGCCTCCACGCAGCCCTGAAGCCCGGGGGGCAGATCGGCCTTGGTGATGTTGGTGTTGGGCATGAATTTGGCGATGATGGCCAGATAGTTGAGAATCTGGATATTGGCGGTCTGGTAGGGATCGAAGCCGAGCTTTTGCAGGTCGGTTTTTGTGGTTGAAAAAGGAACGATCAGGTCAAAGGATGCCTTGACTTGGTCAAAGCTGTCCCAGCGGGATTCGTCCGTGGTTTTGGCCACCGGCAGCATGGTCCCGCAACCCGAAGTCAGGCAGAGAACAAGGGCGAGCAGGATGGCGGTATGCAGGCGCATGGCGGACCTCTGTGCGTTGGTGGAGTGAAACCGGGGTCAGGCGTCGAGATTGAGGATCACCCGTCCCTTCTGCTTTCCTTGTAGAATATATTCGATATGCTGGTCAAGCTCCTTGAGCGAAATCTCCGTGGTAAGGCGTTCGAGGTTTGGCAGCCGCCAGCAGGTGGCGATCTTCTGCCAGATGGGGATGCGCACCGCCATGGGGCATTCGGCGCTGTCGATGCCGAGAAGGCTTACCCCGCGCAGGATAAAAGGATAGACGTTCAGGGGCAGGTCCGGTGAGGCAACATTGCCGCAGCAGGTGACTGCGCCGCCGTAGCGGGTGGACTTGATGGCCGTGGCCAGGATCTCGCCCCCCACCGTGTCGATGACTCCGGCCCATTTTTCCTTGAGCAGCATCCGGCCGCTGCGGTCGATGCTGTCTTCCCGCAGGACAATTTCCCGGGCGCCCAGGTCGCGCAAGAATGGTTCCTGCTCCGGCTTCCCGGTTACGGCGGCCACGGTAAAGCCGCTCAGGGAAAGCATGGCCACGGCCATGCTGCCCACGCCGCCTGTGGCGCCGGTGACCAGAACCTTGCCCTGCTCGGGCAGCACCGGGTACCGTTGCAACCGGTCAACGGATTGGGCCGCGGTAAAGCCGGCGGTGCCGTAGATCATGCTCTCCCTTACGGAGAGTCCCTCGGGCAGCGGCATGACCCATCTGGCCGGCACCCTTATGCGCTGGGCAAAGCCGCCCGCGGTATTCATGCCGAAATCGTAGCAGGAGACAATTACCGCATCGCCCGGGGAGAAATCAGGCGAATCGCTGCCCAGCACTTCGCCTGCAGCGTCAATGCCCGGGGTGTGCGGAAAGCGGCGGGTGACGCCGCGGTTGCCCGAGGCGGAGAGGGCATCCTTGTAATTGAGCGAAGAGTAGCGCACCCGGATGAGCACCTCGCCCGGCGGCAGATCGTCGAGATTTCTGGTGACGATACCCCGCTGGAACTGGCCGGGGGAGGGTTGCGTGACGACCATGGCCTGGAAGGTGGTGGGCAAGGGGGTGCTCCTTGTAGCTGGGCTCGAGATAATTTGTAATGTGCTGCAAACAGGTGCTTCGGCAGGCCCGGCACGAACGGAATATCAATACGTTAAGTTAGTGCCGCTCACCCTGAGCCTGTCGAAGGGCAGCTGTTACGAGTCCATTTTTGTTGGGTTGTGCAGGGAAAAGCGCACTATACCATGATGCGGCGCGGAACGCCAACCTCTGCCACGCCTGTGAAAAATTGTTCATCCCCGGGAAAAAAATCTGCTGACCATCCCTCTTTTTTGCTATCCTGAATCTAATGCAAACCTAATGCAATTCCCCCCCAGTCCATGTCGGCTGGCTGGTAATCATATCGACCACGAGAGGTGGCGCCGCATGAAAGTCTATGACGACAAGCACATCAAGAACATCGTGTTGCTGGGCAGTGTCAAATCCGGCAAGACAACCCTGGCCGAGACCATGGTTTTCGAGGCGGGGCTCACCAAGAGGCGCGGCACGGTCGAGGACAAGAACACCATCTCCGATTATCACCAGATCGAGCAGGAGCGCGGCAACTCGGTGTACGCCACCTCCCTGCATACCGAGTGGCGGGACTACAAGATCAACATCATCGACACCCCCGGTCTGGACGATTTTGTGGGCGAGATCGTCTCCGCCCTGCGGGTGGCCGACACCTGCATCATGCTGATCAACGCCCAGTACGGGGTGGAGGTGGGCACCGAACTGGTCTGGAACTCGGTGGAGCGATTCGCTAAGCCCGCCATCTTTGCGATCAATCAGGTGGATCATCCCAAGGCGGCCTTTGAGGCTGCGGTGGCTTCCCTGCAGGAACGCTTCGGCTCGGCACCGGTGCTCATGCAGTACCCGGTCAACCAGGGTCAGGGCTTCAACGCCATCATCGATCTGCTCAAGATGACCATGTACCGCTTCCCTCCCGAGGGCGGCAAACCCGAGAAGCTCCCCATCCCGGAGAGCGAAAAGGAGCGAGCCGACAAGCTCCATAACGAGTTGGTGGAGAAGGCGGCGGAAAACGACGAAGCTTTGATGGAGCTCTATTTCGACAAGGGCAGCCTGGATGAGGATGAGATGCGCATGGGGCTCAAGATCGGAATGCGCAACCGTTCGCTCTTTCCGATCTTCTGTCTCTCCGCCAAGCAGAACATGGGCAGCGGCAGGATGATGGGCTTCATCGACAACGTGGCGCCCACGGCCCAGGAGATGCTGCCCGAGCACACCTTGGACAGCGGGGAGCTTGCCTGCGACCCGGCCGGGCCTCCGGTGCTCTTTGTTTTCAAGACCCTGGTGGAGCCCTATCTGGGCAAGATCACTTTTTTCAAGGTCTGTTCCGGCGAGGTGAGCGAAGGGCAGGATTTGGTCAACTACCAGACCGGGGACACCGAACGTCTAGCCCAGTTGTTCATCATGGACGGCAAGGAGCGCAATCAGGTGAAGAAGCTCTCCGCCGGCGACATCGGCGCGACCCTGAAGATGAAGGGCACAAATACCAACCATACCCTGCACGCTAAGGAGAAACGGGTGGGGGTGGCGCCCATCGAGTTCCCCGAGCCGCGCATCCGCTCGGCCATTGTGGCCAAGGAGAAAAAGGACGATGAGAAGCTGGGCGAGGCCCTGCGCGACATGCAGACCGAGGACCAGACCCTCAAGGCCGAGTTTGCCTCGGAGGTGAAGTAGTTGATCCTCTGGGGCCAGGGCGAGCTGCACCTGCAGGTGGCCCGCTGGCGTCTGGAGCATGTCTACGGGATCAAGACGGAATTTGAGGAGCCCAAGATTCCCTACCGGGAGACGATCCAGAGGCCGGCCACCGCCATGTACCGCCACAAGAAGCAGTCCGGCGGCTCGGGCCAGTTCGCCGAGGTGCACCTGCGCATCGAGCCCCATGTGGAGGGGGCGCCCGACCCCACCGATCTCAACGTGCGGGGCAAGGAGGAGATCGACCTGCCCTGGGGCGGCAAGCTGGTGTTTTACAACTGCATCGTGGGCGGGGTCATCGACGCCAAGTACCTGCCTTCCATCCAGCGGGGGGTCATGGAGAAGATGCAGGAAGGCCCCATGACCGGCTCCCATGTCCGGGATGTGCGGGTCATGGTTTTCGACGGCAAGATGCACGCGGTGGACTCCAACGACATCTCGTTTAAGATCGCCGGGGCCCAGGCCTTCAAGGAGGCCTTCCAACAGGCGGACCCGCTCATTCTCGAACCCATCTACGAGATGGAGATCATGGTGCCGGAAGAGGTGATGGGCGAGGTGATGGGTGATCTCCAGACGCGGCGGTCGATCATCGGCGGCATGGAATCCCGGGGCCGCTACCAGGTGATCAAGGCCCTGACCCCGCTGGCCGAGCAGTACAAGTACACCACCGCCCTGAAATCCATCACCCAGGGGAGGGCCAGTTTCAAGCGGCGGTTCAAGGAATATGCGCCGGTGCCTTCTGAGGTGCAGAAGGGTCTGGCTACGCAACACGCCGATTGATCGTGCAGCAAGGCAGCAATAAAAAAAAAGCCGCCGGACTTGCGTCCGACGGCTTTTTAAGGGAGGGGAAGAACATTTTCCTGTGCTGCGCAGGAGCAACCGCAGATGGTGAATACAGGCGGGCACAAAGTGTTTAGCAATTTCACTTAATACTTAATATATCTATTTTAGATTTTCTGCAACTATTTTTTTTGTGCGTATTTCTAAGAGGTTGGCTGCCGGGAGAGTGGCGCTTGGCATGGGAAGTTGCCGGCGCCGGGCGTTATCCGAGAAGGACAACACCCGGCGGGCAGAAGAAAGGGTCCGTTATTTGGTGATCAGCACGGAACAGGGCGCGGAGGCGATCAACTCGGAGCACACGCTCCCCATCAGCAACCGTTGCAGGCCTGTTCTGCCATGGGAGCCCATGATAATCACATCGACCTTTTTCTCCCGTGCCTCGCGCACGATCATGTCACTTGGCGATCCGATCTCGGCCACGGTTTCGATGGTGATTTTTTTGTTTTCCGCCTGTATCCGGGTTGTGATGCGCTGGACGCGCTGTTTGGCCTCATCAAGCTCTGCGGCGGTGGCCGCTGCCGACACGACACAGATGTATTTCAAATAGTCGCAGCGCGACACCATGCTGATGGCTTCTTTTTCCGCATTTTCGCTGAACGATGAGCCATCGGTGGCAAGCAGCACGCCATCGCCTGCAATGACAAAATCCTTGGGAACAATGAGGGTTTTGCAGGGGACCATGGAGGCGACCTTTTCCGTCACCACTCCCATCAGGATTTTCTTGATGCCCCGCCTCCCCCTCCGCCCTGTTATGACGATGTCTATGTTTCTCGTGAGGACCTCCTCGTTGATAACTTCCACCGGGTCGTCGGAATGGCGGATCACGATTTCCGCCTTGATTTCTTCGTTTGTTGCCATCCTCTGAATCTTTTCAAGATGGTCCCTGGCCGATTCTTCCATCTCCAGTGCGGTTTCATGGCCGATGGTGGAAAATTCCGGATTGGCCTCAATGACATGCAGGATTGTCAAAACCGCCCCGCAGGCCTGGGCAAAGAAAATAGCCTCCTGTTCGGCGCCTTCGCTGAACGGGGAGCAATCGGTGGCGAGAAGAATCCTTTCAACAAAAGATACCATCTGTGTCTGCGCGGTTTCCATAGTTGTCCGTCTCCTTTGTGTCCGTCTTGTTGATGGGTTGGCAGGCCATACGATTGGCGGGCTTGAACGGAAACCTCTCGCACAGGGCGTTTGCCGCGAAAGACAGCGCCCTGGGGTTCCACGGGTTGTTTAGCAGGGGTTGGAAAAAGCCAGGACGGCTTTTTCCAACCCCCTGTTAGATCTCTTTCATAGTCATCAGCTTTAAGGCGTGGGTGGTGCATTTGGTTACACAGGCGGGTTGCAGCCCCGCATCCAAACGGTCCATGCAGTAATCGCATTTCACCGCCTTGTTGGTCTCGGGATTATGCTGGGGGATGCCCCAGGGGCAGGCGCCGGCGCAGGCCATGCAGCCGATGCATGTTGGCGCATCCACGTAGACGATGCCGTCTTCCCGTTTTTTCATCGCCCCGGTGGGGCAGATGGTGACGCAGAAGGGGTCCTCGCAGTGGTAGCACGAGCGGAACTTGAACTCGGTTTTCGGGACCCCCCGCACGGACTTGAGCCGCTCATGGCTGATTTCGCAGAGGATAGGCCCCACCGGCAACCCCTTGTTGGCCTTGCAATGGACCACGCAACCGTGACAGCCTATGCACCGTTTGCTGTTGAGATACAGGGTGTAGGTGTTCATAGTTCCCTCTTCCGTTGATGATTTTTGGAGCTTTTGCGCACCGCGACGAAGGTTTCGCAGAGGTTGAGTCCGCCGCCCACGGGGTCCATGTTCTGCAACTGGCCCTTCATGAGCTTCTGGTCGCTCATGCCCGCATGGTAGGCCCTGGTCTGCAAGGGAATCTGGCGGCCAAACCCATGCACGGTATAGACCGCCTCGGGATGGATGAAATCGGTCAGCTTGGCGATGACCACGCTGGTGACATCCCCGGAGATGACATCGACGAGATCCCCCTCGGCGATTCCCATCTTGCCCCCCTCCCTGGTGTTGATCCACAGAGTGTTCTGCGGCATCAGCTCGTTGAGCAGCGGATTGTTGATGGTGTGGCTGTGGGCGTGCAGCGGCGAGCGGCCAAACACTAGGCGGTACTGGCCTTTCGGCGGTTTTGCCGGACTTTCGTAGGGCTTCCAGGAGGGGAACCCCCATTCATCGAGCTTCTGGCTGATGATTTCTATCTTTCCCGAAGGGGTCTTGAACTTGCCTTCCAGCTTGTCCCGGTCGTAGAGCACCGGCTTGTCCGCGTATTCGACAAACCCTTTCTTCTCGAAGTCGGCGAGGGTAAAGCCGGTGGGTTCCAGTTGCCACTCCCATAATTCCCGCACGGTGTTAAAGGGGAAATACTGGTCAAGCCCGAGCCGGGTGGCGAGCCCCTTGATGATGGTGCAAAGGCAGAGGGTGTCGGCTTGGGTCTCGATGGCCTTGCTGCGCATGATCATTCTGGGCTTCATCCCCTTTTGCAGGGCGATCATGCTGTCGCGCTCCAGATAGGTCGACTCGGGCAGGATCACGTCGGCATACCAGCCGAATTCGCTGTAATGGGTGTCGATGGAGACGATGAGGTCGCAGTTGTCCAGCGCCTCCTTCTGCGCCTGCGGGTCGGGGAAGCAGGAGAATGGATCGTGGCGGACGCAGATGATCCCCTTGATCGGATACGGTTGCGCCGTGGCCATGGCCTTGTAGAAAAGATGGAACAGCCCTGGGCCTTTCTCGAACTGTTTGTACACGTCCCCCACCCCGTCGGCTCGTTTGGCGGTGGGTTTGGGCGAGAGCTCGGTGAGGCTGCGCGGCCCTTTGCCGCCGCAGTCCCCGGCGCCCTTGGCAAAGATAAGGCCGCCCTCGACCTCGATGTTGCCCATCAGGGCGTTGAGGCAGTTCAAGGCGCGGCTGGCGTAGAAGGAGTCGTTGTAGCGGGAGAGCATCCAGCCCGGGTGGAAGACAACCTTGGGCCGGTCGGCGATGAGCTGGCCGACCAGTTCGTGGATGTCCTTGACCTTGATGCCGCATTCCTTGGCTGCCCATTCCGCCGAATAGTTTTCCACGAAGTAGGCCAGTTCGTCAAAACCGGTGGTGTAGCGCTCCACGAACTCCGCGTCGTAACCATCGGCCTTGATGATCTCGTGGATCAGGGCCAGGGCCAGGGCGTAATCCGTGCCGGGCCGCACCTGGAAAAAATTGGTGGCCTTGATCCCGGTCAGGGTCTGGCGCACATCCACATAGGTGAGCCTGCCGCCCTTGTCCAGCATGTCCATGACCTGGTTGACCTCGGCCGGGCGAAGCGAGGCGAGGATGTTGCGGCCGAAGAGCACCAGATGCTTGGCGTTTTTGATGTCGTAGATGAACCCCTTGCGGCCCAAACCGAAGAGCGAGATGCTGGCGTGGTGCACATTCCGACCGCAGGCGCTGTCGTGATCGGTGTAGTTGGGGGAGCCCAGGGCATGGGTAAAGGCCTTGACCAGGTCTTGGAACGGGCCGCCCCTGGAGCTGGCCATGATCGCCTCCGGTCCGTGGCGGTCGATGATGGTTTTCAGCTTGTCCGCTATATAGTCGAGGGCGAACTCCCAGCTCACCGCTTCCCAGCGGCCTGCTCCCCGGCCGCCGCGTCTGATCAGCGGCTGCTGGGGGCGCTCCTTGTCGGCCACCAGGGCAGGGCCGGCCGACCCCTTGGCGCAGAGAGCGCCTTTCAGGATGTGCTGGTTGCCTTCGAGCCAGGTCACGGTGTTGTCTTCGACCTCGACCCGGATGGGGCAGCGAACGGTGCACATGCCGCACATGCTCCAGACTGATTTCTTCATGATTACGACTCCTGTTTCTGTGGCTTGCCGTTCGCGGCTCAATTGGCCAGCGCGGCGGAGACCTTCTGTTCCAGTTCGCTTTTGTCCACGGGCTTTACGCAGTAATCCGCCGCGCCAAGGCGCAGGGCCTGGCGGGCTGTTTCAATGGTCAGATATCCGGTGAGCATGATGACCCGGATCATCGGGTCCGCGCGCTTGAGTTCTTCCAGCACACTGATCCCGTTGGTTTTTTTCAGATTGATGTCCAAGATGGCCAGATCCACATGGTTTTTCCTGGCATACAGCACAGCTTCCCGTTCCTCGGTGAAAATCTCCACCTGGTGCCCTTTTTTGCTCAGAATTCGCTGGGTCAGTACGGCGGCATCCAGGACATCATCCAAGACGAAAATGTGAGCCATACTGTCCCCTCTTTTCGGATCGCAGGGTGGCTGGCCCAAGGTGTAGCCCCGGGCCGGAGCCAGGTCCGACCCCGCGGCGAGTAAGGGAGGAGCGCGCCGCGGAACCGGACCCGGACGGATGGGTTTTTAATACAGGCCCAGCAGCTTAAGGCCGAGCAGCACCAGACCCACGCAGGCAACACGTTTCACCACCACCGGGCTTAAGCGTTTGGCGATCTGCGGGCCGAAATAGCCGCCCAGCAGGGCCGCCGGAAACATGGCCAGAAAGAGCAGCAGGTCGAAGTTGCCGAACTGCATGTGCCGGACAGTACCCATGGCCGTGTTGAAAAAGATGGCCAAGAGCGAGCTGCCGACCACGATGTACATGGGCAGCCCAAGGGCGACGGTCATCAGCGGCACCATGAACGGGCCGCCGCCGAAACCGAACATCGAGGACATAATGGCGATGAGAAAGCCGCCCAGGCAGCCGATCCACATGTTGACTTCAAATTCATGACCCCAGAAATCTACTTTCATAACGGATTCCTCCTGATGGTGTTATGAGTTGCCTTTGGCCGCCGCTTCTTCCGCCCGCTTCTTGAACTCCTTGAGGATGGCCTGCTCCTTCTTGTTCTTCTCAAGATAGCCGGGGGTGGTCTGCCAGTACATCAAGCCGGCCAGGACCAACAGGATCCAGCCGAAGGCAAACTTGAACTGGTCCAGGGTGATCAATTCGGTGAGCTTGGGGCCGATGAAGCCGCCCACCAGCATGGCGCAGCCGACGCCGATACCGAGCTTCCAATTGATGAACTTGATCTTTGAGTAGTTGTAGATACCGGAGCCCTGAGAAAAGAGCACGGTGGGCATGACTGTGCCTGCCACGATGGTGTGGGGCAGGGCCGGGAAAATGGAGACCAGGATGGGGTTGAGGATGAAGCCGCCGCCCGCGCCCATGAGTACGCCGAAGATCGAGATGGCCAGGGTCAGGAGGAAGGGCCAGATCAGGTTGATGCTGGTGCCTGCGTTGCCGAGGTAAACGGTGGGGAACGTTTGCTTGTTCTCAAAGCTCGCTACCTCGCTCTTGACCTTCTTGACCGTTTCCTTGTCGCCGTCCATGGCCCGGGCGGTGACAGCGGTGACGATGACGTTATACTTGCCTGGAGCGAGGCCAGAACGCAGCTTCATTTTGGCGGTGTAAACGCCCTCGGGCGTGGTCTCGACATTGGCGCCCAACAGGTTATTAACCGAGCGGAAACGGCCTTTCACCAGTTTCATGGATTCGCTTTTTGTCGCCTTTTCGTCCATGGCGTCCAGCAGTTTACCCCGGGAACCGAGGATGCTGGCCATGATGGTGGCCTGATAGCTGTCAATCTTGATCTTGGCTGGTTCGCTGTATGCGGCGTCGGCACCGGTTTTCTTCAGCACCTCGGAATACTTCCAGCCGCCGCCCGCAGCTTTGGCTGTGTCCAGCTCGGGCTGCATGTCCTTGGGTACGAAAATCTTGTAGAAGGCGGGCATCTCATGGGTCAGGTAAAACTTGTAGGGAATCTTGCCGGTCTTTGGGTCCTTTTTGCCGTCGAAGCGGTTGGCCCGCACTTTTTTGTCCGCGGCATAGACCTCGACATACACCTGGGCGCCAGCCGGGGCCTGGCCGCTGACGGTGATTTCGCCGCCGTTGGCAAGCGAGGTTTTATCGAGCGTTATGGTTGGGGCAGGGGCCGTTTCCTGGGCCAGTGCCTGCGGGATGATGGGCAAGGCCATCATCACCAGGGCGAGTAACGGCAACACACTGAACTTGACTTTCATACCATCCACCTCCTGTCTGAGATAAAATGTCTTAAAAGACGGCTCGTTCCCAAAGTCCCCCCTCTTGTGCCGTTGCACCTCCTTTGTCTTGTTCACAGGTTGAAAGGCGCGGACGGTTGTCGGGCAGAACGTTCGCGCCTGATGCCCAGTGGGTGATGTCGGAGAGGGTCGCAGATCTCTCCCTCGCATTATGCCAAAGCAATAACAGTGCCAATTCGTCAAAGGCACGGGCTGTTCTTGGCATCTCTTTGATTGTGCGTATGCGGCGCTGTTTTTGGTGGGCGAGGCAGGACGGGAAATGGCCGGAAAACGGGTCGGAGAGTGCCGCAAAAAATATGCACCGCATCTTTTTTGCGGCGCATATTTTTATGTCGGAGGGTGGCGGGTATTGCCGGAGAGTTACCGGAACGCGTCGGCAACGAGGCCAAAGCGGTGCAGCAGTTTCTGAAAGGCCTGGCGGTTCATGCCGCTGGCCTGGGCCGCGGCCGTGACATTGCCGCCGTTCTGCTGCAGGGCCTCGGTCAGGTAAGCGGCGGAGAACTCCTCCACCATCTGCTGTTTGGCGAGATTGTAGGGCAAGCCGTGCAGGTTCCCGGCCGTTGGCCTGTGGACGGAAGGCCCCACCCCGGGTTCCGTCAGCGTCCGGGCATCGATGGGGGTGTCATCGGCAAGCAGCACCGCCCGTTTGATCACATTCTGCAGTTCCCGGACATTGCCGTTCCAGGCTCGTTTCACCAGGGTGGGGATGGCGTCCGATGCAAAGACCAACCCCTGGCGGTCGTATTCCGCGGCAAAGGTCGCGAGAAAATGCTGAGCCAGGGGAGGGATGTCTTCCTGTCGGTTTCTGAGGGGCGGCATGGTGATGGTCACCACGTTGAGGCGGTAGAAAAGATCCTCACGGAAAAGGCCCTGGCGGATTTTTTCCTCCAGATCCTGGTTGGTCGAGGCCAGCACCCGGACATCCACCCGGATGGTCTTGGTCTGGCCCAGGGGCATGATCTCCTTTTCCTGGAGAACCCGGAGCAGCTTGGTCTGGAGGGCAATGGGGAGGTCGCCGATTTCGTCCAGCAGAATGGTGGAGGTGTTGGCTTCGAGAAACAGTCCTTTTTTGTCGTGGGTCGCCCCGGAAAAGGCGCCCCTGGCATAGCCGAAGAGTTCGCTTTCCAGGATTTGCTCCGGCAGGGCCGGGCAGTTCACCGTGACCATCGGGCGCGAATGCCGGCCGCTCAACCCATGCAGGGCGCGGGCGGCCAGCTCCTTGCCCGTGCCGGATTCTCCCCGGATCAGCACGGTGACATCGGTATCGGCCAGCCTGCTGATCAGTGCGGAGACCTCCTTGATCGCCGGAGAGGTGCCGATGAAGCCGGGGCAGGCTTCCTGCTCGGCGAGCCGGCTCTGAAGCCGCCGGTTTTTTTCAAGCAGGCAGAGGCGTTCCAGGCAGCGGTGCAGGGTGTGGAGCAGGTGCTCGTTGTCAAAGGGTTTCTGGATAAAGTCGTAGGCCCCGTTTTTCAGGGCGGCGATGGCCGACTCCACCGTGCCGTGGCCGGTCATTATAATTACGGCAATGGCCGGATACGCGTCCTTGATCTTGGCAAGGAACGACAGCCCGTCCATCCCCGGCATCTTGACATCGGTCAGCACCATGTCCGGCCGCCAGTCCGCGATGATCTGCCAGGCAGCCTCCGCGGAAGGCGCGGTTTTCACCTCGCAGCGGAATTTCTTGCGGAGGAGGCGTTCCAGCATGGAAAGCATGTCGCGGTCATCGTCGACCAGGAGAACCGAGGCGGAAAAATCCGCATCGGGGCAGGGAGAAAGAGGCTGATCAGAGGTCACGGACATGTCTCCGGAAAGCGCGGGCGGTTGGCGGATTTTTTCCAATAACTCCCCATTGATGCACCATTTCCGAAAAACAAGCAACATCTTCTTGGCAGGAATCCGAACACGGATATGGCTTGCGTCCCTGCTGGCAACCTGCTATTTCTGAAAAAGGCGCAATTTTTGCGGCGCGGATTGCGGGGGGAACGGATGAAGAAATACGGTGTTCTGCTCGGTTGTGTTCTCCCGTTTGTGTGGGGCTGCCCGGCTTGGGCGGTGCAGGGGCACGGGGTGGCGGAAGGCCCGGTGGTCCATTTGATGGCCCATCTCCTGCTTGGGGTGGCCTTGCTGCTCTTCCTCTATGTTTTGCACACCAAACCGCCGGATACCGGGTATTCCTGGCGATCACTCAAGCTCTCCCTGCTGTTTTTTCTCCTCTGGGATCTGGACCATCTGTTCGTGCACTGGTTTGCCGGCCAGATGTACCCCGATATCAGGGATTCCGGCGCAAGGCTGGTGGAGGATTATTTTGCCGGGCCGCGCACCCTGCTCAGTTACTTCTATTATATGGGCCGTTTTGATCATCTGCTCTGCGTTCCGGCCCTCTGGTTTTTCACTATCTCCCTGCGGGATTTCCGCGAGGAGGTGGAAGCTCGGCGACAGGGCGAAAACGGGCAGGGGGGCTGATGGAAGAAAGTATAGTCCTGCCCCTGTTTCCTGTTTATCTGGTGGATTATCTCGGCGCCGCCGTGATGGTCATTCTTGCCTTCTTTGCGTTTTCCCATGCCCGGCGGCTCACAAAGCTTGAACCCAAGAATATCCTCTGGGCGTATTTTTTCTGGTTTTCCCTGGTCATGGTGGTGTTTTCCCTTTCCCGGGGCGTGGGGCATCTTTTGCCCTATGTTCTCAGGCTTGCCGGGATGCCGCAGCTCTGGGACGAACTCGATCCGTACAGCGGGGGGCTCAACACCATCGCGCTCTGCGGGGTGGCCATCCTCACCCTCCACTACCACAACACAGCGGTGCTTATCGAACGAGCCAAGGGCGATGCGCTCTCGCTGGAATTGGCCAACGAACGGCTTAAAGTGGCGCATGCGGATCTGTCCCGGTTGAATCAGACCCTGGAGCAGCAGGTGGAGGAGCAGACCCGCGACCTGCGGTTGTCCGAGGAGAAATTCCGCGGTTTCTTCGAAGGCTCCAAGGATATGATCTATTTTTGCGACGCGGAAGGCAAAATCTGCGACATCAACGAGAGCGGCCTGCAGTTGCTCGGGGTCGGCCAACGGCAGGATGTTCTCGGCCAGCCCCTGGCCGAGTTTTTTTCCGACCCCCAGCGATGCGCACAATACCGCGCGCAGCTTGGTTCGGACGGCCAGGTCAAGGATTTCGAGGCGGAGTTTGTCGGCAGGGAGGACGGTCCGTTGTATCTGATGATCACCGCCTCGGCCATTACGGACCGGGATGGCGCGCCCCAGGGGTATCAGGGGATTGCCAAGGATCTCACCCATTTCAAGAAGATGATGGAGCAGTTGGTGCATTCTGAAAAAATGACCTCGGTGGGGCAGCTCGCCGCCGGCGTTGCCCACGAAATAAATACCCCGCTGGGCATCATCCTCGGATATGCCCAGTTGCTGGAGGAGGATTTTCCGAAACAGAGCGAGGTGCATGAGACCCTGGGGATCATCGAGAAACAGGCGAAGATCTGCCGGCGCATCGTTGCCGACCTGCTCAATTTCTCGCGGCAGACCCGGGAGCATAATACAGTGTGCGGCGATCTCAACCAGTGCCTGGAAGAGGTGCTGGCCATTGTCAACCACACCCTGAATATGGACCATATCTTCATCCATCGCTGCCTGGCCGAGAACCTGCCCAGCACCTGCTTTGACAACGAGCGCATGCGCCAGGTTTTTGTCAACCTATTGACCAACGCCCACCATGCCATCGGCAGCGAAGGGATTATCGGGGTGTGGAGCCGCTGGCATGAGGAGAGCGGGCAGATCGAAATCATCATCGGCGATTCCGGCTCCGGCATCCCCCCGGAGCAGATGGGCCGCATCTTCGACCCCTTTTACACCACCAAGGGGGTGGGCAAGGGCACCGGACTCGGATTGTCCGTTTCCTTCGGCATCATCCAGGACCACAACGGCAGGATCGAGGTCAAATCCCCGCCGGTGGAGCCGGAACTTGTCGCCCTGGACATGCATACGACCTTTCATCTTTTCCTGCCGGTTATTGCCGCAGGTCAGGAAGAGGAGCAATAGGGGGATGGCGCAGATTCTGGTTTTGGACGATGTGTTGGACGCGGGGATTCTGATCCGGAGGATTCTGCAGAGGAAGGGGCATGTGGTGCATGTGTTCCACGATGAGGACGAGGCCCTCCGGTTTACGGAAAGAAATCAGGTGGACCTGGCAATCCTCGACATGAACCTGCGCAAGATGGACGGCCTTGCCGTACTCTCCGAGATGCAGAAGTCGCTGCCGCATTTGCCTGCCATCATGCTGACCGGGCTGCCCGATGTCGATATCGCCCGACAGGCGTTTGCCCTTGGAGCGGTGGCCTATTGCGCCAAGCCCATCGACAAGGATCGGCTGGAAGAGCGGGTGGCCGAGGCGTTACTGGATGGGGCGGACCTGCCGGAGCAGTAAGATTCAGACCCCCGGTTGGCTGGAGCAGGCAAGCTCCCGCAGGGGGATGCGGGTGGTCGGGTCCAGATTCCGCGTGCTACACCAGGCATTATTCAGTTCGGCAAGGCGGAAGTTGAACGGGTCCAAGAACAGGAGGTTTTCCGGGGCAAAGACATGGTCGTCCGGAAAATTCAACCCGCAGGCCGAGACTTCGATGGCCTGGTTCTCTTCGTCCACATAGGCCAGGGGCAGCCCCTGGGTCCGGCAGATGACGGGCCGGGCCGCATAGATAGCGCAGAGATCATCAATAAGCAGGGGACAGCACGCATCGCCTTCCGCAAGGGTGCGGTCAAGCCGTTCCCGGCTGGCTGTGTCCAGGGCACCAATGGCTTCCCGCACGCAGGCCGCCTCAACGGCCAGCACGCTGAAGGGACGGCAGCAGGAGGCGCAGCCCGGCCCGCAGGAAAGGGCATTGGCATGCAGCTGTGCGACGCGGGCGATCTCTGCGTCAAGGGCGGCAATAAGCTGGTGGTATTCTTGGATGCAGGTCATGGGGAAGGTATGCCGTGCTCTTGTCAGTTTTGGCGTTACATCCATCGAATTACGCTGCGTCTGGTGTCGATCTGAAAGGGGTGCTTTTTCAGAAACTCCATCCCGAGCAGGCCTTGGAATTCAAGCTGTTCAGCATTCTGCACATATGACGTTGAGGCAACAAAATTTTGCTCCATGAATGGTCCAACTTGCACGAAATCAAGCCTGACGTGTGTTGCGTTGATTTTTCTGCCGTCGGCTACCGTCGTTGTTCCTTGTCTGACAAAATCTGGCT
>Ga0180009_10001671_pt1 | contig 26884 bp, 34 predicted proteins | sample OS_PC_MetaG_FD_123537 | JGI IMG/M metagenome (GOLD analysis project Ga0180009, IMG submission 123537) | Groundwater microbial communities from the Aspo Hard Rock Laboratory (HRL) deep subsurface site, Sweden - OS_PC_MetaG | ecosystem: Environmental > Aquatic > Deep subsurface > Groundwater... | reverse complement strand
TTATGGAGCCAAACGACCTTCCGTGGCGTCGTCAAGAGCTGAGCCATATGCTCCATGCTGCGGGCGGTCGGCGCCCCAAAAACGCAGTTCATCCCATGGTGATGTGCATACTGCTTGGCCTGCTCTGCATAGGAGACGAACTCATCCATCAATGCTGCAAGCCGTGATACATAGACCTGCGAGAACTCGTCGACATACTGTGCAGGGTCCTTCCACGCAGACACATTCATACCGCCAGCATGCAGCCTCTCGAGCCAGATGTGCATCGAATGGAGGTCATCGACGATGTATGCCATCTGCATATAGGAGCGTGTCGGGGAGGCGCAGATGTATGTGGCGTAGTAGTCCCATGGCTCCCTACCTTGCTCAATTGCAGAGCGCATTACGAGCCTCTGCTGCGTATCCGGCTGAAGCCTATTGCCTCCTGCCTGCAGCAGGAACAGGTCATCTATCTGCGGGATGTCGAATCTCGGCGTGAAGTCGAACGCTATGGTCTTGCCGTCCCTCACTCCGCGGTTCCTCGTGTACTCGTCGCTGAGAAGCCTTGCGTGTACGCGTCTTTCCTCACGCAACATCCAGCCATACGCCTCCTCATAGACATCTAGGAATTGCGAGGGGTGTTCTATGCCTGCCAGTTTCCGCATACGTTCATCGTCATGGAGGTGCAGCGACTTTATGAGCTTCAAGCAGTCATAGTTGTGCTCTATGTCCTCATCGGAAAGCCCTGGAAAATCAGGCCTCAGGCAGGCAACTCTCCTCCTTTTGACCTCTTCTACAACGTCAGCATCAAGTATCTCAGGAAGGTCCTGATATATCATTAGCTTCTCATCCATCGCATCCTCAAGGAGAGATTCAAGCTCCTGTTGGGAACGTCCGTCGGTGTTGGCTAATTCATATATCGTCGGGGAGACCATCTCGATGTCGAGCACGCGGCCTTCGCGCCGGTAGATCTCTGCGACGCGTCTTCCGCGCTGCTTCAGCTCCCTCATTATCCTCTCTTCCATCATCGCGCTCCATTCATCAGGGCAGGTCTTCTCGACGACCTTCATCGCGAAAGGGATGCGTACAGGGTAAGAGTCATCGGCAAGCCTTTGGGCTACGCGCACAGTAGATCCGCCACGGCCATACTGGAGTATGTTTACTGGGTCAAGGGTTCCTGGCCCGAATCTCTGCTCTGCGCCAGGGGAATTCTGCTCTTTTGGATCAACATAGCGGTCAGGTCTGCGCTGACTCATGACCACACGCAGATGGTCAGGATCCATTTTTCTGGACCTGAGGAATTCGTCCTGTTCTGCCTCATCAAGAAATACGCGGGGATTCCTGCCGCAGTCTGTTATTATCATTCTACCATTAAGCCCACGCCGCAGCAGTTCAAGGACTATCTCTACCTGGCCTTCGCTGTCGAACATGAGCATGCCATCTTTTTCATGCATTTTAGCCACCAAAATAGCCTTTCCTTTTTAAATCTTTCTATTTTTCACCACTAGTAAGTAGTTAAAAAATCCGCGCCAGCAACATTTATAAACCACCCCTAACTCCCTGTATAAATCGCATTTAATGGGGGTATATAATGGAGATCAATGTTCTTGAGGAATCGAAAAACAGGCTTGTTGTTGAGATTAAGGGTGAGGGCCATACCCTCTGCAATGCCCTGAAGTCAGAGCTGTGGAAGAATAAGAAGGTCAAGGTTGCTGGTTACAACATATCGCACCCTCTTGTCGGTGTACCTAAGCTCGTGATAGAGGTGGAATCCGGCGACCCTAAGAAGATTCTTGCGGATGCTGTCAAGAGCGTCAAGAAGGACGCAGATGAGTTCCTGAAATCATTCTCCAAGGCAGTCAAGTAAAGATGCGCAAGGAAGACGGAAAAAGACTTATTGAACTCGCGCGAAAGTCTATAGAATCATACTTCTCAAAGAAGGATATAAATCTCGAGACATACAAGAAGTTCAGCGACAAGCAAGGGGTATTTGTCACGCTTCACAAGAAAGGTGAGCTGAGGGGCTGCATAGGTTTTCCATACCCTATTTATCCTCTTTACCAGGCGGTGTTTGAGGCTGCTCGAGCTGCTGCGTTCGAGGACTGCAGGTTCCACCCAGTGGAGCAGGGCGAGCTCAAGGACATCGACATCGAGGTCTCTGTGCTTACAGTGCCTGAGGAGATTGCCTCAGACCCGGAGGACCTGCCCAAGCACATCAAGATTGGCGAGGACGGCCTGATTATCAAGGGCCCGTCAGGCTCAGGTCTTCTTCTTCCGCAGGTGTTCACAGAATATCATTGCACTCCTGAGCGCGCATTGGAGATGACCTGCCAGAAGGCAGGGCTTCCAGAAGATGCGTGGAAGAACAGGAAGAACAAGGTCTTCAGGTTCCAGGCGCAGGTATTCAGCGAGTGACTATTCCTGCCGATACTCGCAGGGGATTTCCTTCTTAGGTTTATATCCGCAGAGCGCCCTGGCCCCTTCGACGATGCCGCATGCTGCAAACATCGGAGTGACTCCTACAAGCGTGTCTATCCCCATCCTTGGAAGGTCTGATTCTATATGAATGACATCAGACAACTCCTGACCTATGCCAAATATCAGCATGCAGCTTCCTGCCGCAGCTCCCACTGCAATCGGCACGTATGACAAAATAGTATTCACATATGATTTCATCCTTGTCTAACCCCCAACACCTCTCAGCTGACCAGAGAAACATAACTCAATTATAAAACTTACTTTCCGAACCTTCTTTCCCTGTCCATATAGTCATTGATGCACGCGATAAGGTCCTCTTTCTCGAACTCTGGCCAGGTCTTCTCCAGGAAGAACCATTCCGAGTACCAGCTCTGCCACACAAGGAAATTTGAGGTGCGGTGGTCGCCGCCTGTCCTTATTATCAGGTCTGGCTCGTGGTCCATGTAGAGGTTCCTGTTTATCATCTCTGCGTCGATGTCCTCTGGCTTTATCTCTCCTGCCTCTAGCTGCCTGCCTATCTTCTTGACAGCGTCGATGAGCTCTTCCCTTCCGCCGTATGCCATCGCGAAATTGATGAAGTACTGGTCATACTCTTTTGTCGCTTCCATGAGCTCGAGCATCTTCTGGTAGACCTCTTTCGGGAATAGGTTTATCCTTCCTATGAACCTGACGCGTATCTTGTTTTCATGGATTGCCTTGTTGTTCTTCGCATCTTCAAAGAATTCCAGGAATACCTTCATGAGGTAATCGAACTCTTCTTTTGGCCTGTTGAAGTTCTGCATAGAGAAAGCGTAGAGCGTGAGTTCCTTGACGTCGAGTTCTTTGCACCACTCGAACAGCTTCTGGACTTTATCTGCTCCCCACTTGTGCCCCATCCATGGCTTGGCCATCAGCCTCTTCGCGAACCTGCGGTTACCGTCAAGGATTATGCCTATGTGTTTCGGCGTATTTTTTTGGTCCGGCATATCGCATCAGGCTCCAGTAACTGCGAAGCATTTATAAAGTTTTTTGATAACCTGCTATGCTGATGGAAGAGGAAGAGCTGATAAAAGAGGCTGAACAGGCCCTGCGCGAGCTTGAGAAGAAACACACGCGCCCAGGCACTGAGAAGATCAAGAAGAGAGAGAATGGGCGGCCCAACCCTTTCGCTTACCTGCTCGTGCTCGTCCTTCTCCTGCTGATCATAATGATGGTCGTGCCGTATTACGGCATAAAGATAGATCCTGTCCCGAAGGATGTTCCCACTCTTGCTGAAGTCATGCCTTATGGCATCTCTATTCTTGCCAATGATACTGCCGGAATACCTGGAGGGTCAAGGGCTGATTTCCTGAGGCTGATCATGCCTTCTCATCAGTCAGTGCGCAACATGGCCGCGAGGATAGCCACTGCCAGCTGCAGGGAGAGCGATGTCTGCTATGCGAAGGCCATCTTCTATTTCGTGAGGGACAATCTCCATTATGTCGGTGACCCCCCAAACAATTATCTTGAGAGCCCTTTCGAGACGCTCTACTCAGGAGGCGCTGACTGCGACGGGCTCGCCATACTGCTTGCAAATCTTGAGATGGCTGTAGGCATACCGATAAGGTTCGCTTTCATCCCTGACCATGTCTATGTCCAGGTGAAGATTGATGATGCCCCTAAGAAGTACAAGGAGGAGGACGGGTGGATATCCCTTGACCCTACCTGCAACGACTGCGAGTTCGGCGAAGTGCCTTACTCTACCCTCAACAAGAGGAAGGAGTTCTTGTATACCTGAGCAGCACCACCGCTAATAGCGTGTCTGCGCAAAAAGAAGCAGATTCGGGCTGAATCAACCCTCCACCTTTACGTATATTGCGCAAGCAACAACCAGCACATATCCAGGTTGCAGCCTAAATAAGCATAGCTGCGTGGTGCTGGTTCAAGCTTTGTTTCGAGCTTGCTCGAAACCCAGTGCCTACGGGGAAAACGTGGCTTGACACCCAACAAACCCAGGTTTGCGCGCGATTCTGTCTATAAACCATCGTTGTACAATACAACAAAAAAACATCAAAATAAACCCTAAGTTGTATCATACAACCAAAAGATTTAAATAATACCACCACGTTGTACAATATGATGGATGAAAAAGAACAGATATTGAGAGAGAATTTCGAGGAATACTTCTCATCTGCAGAAGAAGAGCTCAAAAAGAACAAATTCAATTCTGCAACAACACTGTTCTTCAAAGCGATATGTGCCGGTATTGACCTGTTTCTCTTGAAGAAAGAGGGTGAAGTGCCCTCTTCACACACCCACAGGTTCAGGATTGTCCAAGACAGGCACCCTGAACTGTATGCGATAATAGACAAGGACTTCCCGTTCTATCAGGACAGCTACACCAAGAAGATGGATGAGGAAGCCGCGGAGATGATGAGAGAAGATGCTGAAAGGATTAAAGAGCTCTCTGAAGAAAGAAAGCAAGGACAAGGAAATATTTGACATCGTCATTTACGGCTCTGCAGTCAAGGGAAAGGCAAAGCCGAACGACGTAGACATAGCAGTCATATTCCGTTCAGGATCTTTGAGAGAGAGACTTGATAAAGTACAGAGGATAAAAGAAAGACTAGACACGGATCTGAAAGTCGACATGAAAGGGCTCCTGCTCGAAGAGCTTTTCAGACCAGAGTTCTTCGGGAAGACAGGAATATTTCTGGAGGGCTTCAGCGTGTTTGATGACAAACCATTCTCGAAGAAGATAGGCTTTGAGGGCAGCACCCTTTTCACGTACAGCCTGAAGGACAAGTCCCACACAGAGAAGGTTAAGTTCAATTACATATTGAGCGGGCGAGGGAAAGAGGGACTGATCAAGCTCCTCGAAGGAAAACACATAGCGCCAGGAGTCATAGAGATCCCGATCAGCAATTCTGACGAGTTCACACAATTACTCCAACGGCACAACATTGACTTCAAGAAGAAGAACATGCTGAAGCAGGCGTGAAAAAAGACCCTTATTTTATCTTGTTCTTAATATCCGCTGCGACTCCCTTTCCTGGATCAGCAGTTCAAATATCTTGTCAGGGAAGAAATTGTAGTAGAGTTGTTCATCTATCTTCACGAAGTTCCATGTTTTTATCGATTCCCTGTCATCTGCCATCTCATCTTCGATGTCGTCAAGTTCTTTGAGGTCAGAGATGATGTGGCCTGTTATTATGTTGGGTGTTTGGAGGTTTACCCAGCCTCCTGTTGATGTCTTGTGTCTTACAAGTTTTGTCGCGATCTTCTCTTGCGGGCTTCGCATCTTTGTCTCGATCAGGAGCAGGAAGCCCATCCCTCCATAGACCATCGGGTTGCTGTATGCGGATAAGGCGAGGATGATCTTTTTCTGCAGCAGGTTCTTTATCCGTTCCATAGTCTGCTTTGCTGAAAGGCCTACTTTCAAGGCGAGATCTGTTATTGATTGTCGAGAGTCTATTGCGAGTTCATGCAAGATGCTGATATCCTTCTTATCTGCTTGTTCTCTCTTCGTGCTGCTTTTCATGACTTCCGCAGTATCTTTTCTTTCGTAGAATAATCTGCTGATCTGCGAGAGATCGAACCGCTCTATCTGGGGATGATCAAAATAAGATATAACCTCTTCTATGTTCTCTCTTTTTGAGAAGAACCTGACCAGGAAATCCCATTTTCCACCAGAGAGCGCCACGATCTGCGAGAGGAAAGGATTCTTCAGCATTTGTTGTATGTACCCTTCTTTTTCTTTATGTGCCACGTTGACCTTTATTCCCACACAATATATGTCAAACCCTAGCTTTTGGAAATCAATAAGACAAGTGTGTCCTGTGATGATGCCTTGTTTTTCCAGGCGCCGGATCCTTCTGAAGACTGCGACCTCGCTGATCTTCACTTCTTTTGAGATGCTCTTCAAGGACGATCTCGAATTGCCTGATAATAATTGGATTATCTTCCTGTCTTTGCTGTCTATCTTGTAGAGCGGGGGAGATTTCTGTACGACCCAGTTTATGTAGTTCATAGCCATATTGTTAAGAAATAGGAAATAATATATAAATATTTTGGTGTTTTATTAACTTTTTATTGAAAAAGCATTAAATATTGCCTAAGACATAATAGATAGTATGGCAACTAGAATGAGATTCCCAACACCCTATAGTAAATCAATAATAGGATCGCTCGTTTACTCTAAACGAGACCAGACAGATCCACCTATAGATGTTCCTTTTAGCATCTCAGCAGAGATCAATGAGATCTGCAATCTCAGCTGCACCCACTGCATCCAAAAACGGGAAGTATCTGGCGAAGTGATCCCTGAAGAATTATTGCTAAAAAGGATACAAGAAATTGAAGGAGCAAAATATTTCAGCATCTCAGGCAAGGAACCGACAATGACCCCAGATAAGCTGGTCAGGGTAAGCCATGCTGCTTCTGAAATAGCAGAAAAAGTAATCCTTATGACAAACAGCATCCTGCTGACCCCTGAACTCCAGCACAGACTGCAAGGCAGGGTGCATTATCTCGACCCTTCCTTGGATGGCTGTGAAGGGGTCCATGACGCTATCAGGGGGGAAGGGGCATTCGCCAGAAGCTGGGAAAACATATGCTATGCCGCAGATAACGATATGTTCGAGATGATCGGCCTGATTGCAACACTGAACTCAGGAAGCTATAAAGAAGCAGGAGCCTTGGTCGACATGATCAGCGATAGATTCGGGGACAATGGGCGAGTCAAGCTCGATGTTGCGTTCTATCTTGGATGGCCTGATGACAAGATGCTTCTCAACGAAGAGCAGTTCATGGAAGCAGTCCAGGATGTCACCAGCAGGGAATACAAGATATTCATCGCAATACCACCAGCATACAGCAGATTCTTGCCAAGATTGTTCAGGGAACTCGGTGTTGATGAATCAACAAGAAGATATTGCTCAGACACGGGTCTCGCATCATACCTTGTGGAGGGGCACCGATTGATGCCCAGCGCCCATGTGGAAAGCCCAGCATACCTATTGCGGATATCAAGTGATGGTAATGTATATTTCGGATGCACTCATCTGATGCGGGAGGGCAAGACAGACCAGTGGAGTATTGGGGATATAACAGAAGAATCCCTAAAAGATATATTCAGACGATTAAAGAACAAAGAAGACCATCTCTTCAACAGACTGCATGACCTTGATCCACGATGCGCTGATGCTGACTGCTTTCAATACTGCAAAGGTGGTGACAGGACTGCAGGATTCCTGAAGAATGGCACTGCCAGCGACCCTTTCTGCGAGATTCTGCGAGAGATACAACAACCCTAATTAATTCTCGCTTTTTCCACCCAAAAACTGAGTAGCTAATCCAAGCACATATTAGGGGGTGATTTGTTCACAACCCATAACCGCCATCTTTATATACCCCCTTTCCACCCATCAATGCTAGTTTAACCACAGTAATCCCGCAGACTACAGCCGTTTTGGGTTCGTAGGAGGGTGGAGATGGTCTTAATGGACAAAGATAGCGTCAAAGAAGCTCTTAAGAAGGTTAAGGAGAGTTCTAAGAAGCGTAATTTCAAGCAGACGTTCGATTTCATCATAAACCTCAGAGGGCTGGATTTAAAGAAGCCTGAGAACCATGTAGAGGTCTATGCAAATCTTCATTATTCTAAGGGAAAACCTGTCAAGATCTGCGCTTTTGTGGGCCCTGAGCTTAAGGAAGAGGCAAAGAAGGTCTGCGACACAACAATATCAGTTGATGATTTCGATAAGTACCAGAAGGACAAGAAGCTCGCCAAGAAGCTCGCCCAGGAGCATGCTTTCTTCATAGCCCAGGCAACGGTAATGCCGAAGTTGGCCCAGGTGTTCGGTAAGATACTGGGCACAAGGGGCAAGATGCCAAACCCTAAGGCAGGATGTGTGGTCCCTCCGAAGGCAGCTCTTCAGCCGCTGTATGACCGGCTGCAGAAGACCGCTGTCATAAAGGCGAAGACACAGCCGGTGATAAAGTGCTCTGTCGGCATTGAGGACCAGAATGAGGACGAGGTCATAGACAACATAATCACTGTATACAATTCTTTGATCCATAAGCTGCCTTCTGAGCAGAACAATATCAAGAACATGCTGCTCAAGCTCACCATGGGCAAGCCTGTCGAGGTGAAGTGAGATGGTGAAGACTGTCCACCTCCCGGAAGCGAAGAAGAAGGTTGTCGCTGAGTTCGTCAAGCTAGCGAAAGAGTACCCCATAATCGGCGCGGTGAACATGGAGAACCTGCCGACAAAGCAGCTGCAGAACATGAGGGCAAGGCTGAGGGGCAAGGTCGTGCTTAAGATGAGCAAGAGGAGGCTCATGAAGATAGCCCTTGAGCGGGCTTCCAAGGACAAGCCAGGCATCGAGAAGCTCCTACCTTACATGAAGGGCATGCCCGCGTTGATCTTCACGAAGGATAATCCTTTCTCTCTCTTCAAGACATTGAAGAAGAGCAAGTCAAAGGCACCTATCAGGGCAGGCCAGAAAGCGCCTAATGATATCATCGTCCCTGCAGGCCCTACAGGATTCGCTCCTGGTCCGATCATCGGCCAGCTCGGTCAGGCAGGTATCGCCGCGGGAATCGAGGGCGGTAAGGTTGTCATCAAGAAGGATTCGCTGGTCGCGAAGGAAGGCACTGTGATAAAGCCTGAGCTCGCAGGGATCCTCACGAGGCTCGGCATAGAGCCGATGGAGATAGGCCTTGACCTCACAGCGACATATGAGGACGGTCACATATTCACCAAGGACATACTGTCTGTCGATGAGACAGAATACATCAATAATGTCACCAAGGCTTACAGGTGGGCCATCAACCTTGCCGTCGAGGCGGGAATACTCACCAAGGAGACCACGACATTGATGATCACCAAGGCGTTCAATGACGCAAAGGCTTTGGCTGTGTCTCAGGACATTTATGCTGATGCTGTGATGCCTCTGCTTCTGGCGAAGGCTCACAACCAGATGCTCGGCCTGAAGAAGCTTGTGCCGGGCTGAAGAAAAAAAGGTTGAAGATAGGTTTGGTATCATAATACACGGAGGGAACGAAAATGGAATATGTCTATGCTGCGATGTTGCTGCACAAAGCAGGTCAGAAAGTGGACGAAGCTTCTGTGAAGAAGGTTCTCGAGGCTGCTAACGTCAAGGTCGATGAAACAAGGGTGAAGGCGCTGGTCGCTGCCCTTGAGGGCGTGAACATTGACGAGGCTATTGAGAAGGCAGCAGTCGTTGCTGCTCCGGTGGCTGCTGCGCTAGCAGGTGGTCCTGCCGGCGGTGAGTCCAAGAAGGAAGAGAAGAGCAAGGAAGAGGAGAAGAAGAGCGAAGAGCAGGCAGCCGCAGGTCTCGGGGCTTTGTTCGGCTGATTGATTTTTTTATCTTGTTTTTTTAATGCCGGTTTCATGTGCTCTTAAGCACTTTTTTCATTTTTGAACAACGGGATCCATATGAATGAGGAAGAACGGAAGAAGACACTTGCTGAAATAGAGGTCAAGAGGAAAGAGCTTGACACTCTCAAGTCTAAGCTTAACGAGCTGCATTCTCAAAAAGAGGCTTGGTTCGAGAAGAAACGTAAGGCCACGCAGGAGCTTTCTGATGTCGTCAGGACCATACGTGAAGCCAAGGGCAAGAGGAACACTTTCACCAAGCAGGTCAAGGACTCCAAGCAGAGGAGGCAGGAGCTCAACACGCTCCTCAAGGACAAGTTTGACGAGATGAAGATGCTTCAGAAGGAGAAGCAGGAGATAACCCGCAAGTTCGGCATCCATGTTGACCCTTCGAGGATACAGCAGGAGATCGAGAAGCTCGAGCTCAGCATCGAGACCGAGGCTCTGCCTTTCAGCGTTGAGCAGAGGGTGATGAAGAGGATCGCTGAGAAGAAGAAGCTCCTTGACCAGGCGAAGGAGGTCAGCGATGTCTTCGAGAAGATTCACCTGCTCAGTAAGGAGATAGACAAGACACGGAAGAAGGCTGATGAGAGCCATCGCAAGGTCCAGACGAAGGCGGAGGCGAGCCAGCAGTTCCATGAGGAGATTATAGAGTCCTCAAAGGAAGTCAAGGAGCTCAGGGCGAAGGAAGAGGAGGCGCTCAAGAACTTCGTCGAGTGGAAGACCAAGTACAACGAGCAGAACGATCTGGTCAGGGCGAAGATCGACGAGATCAATGAGCTGAGAGGGAAGATCGATGGCATCGATTTCGCAGAGAAGAAGAAGGTGAAGAAGGAAGAGGAGATGAAGATCGTCGAGCAGAAGCGGTCTGTTGAGGAGAAGATAAAGAAGGGCTTGAAGCTCACCAACGAGGACCTTCTCGCGTTCCAGGCGAGGGAGGAGTCGGCGGAGAGGGAAGGCAGGAAGAGGAGGCAGAGGCCTGCAAGAGGCTGGGAAGAGAGGGGCGAGGCGCGTAAAGCAGCAGAACATAAGAGAAAGGAAGTGCCCGCAGCCGAGCCGAAAGCAAAGCAGCCGGCAAAAGAAGAAGCGGCACCTGAAGCGCCTGAAGAGCGTAAGTGATTATCTATATCTTTCTGATTATTTTGTTTTTCTCATCAATATCAAGGCATTTGCCAAGGAATTTCTCGACGACATAGACACCTGTCTTGGTATGGTCGGTTATCTCTGATGTCTTTAACTGCCCTCCAAAGACTGCTATGAATAGTATTAGGTTGTCTGCAAGATGGGAGTCTACTGCTACGCCGCTCTCTATCTCGCTGAGCAGCTTCTTCGCCGCCTCTTCGCCCACCAATTCAGCCCTCTTTCCGGGCTCTCCGAGCGCATCCGCACCGAGCCTTATGGGGTTGCTGACGTCGACATCATCCTCCTGGAGCGAGAATACTGCCCAGAGCGTAATCTCGGATCCTGTGCTTAGAGTCTCAGAGTACGTCGTCGCTATCTGCGCAGGAACATTGAGCTTGCTCAGGACCTGCTTTGCAGCCCCTGCCTGCCTTTCTGCGACCTGCGCTTTCTCGAGGTCTGCTGACGCATGGCTCGCTCCTTTGATCTGCATAAGGTAACCTTGCTTGACCAGGTCGATTTTCGGCGCAGACGCCAGATCTTCAAAGGTATATTTTCCTTTTATCTTCAGGTCTATCTCTCCTCCGCCTTTTGGGTAATACCCGCGCCGCACGAGCTTGCAGTCGATGTCTGCGTACCTCCTCAACTGCGGGACAAAGACTTCGTTGAAGAAATCAAAGGGCATCGCCCACTTGCCTGCTGTTCCTCCGCGGATCTTGAGCCTGACTTTGCCGCCCGCGAGCATTGCAGGCAGGAGTAATGATTGCAGCAATAGAGATACAGATCCTGCAGTTCCGATATCAACTGAGACTGTCTTAGGCTCTATCTTGCCTGGCTCGAATCGGAGCCATGTAGAACCAGGCTCCACCCCCTCTGCTTTTGCATTGCAGAGCTTCTTCAATGCCTCGACACAGTGGATGTGCTGCGCCTTGAGCCCGGGAACCTTCCTTCCTTTGCGTATGTTGTTGACCTCAAATGGCTTTCCAGTGATAGTAGACAGTGCCAGCGCATTGCGGACTAGCTGTCCTCCGCCTTCAAGATAGTCCCCTTCCAGCTGTATCATAGGGTTTCACCAGCAACAGGCGTTTATAAATATTCCCGGAAAACTATTTAAATGCGCTGATGCTCACAGGATAGGGGGATTTGGAGGTTGGAGGAGTATAGTGTTCAATCCAGCCAGGTTTTTTCAGTTCTTTTGCATCTTAGCAATAGCTATTGCAGCATTCTCATCACTCTCCTTTGCGCAGGAAGGAGTGGAAGAATTGTCAGATGATGTTCCTGATGGTGTTTATCTTTCAAAGGATTATACCAGCATGTTCATAGCATACAACAAGGTGCTTGTCGAGTCAGAGCTGCTATTCTCCTCGAAGCAGACGACAAATTTCTCTGTCGGATTGCCTTTTGATGCCAGGGATATCACCAACAAGGTGGATAATTTTGAGTACCCTGCGATACTGGAATCTAACAATCTGATGTTCTTTCTCAAAAACAACAGGTATGTCAAATACTCTTACATCACCGACGAGCTTCTGGAAGGGGACAGCTTCATAGCAGCGATCAAGGTGCCGTTCGACACAGAAGAGCTAAGGATAAAGGTGTCGCTTCCTGAGAAAGCGGTCCTTGACAGGCCGATGGGGAACGGGCCGGTCTCAGGGTCTGCTGTCTATCCTCAACCTAAGAGGCTTGAGACCGATGGGCAGGTCATCACAGTCGTCTGGGTATTCAATGATGTCAAGAAGGATGATGAGCTGGCGTTGTACGTGAAGTACAATAAGCCTGCCAGGTACTGGATACCTGTCATCCTCATAGTGCTCGGCATCATGGTCGCTTTGGCTGCAGTGTCATATCTCACCTACCGCTCCAATGGGAAGAGGAAGGCAAAGGCCAAGATTGAGATTACAGAGGTCAAGGCAGCTGTGCCAGCAGGATCAAACAAAGAAGGATCAGACAATATTGACAGGCATCTGAAGGAAGATGAGCAGCAGATAATCAATGTCATAAGGCTCAAGGAAGGCCGATGCGAGCAGGGGACGCTGAGGATTGCCACCGGGTTCTCCAAAGCAAAGATATCTGGCCTTCTTAAGGAGCTTGAAACCAGAAAAATCATTCATAAGGAGAAAAGAGGCAAGAAAAACCTTGTTTTCCTGAAAGAATGAATGATGAACAATACTGAACCGTTTCAGCCACGGACACCATCTTCTGAACCATTCTGAGACTCTGTCCTGTAGATAATAACTAAGTATTTTCCCGCTATATGATATCTAGCATATTGTGATAGGTATGCCTCGCATATATACCAGCCACAACACCGCAAGGGTGTTGTGGCCATTATTTTATCTTTTATATCATTGCCAAACGGCGCGGGTGGTAGACATGAGAAACAAGATGTTCACTTTTTTGGTTGTTCTGCTGATCACAGCCATTCTTGCAGTACCTATACTGGCCAAACAGGCCAAAGACATGCAGTACACACAATATACTGATGACGCTGCTAAAGGCAAGGCCAAGCAGTTCCAGACAGCGGCGCAATTGAGCGCCACAGAGTTCGATGTTTCTTCAGGAAGCAGTGTCTTCAAGGAAGTCAAGACGGTCAGCAGCAAGAAGTCTGAGAAGCTGCGCCACAACATCAAGATGGGCGGGCTTTTGGCTGAAGGCAGCGCTACAGATGCTGCAGAGGATACAGTCAGCGTGAAGATGGAGAAGTCCAACGGCAAGATGAAGCTTCGTGTGCCTCAGGGCCAGGAAGTGAAAGAGCAGGCGCGCATAAAGCTGAAGGACCTGTCTGGGGAAGAGGTCGCGGAGATAATCGCGGATCTTGATCTTTTAGATTCTGAGGAGAACAGGATCGAGAAGGGCCAGGCTTCGCTCAGGAGCATCAAGTCCTTGCGTCTGGTCTCTAAAGAGAAGCAGGTCGAGGTCACTGACTCCAAAGGGAACAAGCGCATGATGAAGGCAAATGTCGATGTCGGGCTCAACTACATGAATGAGGATTCTTCATTGGACATAACAACCAACAACGAGCTTGATGCAGAGGTCGCCGCAAGATTTGACAATCTCGCCAAGAAGAACAAGCTAAGGCTGGGGAACCGCGGCGGAGTGATGAAGGTCGACAAGATCGGCCTGAAGAATGGCGCAGAGGTCAAGGACGCCAAGATAACATTCAAGGTCGAGCCGGAGTGGGTCGGTGAGGAGAACATAAACAACGTCAGGATATTCAGGTATGACGAAGGATATTCTGAGGTCCTGCCGACTGAGTTCGCTGGCATCGACGAGGAAGGCCTGCTGGTGTTCGAGGGCCAGAGCAGCAACGGACTTTCGACGTTCGCAGTCTTCATGGCAGAGAACATAAGCGATGTCGAGGACACGAGCTTTGATTTCAAGGCGCTGAAGGGGTTCCTTCTGCCGCTGCTGATAATCGTTACTGTGGGAGCTGCTTTTGTCGGCTCCATGATGAAAAAGGAGCACAAGTGATCAATTGATCGGATCCGATGTTGAAACAAGACAAGGAGGGATTGTTATGAAGAAGATTTTGAGTGTTTTGCTGGCGCTTGTGATGGTTTTTAGCATAATGGCTTTTGCTGCTGCTGAAGACACCACAGAAGTGCCGGTCGAAGAGTTGGAAGAGACCCCTGTCGAAGAGCTACCTGCGGAGGAGACACCTGTAGAAGAGGTCGCTGAGGAGACTCTAGTAGAAGAGGAGCCGGCAGAAGAGGTCGCTGAGGAGGCTCCGGTTGAAGAGCTTCCGGCAGAGGAAGTGACAGAGGACGCCCCTGCAGAAGAGGCTGAAGAAGCTGCTGAAGAGCCGCTGATTGAGGTCAGTGAGGAGGAAGAGGATGCGGCAGGCATAACGCCTGACAGCCCAGTTCTTTGGGGGCTTGAGAAGGCCATGGAAAGGATAAGCCTCAAGCTTACATTGGGCAAGTCTGCTAAGGCAAAGAAAGGTCTTGCGCACGCGCTTGAGAGGCACGCAGAGATCAAGATGATGATTGCCCAGAAGCGCTTCGCAGAAGCAGAAGCCGCGCAGGAAGCTCAGCAAGGGATTCTTGAGGAAGTGCAGGAGAACATAAATGAGATTGAAGAGTCTGATGCAGAAGAAGAGCTTGCTGAAGTGGAAGAGGTCGAGGAAGGTCTTGCAGAACTCCAGCAAGAGGCTGAAGAGCTGAACCAGAACATCCGCCTCAAGGTGAAAGGCCAGCTTACTGAAGAGCAGCAGGCCCAGCTTGATGGGATCATGGCAGGATATAAGGACACCACAAGCAAGGTCGACGCGACTGTCAAGGCCAAGAAGAACAGGGTCCGCGTGAAGATCAAGCTGGTTGAGGAGAAGGAAGGCGGCGGGAAGACCGTCACTGTCCAGCACACAGACCTTATGAAGACGAATCAGGGCAAAGGCAAGGACAAGGCATCCGCAGGTTCTGAAGAAGCAGAGTCGGAAGGCGGGGATTCAGGCGAAGAAGCTGCTGAAGAGACCGCAGCCCAGGAAAAAGGAAAGCCTGAGAAACCTGACAAGGGCAAAGGCGGGAATAAATAATTTGACAGCCTAATTTTTTATTTTTTTATTGTTTTTCTTTGATGAATGATATGAATTGAGGGGTGGAAAATGAACATCATCGCGGTCCTTTGGAGCATAATCGGCGTCGTATTTGTCGTGTGGCTGATAACGATGCTGGTGTTCGGGTTTCTCGGCGCTGTAGCTTATTTCATCAACAATCCAGGAAGGGCCGATTCGAATAGGACAGAAAGATAGACTGTTTCATGCTATTACTTATCGCTTCTTTAGGATTATTATGTTTCCCCTGCCTTTCTTGACCTTCTGCACTATCTTCCTGTGCTCAAGCTCTGATATCATCAGGCTTATCTTGGCTTCACTGAGTGGTATCTGCTTGCGGAGCTCTTTCTGCGTCGTCCTTCCGCCTTCTTTCTTGATGATCCCTACCAGTCTAGTAAGGTCCGCGTCTTCAATGTCTTCCTGCGTAGGCCTTGCCCGGAATCTCTTCTCTTTCCTCAAGCCGGCGTCTTCCATCTCTTTCTTCAGCGCAGCCCTCGCCTGTCTCTCTACCTTCTCCGCTTCCTCGAGCTCCTCTCTCTCATGCTTGTCCTTCATGCGCCCGACCAGATAGTATACAAACAGTAGGATTATGATTACCGCGACAGCTATTATGGCCACAGTCAATCCAGAGATCCTGCCGTTCTCATCAATGACTTTCTCATCTACATCAAAGATATCCTGTTCTGCGAGCAGGTCCTCTGCATCAGGATCAAAATCAGGGAATAGGAACAGGTCATATACATAATCCCCCTCTTCCTTTATCGAGACCTGTTCAGAAGTGGTGTAATTGTGGAAGTCGTCTGGGTTGTATGTGGCAGTTATTGTATAATCTCCTGTATTGAGCTCAAATGAATATGTGCCATCCTTTGACACGTGTCGCTGTCGCGGCTCTGAATCCACCTCAACAACAACATCATTCAGCTCATTCAGCTCTATATCATATATCTTGCCGTATAGTGTAGCAGCAACAGCCACGTCCATCAGTACAAGAAGCATGACAAGCAGGATGATCAGTCTTGAATATCTCATATTAAGGCTAAAACTAATCCACATATAAAAAAATATCGTAAAGTTTTTGAGCCCAAATAAGGACCATTTAGCCAAAAACAGTCCAGAAATGAAGCAAAACAGAATATTAAAGGCGTATAAAGCATTGTAAAGTTTTAAGCGAGACAAAAATCCTTGTAAAGCATTTTCTGAAAAAGTATCTTTTTAAAGAACCCTGCCGTATTACTCCTGGTGTTGTTTCAGGATTCCCGCCTGACATTAACGCATGCCTCGCATTCGGGCGGGGTCTTGTTTTTATCAGAACTGGAACATCACATCAAGCAACACAATCCAAAAAAAAAACAAAATATGGAGGTCAATAAAATGTGGAAGAGATTTAGCGCATTGTTTGTTATGGCTGTCTTCTTGCTGAGCATGATTCCCATGGCTCTTGCAGAAGAGGCTGAACGTGTACGCGCTGAAGAGCGCGTGCAGGCTGAGGAGGGACCCGTGCCTGTCCTGATCAGCGAGCCGATCAATGAGACCGCACCGGCGCCAGTAACTGCAAGGAGAGAGATAAGGCAGGAAGTGAGGCAGATCGTTCAGGAAGGCAGGGAAAGCGGCACACCCCTCCCCGAAGTAAGGAAGGAGATAAAGGAGACTGTGAGAGCCAGGCTCAGTGACAAGCCCTTGCTTGTCAAGCGCAGCATAGTCAAGGAAGAGCTTGAGCGCGCCAGGAACAGATACCAGCAGGCAAAAGAGAATTTCCTGAAGGTAAGCGAGACTTATGCCAAGCAGAAGGAGAAGTTCTTGCGTGCCAAAGAGGTGTATAAGGACTGCAAGGATTCTGATACAGATGAATGCAAGCAGAAGAGGGAGAAGATAAAGGAGAATGCAAAACCTCACCTGATGAATGCTGCAGACCTCGTGCTCAAGGAGCTCGAGAGGGTCAAGGCAAAGGTGGAGGCTTCTGAGGACCTTTCTGAGGAAGAGATTGCAGAGATAGTCGCGGACCTTGATGAGAAGATGCAAGAGGTCGAGGACGCGAAGGCAGTCATCGAGAACCTTGATGAGAGCTCTTCAAAGGAGGATATCAACGAGGCTGCCAAGACCATAAGGGAAGCATGGCAGCACACCAAGGTTGCCCTCAAGAAGCACGCTGGCAGGCTCGTCAACGCAAGGCTCGGCAACATAGTCCTGAAGACAGAACAGCTTGAGAAGAGGCTGTACAACGCCAGGGACAAGCTTGTCGAGAAAGGTGCTGACGTTTCAGCGCTCGATGCGAAGCTGGATGAGTTCAGCGCCAAGCTGGACACTGCCGCTGACAAGTACAATCAGGCAAGAAGTATATGGTCCGCCGCGAACACCCCTGGCGAGGTCGATGAGGCCGCCAAGGAGGTCCATGCGCTCCTCACAGAGGCAAAGGATGCCCTGAAGGATGCAAGGGACTTGCTCAGGGATGTCGTCAATGAGATCAAGAGGCTCAACAGCGGAAGCATAGATGTCGCAGGCGCTGATGATACAGAAGCAGAGACAGAGACAGAGGAACCTGAAGAGACAGAAGTAGAAGAGGAAGAAGAGACTGAAGAAGTTGAAGAGACCGAAGCAGAAGAGACAGAAGACCCTCAAGAGACAGAAGAGAATGAAACCTCTGAAGAGTCCGAAGAGAGCGAAGAAGAGTAAGCCCAGACTGAACCATTTTTTTGTTTTTTTTCTTGATTATGGTTCGGCACAGGCTGCTTGAAACGGCAACATTTATAAAACAACATATGACCTATGATGTGGAGGAACTCGGAATGAAAAAAGCTATTGCACTTTTTTTGGTCTTGACTCTGCTCTTCACTCTTGGCTGCGCTGGAAAGCCCGCGCCAAAACCAAGTCCTGCAGTTGATGTCACGACTGCGGGGGCTGCTGGAACGACTTCAGCGGCTGTAAGTGATGTTGAGTCCGACCTCGGAAGTATAGACGATCTGGATGAGGATTTCGCATCTTCAGACCTGGACAACCTTGACAACGAGCTTAACTTCGAGATTTGAACTTATTTTTTTGTTTTTTTTCTCTTTTCTTGGGGTATGATTGCCATATAAGCCCTCGCTCTCCAACCACAATCTTTATAAAACGTCTGTAATTATATGGTTCTGATAAAATGGGGATAGAGGAAGAGAATCGACTGATAAAGGAACGTGTAGATAAGCTGAGCGTATTGAAAGGTCTAGGCATCAATCCATACCCCTACTCTTTCAGCAAGTCGCATCATGCGAAGGACCTCCTGAAGAAGTATGAGCATATTAAGGCTGAAGAACATGCTGATGACCTGGTCAGTGTTGCCGGAAGGATAATGCAGCTGCGCAACATGGGCAAGGCTTCTTTTCTCCACCTGCAGGACCAGACAGGCAGGATCCAGCTGTATATACGCAAGGATGATGTCGGTGATGACGCTTACACTCTGCTGAAGAAGATGGACATCGGAGACATGATGGGCGCTTCTGGCAAGGTGTTCAAGACCAAGACAGGTGAGATTTCTGTCTATGTTCAGAGGTTCGACCTGCTAGCGAAGTCATTGAGGCCGCTCCCTGAGAAGTATCATGGGCTCCAGGACAAGGAGATACGTTACAGGAAGAGGTATCTGGACACGATAATGAATCCTGAAGTCAAGGATGTGTTCATGACCCGCGCGAAGATACTCAGCGCAGTGAGGGAGTTTCTCGACGGGAAAGGCTTCATCGAGGTGCAGACCCCGATACTGCAGCCCATATATGGCGGCGGCAGCGCCAGGCCTTTCATCACGAAGATCAATGCATGGGACATGACCATGTACCTGAGGATCGCTTATGAGCTCCACCTGAAACGCCTGATTGTCGGCGGTTTCGAGAAGGTGTATGACCTGAGCTACTGCTTCAGGAATGAGGGCTCTGACAAGACGCATAATCCTGAGTTCACGATGATGGAGGTCCAATGGGCTTACGCGGATTACAATGACGCGATGAAGCTATTTGAGGAACTCTGGCAGTATGTCGCGCTCAAGGTCATCGGGACCACCAAGATAAGTTATCAGGGAAAGGAGATTGATGTCAAGGCACCATGGAAGAGGATGACGATGACCGCAGCGCTGAACGAGCTGGCGAACATTGATGTGGAGAGCCTTGATGATGGACAGCTGAAGGATATGCTGAATGGTTACAATATAGATTATGAGGGTGAGTTCTCAAGAGGACTTGCGATCATGCTCCTTTTTGAGGAGCTCTGCGAGGATAAGATTATCCAGCCGACCCATATCATAGACCATCCGAAGGAGTCATGCCCGCTTGCTAAGCCGCACAGGGACAATCCTGCTCTTATCGAGCGGGATGAGCCTTACGTGAACGGCTGGGAAGTAGGTAATATATACTCTGAGCTGACCGATCCCATCCTGCAGAGGGCTCTTCTTGAGGAGCAGGCGAAGCTGCTGAGGGGAGGGGCTGAAGAGGCGCACCCTATGGATGAGGATTACATCCAGGCGCTTGAGTATGGGCTGCCGCCGAATGCGGGCATAGGCATCGGCCTGGATAGGATGATAATGCTCTTGACTGACTCTGAGAGCATCCGGGACATCATACTTTTCCCGACGATGAGGTTCACAGACATTGAGCAGACGCCAGAGGAGCAGGCGAAGAAGGCTGATGAGGGCCTCAAGAAGGCTTTGAAATGATGCTAGATGATCATGTTTGAATCGATTGCATGAAAACCAAGAGGTATACAAGATGTTCATACTGGGAGACAAAAGGAATATAGTAATAAAATACAAGCAGAAGACTGTCGTGGGTCTTGTCGAGCCTGTAAAAATGACAGGCCCTACCGGAAAGAGCATGGAAGTGCTCGCAAGGATAGATTCAGGCGCGACCAAGTCAAGCGTCGATGTCAAGCTTGCGGCAGAGCTGAGCCTCGGGCCGATACTGAAGGCAAAGCTTGTCAAGTCAGCTTCAGGCAAGAGCCTGCGCCCGATGGTGGAGGCCAAGATGGTCCTCGCTGACAAGGAGTTCAAGACAGAGTTCACAATCGCGGACAGGGCTGAGATGAAGTACAGCATCCTGATCGGCCAGAACATATTGAAGAAGGGGTTCCTCATAGACCCTGCTAAAGAGATACCCAAAGGAAGATGAGAAGATGAATGCTGCGCTGATAAGTCTGGGAAGTGTAAGCTCGAAGTGGACGTTTGAGGCCATGCAGAAGTATTTCGAGTCTGTCGACGACATAGACCTGCGTGAGCTGGAAGTAGACCTCGGCGGAAAGAAGCACGTGGTCCTCCACAACGGCAAGAAGATGAAGGACTATGACTGCGTCTACATAAAGGGCTCTTTCCGTTACATACAGATACTCAATGCTGTCGCGAGCTCTGTCTTTGAGAAGGCATACACGCCGATAGAGCCTAAGGGGTTCACGATAGGGCATGACAAGATGCTGACTCACCTTGCGCTTCAGCGTGAGAACATCCCTATGCCTGAGACTTACATATCAGCCAGCCCTGCCGGCGCGAAGCAGCTCCTTGAGAAGCTCAGCTATCCTATCGTCCTGAAGTTCCCTTCCGGGACCCAGGGCAAGGGGGTCATGTTCGCCGACTCTTACCTCTCTGCAGCTTCCATCCTTGACGCGTTCTCTGCATTGAACCAGCCGGTCATAATCCAGAGATATGTCGAGACAGGAGGCAAGGACATAAGGGTGATAGTGGTCGGCGATAAGGTCGCTGCTGCGATGGAGCGCCAGGCTGTCGAGGGAGAGAAACGTGCCAACATACACGCCGGCGGCAAGGGTCAGAAGGTCACGCTCGACTACAAGTCCAAGGAGCTGGCTATTAAGACCGCCAAAGCGATCGGCGCAGAGGTCTGTGCTGTTGACCTCCTTAAAGGCAAGGACGGGACCATGGTCATCGAGGTGAACCTGAGCCCTGGACTGCAGGGCATAACAGATGCGACCGGCATAAACGTCGCAGAGAAGATTGCCGAGTACCTCTACGAGTCTGCGAAGAAGTTCCATGGCGAGAACGCCCAGCTGAGCGAGAAGATAGCAAAGGCTGCTGGGCTGAGCGATTCAGCCAAGACTATAGTCACTAAAGTGCAGCTGAACAGGAGCAGGATAGTGCTGCCGGAGATAATCACAGAGATTTCAGGCCTCAGGAAGGATGATGAGATACTCGTCAGCGCTGAGAAGAACTGCATCGTCGTCTCCAGGTCAAAAGAAGTGAAAGACAAGAAGGATTAGTCTGTCGCTTTTCTCTCATTCCCTGTCACAGACATAAGTCAGCAGCGATTTGCTGGTCCCGATTATCGACTTCAGCTTCTCGAGTATCACAGGCACCCACTCATGGTTCCAGTTCTGCCTGTAGAAGTCCCTGCACTGCTTTATGAGTCTCTTCTTCTGTGAGATCAGCTTGAACGCCTTCTCAGCGTCATGGTCATAGAAGACAGTGATGCTATCGACATAGTATTTCTCGACCAATGAGTACAGCTTGTAGAACTGGTCCTGCTCCTGTTTCTTGAAATTCAGCCTCCGGATCAGTTTCGCCAGCCTTTTTGCGTCGTCAGCTATGCTCTCTATCTTGACCGCGGCCATCCACAAGGCCATCAGCTCCTCAGGTTTCAGGCCTTTTTTCCTCGCGATGAGAGAATTATTCTGGTAGTGCTTCATCGCCCTGTAGACAAGGTAGGATATCCTGTTCACGTCAGAGTCGCGTTCTGATATGTTCGCGTACCTGTCCTCCTTGAACGAGTTCTTCGAGTCCTGGATCATCTCCCTGGTTATGGTGTCCATCTTATTGATTAGATCTACAGGGGATATCTCCTCCATGTGGATGAAGTCCTTCGTCACTATCTTGCTTGCGGTCTCTTCCACCACCTCAAGTGCCATCAGGTCGTGGATTATCGCCCTGATGTCCTTTGCCTTGGACTGGAGGTTGTCTGCCACGAGCGTGATCTCGTTGAAGTTCCTGATGTATTTCGATATAAGGCGGAGGCGTATCTCATCCTGCGTCATGTTCGTGACATCGATCGTTATGCGCTTGGGTTCGGAAGTCTCTTTCCTTTCAGCAGGGTATATTACTAGGTTGTCTTCCTCCCTGCCTACGTATACCACATCTCCCTTGCCGAGCTTCTTTTCACCCATCCAGGATTTCGGCAGCGAGACTACATAGCTTGACTTCCCGAACTCGATTATCTTTCTGTATTCCATGTTCATTCCACACCATTACCCGCATATATAAAAGAACAAAAAAACATATCCCCTATATGTTATGATGATTTTAACATATATAAGCGTTATTATATAATTTATAAAAAAGAACATGGCAAAGCCTTAACAAAGAACAGAGCCTGAAACCCCAGCACAACCTTTTTAAACATCCTGGCGCCCGATGATATAATTGATGATATCATGAAACACATAATACTTGACACTAACTTCCTGCTGATCCCAGCACAGTTCAAGGTAGACATATTCTCAGAGATCCAGAAGATAATGGAAGAGCCTTATGAGCTCTGCATAGTGGACAAGACATTGGAAGAGCTGGACAAGCTGAAAAAGAGCGCTTCTGGACGTGATAAACAGGCAGCAGGGCTGGCTCTGCAGCTGATTAAGGCAAAGGAAGTGCGTTCTTTAAAAACAGAAAAGAATTTAAACACTGATAAACTGATTTTAGAACTGGCAAAACCGGCTGATTTCATAGTTGCGACGCAAGATATGGCTTTAAAAGACGTTTTAAAGCGAAAAAACGTTCAACTGATTGTTTTAAGGCAGAAAAAGTATTTAAAGCTCATTTAACAAGCTTTTCATCATTTGAAGGGGTAAAGCTTGTTTTCGGATGAAATAACACGTTAAAGGGTATCCCGCATGTTTTACAGGACAAAACTTCAAGACCATATCAGGGTATCTCCAGAGCTGTTCGGCCTTTCGGCTGAAGAGGCTGTCACCAAGCAGATCAAGAAGAAGTACGACGGCTTCATATCCAAGGAGCTGGGTACGGTCATCGATGTCTCAAAGGTCGATGAGATCCGCGAGGGGATAATAATACCTGGAGACGGCGCATCATACTATGATACCACTTTCGAGCTGCTCACTTTCAAGCCAGAGATGCACGAGGTGGTCCTCGGCAAGATACGCGACATAGCTGATTTCGGCGCGTTCATACACTTAGGCCCGATAGAGGGCATGATCCACGTCTCTCAGGCGATGGATGATTTTGTCTCGTTTTCAAAAGAGAAGGTCCTTTCAGGCAAGGACTCAAAACGCACTTTGAAGGTCGGTGACAGGTGCAGGGCGAGGATAATCGCAGTGTCTTTCAGGGAGGTCAACAACCCGAAGCTTGGCCTCACCATGAGGCAGGAGTTCCTCGGCAAGCTCGACTGGATCGAGGAAGACAAGGAGAAGTCGCCCAAGAAGGGCAAGAAAGAGGCAGAGGATAAGCCTGAGAAGAAGAAAGGGAAATAGTGTAATAATGTAAATAAGGTAATTCAAGATGGCTAAAAAGAAATGCTGCAAGAAGTGCAAGATCTTTGTCGAAGGCAATGAGTGCCCGATATGCAAGGACAACAAGTTCTCCACGAACTGGCAGGGAAGGATATTCATCGCTGACGCAGCGAAATCCGGGATTGCCCAGAAGATAGGCGTCGAGGTCAAGGGGGAGTACGCACTCAAGTGCAGGTGACTATCATGGATCTAGAGCTTCTGAAGGAAAGGGACATGCCTTTGCTGTCAAGGAAGAGGTACACCTTTTTCCTGAACTTCAAGGGGCCTACACCGACGAGGAAACAGATAAGGGACGCGATCGCCGCAAAAACCAAGAGCGATGCCGCACTTACTGTGGTGAAGCATATCTACAACAGGTATGGCGTCGAGAGGGCGAAGATCATAGCTAATGTCTACTCCAAGAAGGATGACATGCTCCGTTTTGAGGACAAGTCCCTGCTCGACAAGCACGCAGAGAAGAAAGAGGAGGCTAAGGAGCAGGCGGCAGAGTGATTGAAGATGGCTGAGAAGAAAGCAAAGGAAAAGAAGAAAAAGAGCTCACAGAAGTACAAGCAGTACGAGGTCAAAGGTTCCGACCTGAAGAGGAAGAACAAGTTCTGCCCGAAGTGCGGCGTAGGTGTCTTCCTTGCAGCACACAACAACCGCCTCACCTGCGGCAAGTGCGGCTACACAGAGTTCCTGAAGAAAGAGAAGTGATCGCCACGCTGGCGATATCTGTTTTCTTTGTTTGCATTCCTATTTGAATAGGTTCTTGAGCCTTTCTATGAGGCGGCTCCACCAGCTCCTTTCAGGCTGTTTCTTGGTTACGTCTACCCTTGCTTCCTGGGCAGGCAGCAAAGCACTTGTCTCCTTTGTCGCCTGCTGTGGTTGCGCTGCAGCGGCTATAGATAGTTCTGTCTTTGGTGTCGCGTTTGCAGTCACTGTCTTTGTACTTGCTTCAGGGTGCGCTACTGGAAAAAGGTTGAACTGCACCAGGTCTGCCCCTTCGCCTGCTTCCTGCGGAAGCACGTCGCGCACCTGTATCACAGCCCCATCTGAAAGCTTGTAGCTCTCGTCCTCTGCGAGCGCATCTGTCTTCTCGCCATTGACCTCGAACTGGGCCTTGAGCTGGGAATCGAAGACTGAGATGAGATGTACTTCATACACATAGCCTCCGACGTCATAGCTCTTTGTCTCCCCCTCATATATGGTCTGCTTCAGGAAGAATTCTCCAGCAGATGCTATCTGCACAAGCAGAAGGAGGGATGATATCGCCAAGATAGTCAAGACAAGCCTGGGCTTCATGCATAAAATCAGGCGCCCGGCATATTTAAGCCTTTTGTCAGAATTTAAGAACAGGTGTAGATTACGTCTATTCAGCAGGCGTGCCGCCATTCGCTACTGCCTGTATCTCGCATTGCTTCAGCGAGCTCTCGCAGCTCTGTATCTTGCTGGATGTTATGTCCAGGACAAGGTTTGTCCTCTCGAAAGACTCATCGAGTATATTTGTGACGACCTGGAAATTCTTGTAGATAGAGGATATTGCCCACACGCCGAATGTGACGCTGAATAGTACAAGGAAGAAGAACAGCCAGAAGCCGAACCTGTACATCCTTGCTTGGGACTCTGTCTTCTGGTGGTGCTGGTGGGCCAGGTCCCTGAGAACCTGCTGCCTTATTGCAGATCTCGTCTCCCGCTTCGCAGGAAGACTTGATGTCTGTTTCACCTTCTTTTTCATTTTGGCTTTTAAGGCGCTTTTCTTTTTAAATGTTTTTATTGCTCTACTCCTCAACGACCCTGCCAGACCTTCCGAGGTAGTATGCGCCTGTTGTCTTGCTCATCAGCTGGAACACGACAGTCACTTCAGGCCTCTTTGCGGATTCTGTGCAGTCCTCTTTCATCGCGACCCGGGCATCCTCTGTGAAGCCGTTCTCGTTGCAGATGAGCTTGAGAGTGGGCGTGCCCAGTACCTCCTGGCAGCTTATGGGCTCGCATGTCCACTTGACTACATTGAACCTATACTTGGTGTCGAACAGCTCATCCTGCTCTTTCTGTGTCAGGTTGCTGTTCACATCGAAGTACTGGTCCACCTCATAATATGACTCATTGATGAAGACCGGGGCGGTGAACTCCTGCGCCTCTGCAGGGAAGTATTTCTGCTGGAGCACCCTTAATCCCAGGCCTGCCGCAGCTATCAGTATGATTGCGATTATTGTTGTTATGATAGGATGCCTGCTGGCCCAGCCTTTCTCTTCTGGCACTATTCCCATTTTATTATCTCACCATCCTTTCCGACAAAAGTTGTTATCTTCCAATCGATGAGCCTTGTCTTGAATGTTATGGTTGTGCCTGCAGGTATGTCTGTACAGTCACTCATTGTCGTAAAGATGACATCGCCGAAGTTATTTCCAGTCTCATCTATGCTCACCCTGAACATTGAACCCAGGCTATCACAGGATAGCATGCTTCCGCTCCACTGGACAAAGTTGCCCTCATAGCTCAGGGCGAAAAGATGCTTCTTGTCGCTCTCAGAAAGGTCGCTTTCGGGCCCTAACAGATAGTTCACTTCGCTGTATGTCTCAGGGATAAGCTGCCCCTCTTCAGCAGGAGCTGCATTCTTCTTTGTGATGAAGTAGAAAGGCAGGAGCACCACAAGCACGATTACAAGGACTATCAGGGTGAACTCAAGCGGCTTCCTTGTGACAAAGCTCTCGTGGATTACCATATTTGCCTCTTTTGTATTTGTTTAGCTGATTTTAGCAGCGCCACCGCTTACGCGCCAATCGGAAATGAGGGGCGGAAACCGGCCACATCTCAATTGATATGTCAGCATACCACCAATCTGTGATTGGTGGTTAGTGGTGGTATGCTGAGCATGCTCAAAAGGCGGCAGGGGTGAGCGAAGCGAACATGCCACCGGTCTTTGACCGGTGGTCCCCTG
>Ga0180009_10001670_pt1 | contig 26894 bp, 17 predicted proteins | sample OS_PC_MetaG_FD_123537 | JGI IMG/M metagenome (GOLD analysis project Ga0180009, IMG submission 123537) | Groundwater microbial communities from the Aspo Hard Rock Laboratory (HRL) deep subsurface site, Sweden - OS_PC_MetaG | ecosystem: Environmental > Aquatic > Deep subsurface > Groundwater... | reverse complement strand
CTACTCGTGATCAAGGAGGCGAAGACCAGAACCAGCTCCGGCGAGTTCCCCATCCCCCCAGACCTGCAGCCGCTGGTTCAGCAGCTGTGCGAAGGCCGGAAGCCCGAGGCCCCGCTGTTCGCCACGGGGAAGGGGAAGCACCACTGGCGCGACTGGCCGACCGAGGCCATCAAGCGCATCTGCCGGTCGGCGAAGGTGAAGGAGACCTGCCAGCAGGCGTTGAAACGCAAGAGAGCCGACGTGCTGTCGGCGCAGGGGATGAACCTGGCCACGGTCAGCCGGAACCTGCACCACGCGAGCACGAAGGTCACGACTGGGCACTACCTCGACGCGCAGGCAGGACAGGGAGCCGAGCAGCAGCAGATCCGGACGCACATGGCCAACGTCGTGGACCTGACCTCACGCCGCATGACGAAAGTGAAGGCGGGATGAACCGTTGCTACAGGACGATTTCGGAAGGAATGAGGGACGAAAACCTGACTGATTTGGTGGAGCTACGGGGGATCGAACCCCGGACCTCATGACTGCCAGGTGTGGCGTGGTTCTGTTGTTCCGCCAGGTTGCCGTCTGAATCGTTGCTACAACGGCGCGAAGTGGTGGCCATCACAGCATTCCCGCGTAGCAACCGCCTCAACTCGGAGTCAGGCGATCGAGCATGTTTGTGATCCGCTCAGCCGTAGTGATGGCAGACTGTGCTTCATGGACACGAGACACCGGCTCCTTCGCGTCGTAGTCCGCCTTGTTTCGCTGGCGGCGTAGTCGAGTACCCTTCGTGCCAACCCCTCTCTCGTCTTTTTTCGCTGACCTCTCGAGCTTGCTCCACACGACCTCGTGGGCCGTTCCATCATCGGGAATGCGTTCGTTCTTGACGTTGGAGAGATATCGCCGCGCTTTATGGAAGGCCGAGTAATATGCTCGGCTCGTTGCGCTCCGACAACAGGCCGAAGTCGCGGGTGGCGTACCTACAAGCTCCTTCGCGAGAGCCAGGTACTCGCCCCAGTCGAAAAACGTCATCACACGTACTCCAACGCGACCGCCATTCTGCCTTCTATGTTGGGCAGGGCATCGAGCCACCACTCACGGTCGAACGAATCGAGCAACGCGAGAGCCTGTTCAGGGTTGTACCCAGTCCGCACCAGGAGGAAGAGGTAGTCGTCGGGTGCTGGATGATCTGGGAATCGTTCGACCTCCAGTGCGAAATACGTCCGGTCTGGGAACAGACGGACCAGTCTCTTGAGCGCCTCCACACAGATGCTCCGCAGAGCAGGCAGGCGTGCGAGAAACTGATCAGTCTGTTGGGAAACCTGGCAGATGGGGCGCCAGCGAAGCTCATTCAGCGGCACGGCGCGTGCCATCTGCTGGGTTGTCGTGAGCGCAACAAGCTCACGTGCCGTCTGCTGGGTTGTCGTGAGCGCAACAAGCTCACGTGCCGCCTGCTGGGTTGTCGTGAGCGCAGCAAGCTCACGTGCCGCCTGCTGGCTCGTAAGCCCAGTAAGTACATCACATGCGGCCTGGGAAGCCGTCTGTTCGGTCCAGTATCCTGTGCCGCCCGCATGAACCTTGACATCGAGCCATACTACGAAAGCCTTGCCCGCCACCTGGAAACCCTTGCCAACCACCTCGTAGACGGGACCGTCGGGGGTGCACACGGGCGTCGTGAGAGTCGGAGCGGGGTACCGCGAGTCTGAGACGCCCTCGAGTCGAAGCCGATGCCAGGAATTGCTAGCCGCCTGTGCCCGCATCTTCATCATCCCTCAGCGAATCGAGCACATCTTGTTTCTCGACGTCCAGCCAGGTCGTGGCGAGGTCGAAGAACTTCTCGATGCTCTCGTCTTCGAAGCTAACCGCCAGTAGTGCCTCTGGCGCCGTGTTGACATCGGCCTGCCACTTCAGGCTGGTGGCTGCCGTCCCGTCGGGCCCAAACAAATACACCGCTTCCAATGTTGAGATCCGATTGATGGTGGTCGGTGTTGCGCCGCCGAGATTCCAAGCGTCGCGACAGTTAATCCTCACGCCAACGTCAGGGACATCTCCTTCGTCGAACGGAGGCTTGACATATCTGCCAACGACGATCTCGGAAGGTGACCGTGTTGTCTCCTCGCAGGAACATTCGCCGTTGATGACGCCAGCCACGCGATACGCACCAATACCCAGCGTCTTGATCGCAGCCAGCAGCCCCGGCAGTACTCTCGCGCGCACCGACTGGAACCCAACCTCTTCGTCGGTTAGGTCTTGATACCCGCGCGCATCGAAGAACACGTCCAGTCGCTCTGGACCCATCACAACCTCCCAGACTCCCGAACCGGCCTTCCAGATGACAACTGGGACTGACATCTGGCCACCCGGTGTCTGCACTGCCAGCGTCTGTTGGGTTGGAACACCGAGTCTGAAACCGAAGCGACTCACCCCTGGGGGGCACGCCGACATGGTCTTCCCAATGCTGTGCAGTTCAGTCAGGTTTGCCTGGCCAGCATAGAACAGCCCTATTTGGTACTTCAGAGAGCGATCGAAGCCTGCCATTGCCTCTCCGTGCGGTGTCTCAGAGGATACTCAGAGGGAACCGTTACACCCACTATCGAGAGTGTACCCCTGTGTGGCATTCATTGCCATCTGGACAACAGCACGTTGTCTGGCAACGTGTGTGATGGCACCTAGCTCCCGGTACCGCGACAGCTTGGGCGGTCGGCTCAGGTGAACATCATCTCGGTCATGCGTTCGAGCGCGCGCATGACGAGCTGCATCAGCGAGTCCACCTGCACTCGCAGATCTTGGACTTGGTCCGCCAGCTCATGTGACCTGACCTCCAGGCCCTCGGCTCGCGCCTCGAGGTTTCCCACCAACTCGGCGAACTCCCCGGGCTGGTGGGGGTAGGTGAGCAGCCGGCTCCATTCTGCCGCCAGACGGCGAACGTGCGCCGGTGAGGCACCGCGCGCCAGGGCAATCTCGTGGAGGTCTCTGCGTTCATCGAGGTCCGCATAGATCTGCTTGTCGAGCGTGTTCAACTGGGGTGACGGCTTGCGGGCTGGTCCGCTGTTGGGCCCGGCAGTGTTGCCCTTGGCCCCAGTCTCTGTTGGGCGGTCCAGGCGTAGGGCATTCAGGTCGGCCGCCGAAAACACGTAGCGCCCGCCCCCGTCCTGGGAGGCGGCTAGCTCGCCAGCGGCGACCATCCGTCTCAGGGCCGCCACCGCCCTCCCCGTGTACGCAGCCGCGCTTCTCCAGCTTGTGATAGTAGGCGATACCATCATCGATCATCCCCTTGCGCTGGGCGGGTAGACGTGTGCCGGCACTCGGCACGGCCGTGCTGACACGCCTCGTGACACGGGTCTGGCGACCCACCTTCCGGCACCGATCGGTTGACAGCTGGCCCGTCTCGGCAGGTCACAATCGACCGATTCTGGCCCGGCCGATTATGAGCCTTCGGTGACATCATCTATTGAGGGTTTCGTGGCGTCCCGGCCGCCCACGTTTTTGACCCCCTTCCTCTCGGCTCGCCGCCGCCGTATCCCGCGCTTGGCGGTCGAGATGCTCACTCCCAGCCGCCTGGCTACGGCCGGCCACGGAACACCCCGCTCTCGTAGCTCCAGGGCCTCGTCAGCGTCGATGTGAGCCCGGGGGCGGCCCAGGACCTTGCCGCGCCCTCTGGCCGCCTCCACGCCCAGTAGGGTGCGCTCACGGAGCAGCTCCCGCTCGAACTGGGCCAGGGCGGAAAGCACGGTGAACACGAGTCGCCCGACCGCGCTGCTGGTATCGATCTGTTCGCGCAGCGAGACCATGTCCACGCCCCATCGCTGGAGCCGGTCGCCCAGTTCGAGAAGCTCCCTCGTGCTGCGCGCGAAGCGGTCGAGCGCGACGGCGGCAACCAGGTCCGCGCCACCACCATGTGCGGCGACGAGCAGCCTATCGAACTCGGGGCGGCGCGCCCTGCGGCTACTCACCTCGTCGTCGACAAACTCGCCCACGACCTCCCACCCCCTCTGGGAGGCGACCTGCCGGAGCTGGCCAAGCTGGACATCTATGTGCTGCCCCGTCTTGCTGGTCCGGCAATAGAGGGCCGCGCGAGGCATCAGGCGCTAGTCGTCTTCGTCGTCGGGGTTCGCGTCGGGGTTCTCCTCGGGGCCATTGTCGTAGACATCATCATCTTCATCTTCATCTTCATCTTCATCTTCGTCGCTGGCCTCGTCCAGTTCGTCCGCTCCCTCCTCAATGGCGGCCTCGGCCTCCTCGGCGAGCTGTGTGAGCCGGTCGATGCTCTCCTCGGGCAACGCCCACCGTCCGCCCTCCTCGAAGGCGGCGATGAGTCCGTCACGCGCCATGCCTCGGATCGTGGCGGGGTCGGCTCCGGTCAGCTGCGCCGCCTCGGTGATGCTGTAATACTGCATTAGGTAACTCCTTTGCTTGTTCTAGGATAGCGATAGCAGACATTTGTCTGTATTGCAAGCATCGGCAGGAACCACCTGGAATACAGGTGCCGAACCTCATGGCGATTGCGCGGAAGCCCCCCGACTAATCGATCCCTAGCGGCGTCTCAAATCTCCACGGGGCCGCTCGGCATCTGCATCGCCGCTCTGCCGGTGCATGTCTGTGGGTTGCGTTGGTCTGCCTACCCCAGATCCCTCCGATGGACGGTGGTGTTTGATTTCCGCAATCAAGGTGTCGAAGTCCTCCGAAGTCAACTTCTGCGCCATCGCGGTTCGAAGAAACTCCGGCACGTTGGGCACTGAGTGAATGTACCCGGCAAGCGAAGGATCTGTGCTCTCTGCGAGCCGGAATAGCAGGTCGGGATCCCCCCCGAGCAGGCGTGCAATCCGCTTGATCACGTTGGGCTTCGGCGGGTGCTCTCTTCCGCGCTCGATCCGGCTGAGGTACGCGGGGGAGATGCCAAGTTGATCAGCTGCCGCCCGCAGACCCATGCCTTGTGCCTGTCGCATCTCCCGAACCGTGTCTCCAAAGCTCTTAGCCACGTTCGCTCCAGCTCATGAGCGCGATCACCTGTTGCGCAACAGTTAACGGTCCAAACGTTGCTGTCAAGGTCCCTCTTGTGGACTACCAGCGTTTGCGTAGGATCGGCGGGCTGGTTGATCCGCCCGAAAGCGGTCCGCTCGGGCCGGCTTGAATAGACTGCCCCACGCTGCTGAGGAGGCTCGGATGACGCGGAGCAAGCGCCGTAAGCGTAATGAGGTGGTCGAACCGGAAGCAGTCGTGCCGATTGCGAACAACGGGGACAAACAAGATGACGAGGTTGTGCGCGACGGCTTCGTGCTCGACTTCATCTCGGGCACCAAGGAGCTGAAGGAGACCCCCAAGGAGTTCGTGCGGCAGAGGATCGCCCGAGCGCTGTTTCACGAGTACGGGATCTCGGTCAACGACATGGAGGGCGACTTCCCGGTGTCGGTCGGCGGCCGGCGTCGCCGGGTGGACATCGCCATCTTCGCCTCGGGCAAGCCCCACGCTACCGAGGCCCTGCGCCGGGTCGTGGTCTGCCGTCCGGAGCCCAAGCAGAACAAGCGCGGCGCGGTCAAGATGCGCGACTACGACCAGGCCGCAAAGGATATCGAGGAGATCAAGCCCTTCTTCGAGGAGTGCGAGGAGTGCGAGTACGGCCTGTGGACCAACGGCCTCGAGTTCTTCTTCGTGCGCAAGAAGAAGTCGAAGTTCCAGGTCGACGCCGAGCCGATCGGTGACTGGCCCCCCGGCGACGAGTCCATCGGCACGCGCGACGTGGTCTCCCACGCCAAGGCCCGCCGCGCCCACCCGGACATGCTGCGCACCGCCTTCCGCCGCTGCCACAACTTCATCCACGGCAACGAGGGCATGCCCAAGGACGCCGCGTTCTGGCAGTTCCTCTACCTCATCTTCTGCAAGATGCACGACGAGCGGGCGCCCCGCGGACGGCGCCGCTTCTGGGCCGGGCCGCAGGAGCAGTTCACTGAGGCGGGGCGCAAGGAGATCCAGAAACGTCTCCGCCCGCTCTTCGACGAGGTCAAGCAGGAGTACAAGTCGATCTTCCGGGGCAACGAGGAAATCACGCTCTCGCCTCGGGCCCTCGCCTTCATGGTGTCCGAGCTGTCGAAGTACGAGTTCACGCGCATCGACGTCGACGCCAAGGGCGCCGCGTATCAGGAGATCGTCGGCACCAACCTGCGCGGCGACCGCGGCCAGTACTTCACGCCCAGAGGCGCGATCAAGCTAGTCGTCGAGATCCTCGACCCGAAGGCGAACGAGCGGGTGCTGGACCCAGCCTGTGGCACCGGTGGCTTCCTGGTCGCCACCCTCGCCCACATGGCGAGCCGCTTCCGCGAGGAGGCGCGGATCAAGGTCGGCGCAGAGACCTCCGAGGAGTTCGAGTCCCTGCATGAACGGCTGCGGCAGTACGCCTCGCAGCAGGTCTTCGGTTGCGACTTCGACCCGTTCCTCATCCGCGCCAGCCAGATGAACATGGTCATGGCCGGCGACGGCAAGGGGCACCTCTACAACATCAACTCCCTCGAGTTCCCCGAGGGCTACCTGCCCGGGGTCAAGCCCGCCAAGAAGGACATACCGCTCAACCCGCCCGTGGTGGATGTTGTGATGACCAACCCGCCCTTCGGATCGGGCATCCCCATCACCGACGAGAACATCCTTCGCCATTTCCACCTGGCCGCCATCTGGGAGCGGACCGAAGACGGCTCGTTCCGCGAGACCCCGAAGCGGCAGGGCAGCGTGGCGCCCGAGGTACTGTTCATCGAGCGCTGCCTGGACTGGCTCAAGCCCGGGGGCCGGATGGGCATCGTCCTCCCGGACGGCATCCTCGGCAACCCGGCTGCCGAATACATCCGCTGGTGGATCTTGCGGCACGCCTGGGTGCTGGCCAGCGTGGACCTCCCGGTCGAGACCTTCATCGTCGAGGCCAACGTCAACATCCTCACCAGCCTCCTGTTTCTCAAGAAGAAGCCGCCCGAGGTCCTCAAGCGGGAGGGCATGAGCGGAGCGGCCGACTACCCCGTGTTCATGGCGGTGGCCGAGAAGGTCGGCTTCGACCGTCGGGGCAACGTCTTGAACAAGCGCTCGCCCGAGGGTGAGGAGCTGACCCGGGACACCGAGGAGATCGAGACCATCACGGTCGGAGGGCGCAAGGTGGTACGGACCCTTCACCGCAAGGAGAAGATCGTCGACAACGACCTGCCTGAGATCGCGGCGCGCTACCGCGCATTCAGGTGTCAGCATGCGGAGCCGGGGAAATGAGCGACGAGCTTGAAGACCAGGTCGAGGACGGTACCGACGAGGAGTCCGGCGGCACGGACTCGCTCATCGACATCCTGACCGGCGAACCGATCGCGGCGTCGCCCAAGAACCGCCTCGTGCAGAAGGTGCTGCGGCAGCTCACCGAGAGCTATGGCTTCGACCGGAAGGACCTCAAGTCCGGCTACCGGCTCACCTCGAAGGGCAAGCGGCAGCAGTCGGTCGACATCGCCATCCTGCGACACGACACCGAGGCATGCGACGAGAACATCGAGCGCATCGTCGTCTGCGAGAACCAGAAGGCGCGCGAGAAGCTCCGCAGCGCCCAGGAGGCCCCCGCTGACCTGCGCAAGCTGCACAAGAAGCTCGAGCTCTTCTCGTCCTGCCACCTGGGAATGTGGACCAACGGCCAGGAGGAGTTCTTCGTTCGCGTTCAGGACACAACGTTCGAGACGCGGTTCTTGAACATCGGCGCCTGGCCGGCACCGGGCGAGCGCACCGACGACGTGTTGCGGGAGGGCGGCGCCACGCAGGTGGCCGCCGACCCGGAGGACCTGGAGGCCGCGCTCGGTCGATGCCACACGTACCTCACGGGGAACCTGAAGTTGGGCGGCGACGCATTCAAACCTCTTGGTGCGTTGCTTCTTGCCAAGCTCTACGACGAGACGCGCCCCGCTAGGCAGAAGGAGTTCTGGATCAAGGGGGACGATCCTTTCACCGTGGAAGGTCAGCAGGCAATTCAATGCCGTATTGCGAGCTGTTTGGAGGAAGCTCAGAAGTGGCAGCCTGGCATACTCCGACATGACTGGAACCTCGGGCACTTCGATGGCCCATCAGAGTTGGCTCGTGTCGTCACCGAGTTCGCCCGCTACTCCCTCGCAGACAGCCTCCCGAAGAGCAGGACGATGGCCTTTCGTTCGGCGGTCCGCTCCACAATGGACGGCAAGCAAGGCCGCTACCCCACGCCTCTCAACGTCGCCGAGATGGCCGTGCGGATGCTCGACCCCGGTCCAGATGACCGCGTGTTCGACGGGTCGTGCGGCACCGGCACCTTCCTGGCCATGGCCGCCGCCCACGTGTTCGAGGCGTTCCTCGGCCGCATGGGCGCAGCGCCGCACACCGCGACGGCACAGCAGCTCCGGGAAGCCCAGGCCCAGACAGCCGCGTGGGCCCACGAGCACGTGTTCGGCTGCGACATGGGTCCCTCTCTCGTCGTAGCCACGAGGCTGAACGTGCTCCTCACGGCGGGGCACCCCGGCAACATCTTTCGCATCGACGCTCGGACCTTCCCGGACGGCGAGCTGGAGGACCAGGCGCGTGCGCAGAAGCTCCTGCCCGAGGGCAGCATGGACATCGTGCTGACCAACCCCTGGTTCAGCACCAAGGACACGATTACGGGGGAGGCGATCCTCAGGCGCTACGCGTTGGGCGAGAATTGGAACAAGACCGAGGAGGGCACTTTCGTCAGCAGCGGAGCCCCGAAGTCCGGTGGCGTCCCGCCCGAGGTGATCTTCCTCGAGCGCGCCTGGCGCTGGGCCAAGCCCGGTACCGGCCGCATAGCCATTCTGCTGCCCGATGGCCTGCTCGGCAACCCGGGCGACGAGTACGTGCGCGCCTGGATCCTGCGCCACTGCGAGGTGCTCGCCAGCGTCGACCTCCCCGTGGAGCCGTTCAAGGTGACGCTGAAGGACTACCGCCTGACGCCGGCGCTGCCGAGCCTCTTGGTGCTCCGTCGCCGGAGCGACGAGGAGCTCAAGCTCACGAGCCACCCCGACTACTGGGTGTTCATGGCCGTGGTCAACCGCGCTGGCGTGGACGCGCGCGGCAACCGGCTTTTTGAGCGCGCGCCGGACGGCGAGGAGCTGGTCTTCGACGACCAAGTCATCGAGCGGGTGCGTGTGGGCGGCCGCGTGGAGTCGCGCACCGTGGCGCGCCGCCAGCGGCATGCCGATGACGAGCTGCCGATCGTCGCCGAGCACTACCGGAAGTTCGTCGCTGAGGGGAGGAAGGGACGATGAGAGAGAAGCAGATCCGAGTCGTCCCCAGCACGTGGCTCGAGAAGGAAGGACGGCGTCTTGATTGCAGGCCGTACTTGTCAGGAGCAATTGAGGCGAAACTCCTGATCAACAGGATGTCCGTCAAGAAGGAACCGCTGCACTCTCTCACCAAAGGACACGATGGCGGCATTTATAACGGACCGCAGTTCGTCCGGAACTACGTCAGCGACCCGAAACACGGAATCCCATTTCTAACGAGCAGCTCGATGCTGCTTGCTGATTTGACCCGCGTCGATCTCTTGCGAAGGCAGGACGCCCTGTCAGCCAAGTTGAGCCACCTGCGTCTTGAGGAAGGGATGACGCTGATCTCGTGTTCGGGGACGATCGGGAGGATGGTGTACGCCCGTCCTGAGATGACGGGAATGTGGTCTTCGCAGGACGTCCTAAAGGTTGTTCCTGATCCGGAGAAGATACCCCCTGGATACTTGCACGCGTTCCTTGCGAGCCGGTTCGGTGTGCCGCTGGTGGTCGGCGGAACCTATGGGGCGATCATTCTTCATATCGAGCCTGGGCACATTCGGGACCTACCCGTCCCCCGTGTCGGTGCCCTGCGTGAGAGTGAAATCCATACGCTGGTGCAGCAGGCAGCCGCTCTGAGACGTGAGGCAATGGACAGACTCCTGGCCTCGCGTTCGCGATTTGATTGCTATCGCCCCCCCGAGGCCGAGGTGGTGAGTTCTCCACGGATCAGTGTGGTGGAGTCCGGATCGGTGGCCAAGCGAATGGACGCGGCCTTCCATGATCCGAAAGCTACCGCGGTGGAACGGCTTGTTCGCACAGGAAAACACACAACGGTGGGAGAATTCTGCGACCAAGTCTTCCTCCCTGGGATCTTCAAGCGCATTCACGTGCAGGAGCTGAGGTATGGCGCTCCATACTACTCGGGAGCTTCGCTGTTTTGGATTGAGCCTGCCCCGAAAGGTATTCTCGGACGCCGCACGAAGCTGTTCGATGATGTGGTTCTGAAGCAGGGAACGATACTGATTCAGGCGTTTGGGCAAGACGGTGGTCTAATCGGGCGGCTTACTTGGGTGGGTGCGCACCTGGACGGAGTAACCACGACACACATGCTCGTGCGAATACGTCCTTTCGACCGGGGCCTTACTGGCTGGCTGTGGGCATTCCTTGATTCTGAGGCTGGATACTCGCTTCTCCGCCGTCTGCCGTACGGTGGGTCAATTCCCCACCTAGACGAGGCCGTCACCAAAACCGTGCTGATACCTCTCGCCGGGCAGAAGGAGATGGAGAAGCTGAGCGCTGATGTCCTTGGCGCTCTTGACCAAAGGGGCAAGGCCCTCGAACTTGAGCGCCGCGCGCGACGCCTGGTTGAGGAGACCATTGAGGGAGGTGCCTGATGGCCAAGGTCATCGCCATCGGTCAGCCTGCTAACGAGTCGGAGCGCGAGGCCATCGCCTACCTGCGCGACCACCTGCCGAACACGTTCACGGTCATCCACAACTTCGAGCTGAAGCGGGGCTACGAGCTGTACGAGATCGACTTCGCCCTGCTGTGCCCGCACTGCGTGTTCGTCATCGACGTGAAGGGGACGCGGGGGCTGGTCGATGTCTATGGCAGCAAGTGGTACCCGGAAGGCCGGGCGCCCTACCACTCGCCGCTGGCCATTCTGCGCAACCACGCCAAGGCCCTGAAGACGCTGCTCTGCGATCAGTACCCGGCGAACGCCGCAATGGGCAGGGTCTGGGTGGACGCGGCGGTATTGCTGACCGCGCCCGACGCGCTCGTGCAGGACCCCGGGGGACAGGATGGTCCGTCCGTGGCGTACCTCAAGAAGTGCACCGCCTTCTTCCAGGACAAGGGCCGCGTGCGATCCGGCTGTTCCACGGACATCCGCGCGCAGCTCGGCCAGATCGAGAAGGCCATCGTCGGGCGCGCCAAGCCCAAGAGCGCTCCTCCTTGCCACGGCAACTGGCAGGTCGAGGAGAAGCTCGGCGGCACCGATCGCTACACCGAGTACCGCGCCAAGCACACGCTCCTCGGCGCCAAGCGCGGCGGCACCGCGCGGCTGCGCGTGTACCAGGTGGATCCATACCTCCCCGAGGACCAACGCAAGCGCGAGCACCGTCGTATCGGCAACGCGTTCCGCGCCGTCGCCTCGATGCCCGGGCATCCCAACATCCTCACGGTCCGCGACTTCATCCCCACCGAGGCCGAGGATCGGCTCGTGCTCGTGACCGGCGACGTGGCGGGCCACGCCCTGCGCCAGCACATCAAGAAGAGCGGGCTGGCGCTGACGTTCGACCAGAAGATCGCCGTGATCCGCGACGTCCTGGCCGCGCTGGACCACGCTCACCGCAGCGACCCGCAGGTCGTCCACCGCAACTTGAACCCCGACGCGGTGCTCGTCAGCTCAAGCGGCCGCGCGCTCATGTGCGGCTTCGACTACGCCCGGGCCGGCAAGGACCGGACGAGCACCCTCGCCCAGGACATCGTCGACGAGCTCGACCCGCTGTACCAGGCCCCCGAGTGCTACAAGGACCCTTCCGAGGCGAGCGTAGCCTCGGACCTCTACTCGGCGGGCCTCGTGTTCTACGAGTTGCTGGTGGGCGAGCAGCCGTGGTCCTCGATCGACGACATGATGGAGAAGGACGGCGTCTTCCCGGTCAAGCCGTCCGAGCAGAAGCCCGAGCTGCCGGCTGCGCTGGACGGCTGGCTTCAGGGGCTGTGCTCGTTCGACGTGGAAGATCGGCCCTCGTCGGCCGCGGTGGCGTTGGCGAGGTTCAACGACATCATTGGCCCCGATCCCAGGGAGGCCGGGAAGCAGAAGCAGCACGGGGGGCTGCCGCCCAAAGCAGTGCGGCCCGAGATCGACTACAAGATCCTCAAGCGCGGGGATGAGCTCGCGAGCCGTTTCCGCATTGAGGAGAAGCTCGGCGAGGGCGGCTTCGCGGTGGTGTACAGGGTCTTCGACTCCTTCGCGGACACGACCCGCGTCCTCAAGATCATCGTCAAGGATCGGCGCTCGACCTTCCAGCGTCTGAAGCAGGAGTACAGCGTCCTCCAGAAGCTGAAACCGCATCCGAACGTGGTCCTCATCGTGTGGGCCGACAAGCTCCCCGACGAGACCCCCTTCCTCGTTTTCGAGTACGTCCCCGGCACCGGGATCGACGCCCTGCTCACCAGCGGTTCCCTCTCTCTGGAGGATATGAAGCGGGTTGGCCTGGATACCCTGACCGGGCTCAAGCACCTCCATGCGAGCGGCGTGTTCCACCGCGACATCAAGCCGTCCAACCTGCTCTGGACCGACCAGGGCGTTCGCATCATCGACTTCAACGTCGCCGTGCACCAGGACGACGACGAGGCCCGGGCCGGCGGCACGCGCCGGTACATCCCCCCGGACCTCGAGCTGTCCGACTCGCTCACCACCGAGGAGAAGGTCGACTGGGACCTCTACTCACTGGGCATCACCCTCTACGAGTGCGCCACCGGGTGGAAATATCCGTGGGCAGAGGCGATGCCGCCGGTCAAGGTCGCTCCCAGGGACCCCCGCGGCCACGTCAGCGACCTCAGCCCGGAGCTCGTGCAGGTCCTTCTTCGTGCCATAGCCCCCAGCAGAGCCGACCGGTTCTCGTCAGCGACCGAGTTCAAAGACGCCCTGGCGACCGTAGCCAAAGTCCGGGTCACGCCCTCGGCTCGCCTCGTGACGATCACCCCGAAGCCGGACACCGGGGCGCTGGCGCTGTTCCAACCCCACAAGCCGAACTTCAACCCCTTCGTCACGCACCTGCTCACCATGTACAGCCAGAGCCCGACGACGAACGCGGGAACCCGTGGGCTCGACGATGCCGGGCGCGAGACGTACATCCGCACGCTGCTCGACGACAAGCTGCGCCCGGCTGTGCTGGCTGGCGAGTTTCGGCTGGTCGCGGTCACCGGCAACGCGGGCGACGGCAAGACCGCCTTCATCAACCGGATCGAAGACGCCACCGAGGTGAAGCCCAGCCTCGTCCGGAAGACGAACGGCTCCGAGTTCGCGCTTGGTGGCCGCCGCTTCATCACCAATTACGACGGCAGCCAGGACGAGGACAACAAGGCAAACGATGATGTGCTCCAGGAGTTTCTAGCGCCATTCGAGGGAGACGACGCGAGCAAGTGGCCCCCCGACGAGACGCGGATCATCGCGATCAACGAGGGGCGGCTGGTCGACTTCCTGACCGAGCACGAGGACCGCTTCCCACGGCTGCAAGCCCTGGTCATGGCTGGGCTTGCCGGGGCGCCGGCGTCCGACGGGGTCGTCGCGGTGAACCTGAACCTCCGCGCCGTGGTGGCGGACCCCGCCGGGGTACCCCCGCCCGACGCGATCTTCGACCGGTTCCTCCACCGCCTCGTGAATGACAAGTTCTGGGAGCCCTGCGCAAGCTGTGACATCCGCGAGCGGTGCTACGTCTTCCACAACGCCCGGACCCTCATGGACCCGGTTGCCGGCCTCAAAGTCGCGGAGCGACTGCGCCGGCTCTACGCCATCGCGCACCTGCGCGGTCGCTTGCACATCACCATGCGGGACCTGAGGTCGGCCCTGGCCTTCACCCTGGCGGGCACCCGGGACTGCGACGAGATCCACGCGCTCTACGCGAAGCCCGGCGCCGAGGCACGACAGCAGATCCTGCACGGCTTCTACTTCAACTCCTGGCGAGGTGGGATGGGTACGGCGGACCGGCTGCTCTCGTTGCTCGGCGAGATCGACGTCGGGCAAGCGTCGAACCCGGACATCGACCGTGCCCTCGACTACCTACCTCCGGACGCCGGGGAGCTGGCGCGCTTCAACTTCGCCTCCCGCGGTGATTTCGACACCCAGCTCCTCGACCGGTTGTACCGGGAGCTGCCCAGGGATGCAGCCGCCGGGTCCGCGGCCCATCGGATGATGGACCATCGCGAGTACGTGGCGATGCTTCGGCGGCGCCAGTTCTTCGAGCGTCGCGACGAGAACTGGCAGGAGATGTTGCCCTACCGCACTGCGGATCGCTTCTGGCGGCTGGTCACAGGCGAGACGCAGCCGGGCATCTACCTCGATGAGGTCTTGACCGCGATCAACCGGGGCGAGGGGCTGAGCAACCCGAAACGGCTTGGCAACTCACTCGCCCTGCGCGTGCGCGTCGTCGAGCGTGGGACGGTGCGGAGCTATCGGCTCTTCCCCGGCGAGAGGTTCAGCCTCGAGCTCCCGCCCGGCGCCAGCAACGATTTTGTGGAGCACATTCCCCAGACCCTGCGGCTCGTCTACACGTCGCCCGGTCAGCAGGCTGAGCTTCTCGTGGACCTCGACATCTACGAGATGCTGGCCCGCCTGAACGACGGCTACCGGCCGAGCCTCGAGGAGCTGCAGGGCCACTACCTGACGCTCACGGTGTTCAAGAACGTCCTGTCTTCTGCCCCGTACCAGGAGGTGCTTCTCAGCCGGACAGGGCACGACTTCTACCGGATCCGGCGTGAGTCGGGGGGCACACTCCACCTCGAAGCACTGCCGGGAGGGGCGAGCTGATGGCGATCAAGGGCAAGGACCGGGAGTTCCGCCTCAGGAAGCTGTCGTACATCGACTTCAAGCCCGTGAATATGGACCGGGTGCTCACGATGCTGTTTCCCCGACTGCGGTTCGGGGGCTACGGCACGCGCCGTCCGCCGCGCAAGAACGAGCTGACCGTCGGGGATTTCGCCAAGGAGTACGTGAAGGACCCGAAACTGTTCGCCGGCTTCGGGGATGACCTCGACCTCGTCGAGCGCTGGATCGAAACGGACCTGATGGACATGGTCAATCGCGGGCGGCCGAACCAGGCCCTCGCCGCACCGAGGCCCCTGCACGGCAACACGTACAAGTTCCGCAACGCGCGCCATGCGCGAGATTACGGCGCCGCGGAGCAGCTCTTCTGGATGCTCTACTACGCCCGCGGCGGCCGGGGCCAGGTCGCCCGCGATGCGCTCACGCGCTTCTTCTTCACCGGTGTTGATCTGCACACCGACAAGTACGATCCATCGGCCTCAGTCGACGTCGAGACCCAGGCGCTGCTCCACTTCGACCAACAGGTCTCGGTGGACATGAAAGAGTCACAAGCGCCGGAGCACTTCCCACCTCCGTGCGTGGGTCAGGTCGACCTGCTGGCGGACGACACGCTCCGGCTCCTTGCCTACGAGCCGTACATCCCGCGAACGGTCCTCGTCGAGTACCTGAAGACGCTGTTCGCCTTCCATCTCGGGCTGTACCACCTGCGGCTCATCAAGCTGCTGCCCGCCCTCGTTCGTCGACGAAGCGCCAACCCGACCTGTGAGTTCAAGAGCTGCCCAGTGGCGCCCGACAAGATGGAGGCGCACGGCGGCTGCCCCTACCGCGTGCACCTGCTGGCCGACCTCGGCAACGACCTCGACAGCCACATGGCTGCCCTGGCTCGTCACAGCGCTGATGTGCACTACCGCCGGCTGCCGACGTACGTCCAAGCCCACTATCTCCTGCGCAAGCTCAACGAGCTTGCCGACTACCTGAGCCAGCGCGTAGGCAAGCTGCCCGCGCCCGCCTCCGGGTTCTTCGGGATCGGCGACCTGCTCGCCCTGCTCGAGCCGCCGCACGCCGGGGAGCGAGACGGGTATTTCAAGGCCAGGCTCGCCGGGCTGCTCGAGGATACGGCCGGCAATACGCGCGAGGAGATCGATCCCGAGGTCAAACGCGTCACCGAGATGGGTCTGGGGGATCTCGACATGTACATCGAGATCCTGATGGCGCTCCGAGGCTCCTACCACCGCCGGTACATCACCGAGTTCCTCGACTCGGTGTTCAAGCGCGGCGAGGCTGGCGCCATGCACCAGTCCAAGGCGAGCCCGCGCAGGTTCGCGGTGGGCAGCCAGCTCCTCGAGGTGCTCCTCCAGATCGCGGTCCTGCGCTCGTCTGGCTCGGGCTTCCACACGCGAGCGCTGCGCATCGACGAGCTGCTCGTCTTCCTGCGCGAGCGCTACGGGCTCTACATCGACCGGCTGCCGCCGGGAGATGGCTTCGGCACTCCGAGCATCAAGGATCTGGCGGCGCTGCGGCAGAACGTCCACCACTTCCGAGGTCGCCTGCGGGAGATCGGCTTCTACCGAGACCTGTCGGACGCGTACGTGACGCAGACGGTCATGCCCCGCTACACGATTCAGAAAAGCAACGGAGGTGCGGCATGAGCAACGGGTTTCGGGCGCTGCCTTCCGTCGATCTGACCTGCGCGGTCGAGCAGTTGCTGCTCCCGCGTCTCGCGGCGGTCCTGCGGGAGCGAGGGGCCGGGCACTGCATGCGCGTTCCGGATCTGGACCGAGAGCTGATGCTCTCGCTGGCCAAGGGGTTGCGGCGAGAGGTGCCAGACGCCCAGGTCTATGTCCTGGTCAACGGCTCGACGCAGCCGGACGGCGACCTCCTCATCTCGTCGACCAAGCTCGTGGAGCTTCGCAACCCGCTTCCGAGCGGCTCGTTGCGTCCGCCGCTCTGCGTGTTCTTGCCCGCCAACCTCCGGACGAGCGCCGAGGACTCCTTCAGCGTCGCGACGTTCCAGGAGTTCCCGGTCGGAGACTCCTACGAGTCCCTGCGGCTGCAGTTGCTGGAGCGTGTGCCGGCAACGCTGCAAGGCTACGTCCGCGATGCGTTGCAGCTCCTTCGCGAGCAGCGCTGGCGCTGGTCCGGCGACGTCGCCCAGGTGCGCTACCTGCTGTGCGCTCACGCGAACGGCAACGATGGCGAAGGGTTTGGGGGGGGCCTCTACGAGCTGGGCCTCGTTCCGGACTTCAGGTTTTTCGACGACCCCACGACGGCCTACGGCCGCATCCGCAAGAATTTGGAGTGCATGAAGGCGCTCACGGACGGCGACGCTTCTGTGCGGGCGCGGGTGCTTGGGCTCGACCTCGTCAACAAGGGTCTGCGGCGCAGGCTCGCCGAGTACCTCGTGGAAGCCGGCGTCGAAGACCCTGTGGCGTGGACCCGGGACATCGTCCTGCACCGCCACAACTGGGATCTCTCGTTCGACAAGTGGGAGTTCGCCTCCGAGATCTCGCCGGACAAGATCGCATTCGTGAAGGTGGAGACCGATCTTCCGGTCGTCGCCGATGACGAGACCAACGAGCGCCTCGTCGACCTGGTGGGCCAACAGGTTCTCGCCCCGAACGAGCGGCACAAGTTCAACGTCGTGATCGACGTCTCGCCCCATCCCGGGCAGATCCAAGGTCTCGACCACTTCACGGTGCAGATCATCTCCAAGGACTCCGGTCCTGTCGGTGTGGTCCGCAAGGTCAAGCTCTGGAGGACAAACCGGACCACCTGCAACGTGTCCTTCTCAAAGCTCAACAAGGTCGAGTTCGAGGAGGGCTGGTACAACATCCGCGTGCTCCCCTGGACGGCCGGAGGAGACCCGATCCCCACCGACGAGCCTGCCGGCTCGATGGGCAAGCGGTCCAACGAGAGCGAACCGTTCTACGTGCTGCCCGAGATCGAGCTCAAAGAGGAGCCGCCGCAGCGCGCGGTTCCCAAGGCAGAGAGCGTCGAGCACGCCCGCATCGACAGGCAGTTCACGGCGATTCTCCAGGCGCGCAATCCTGGCGACGTCGCGCTCGAAAGCGTCGGTTGGGTGCAGAAGAACACTCAGCGCCGCTCGACGTCCCAGGAGACGATCGAGGCCAAGTTCGGTAAGGAGGGCGCCTTCCAGATCGCCGTGGCGCGCTGGCTCAAGATCGTGGAGGAGCGGATTCTCACCAGCCCCGAGCGGCCAGTGAGCTGGCGCATGCAGCTCCACATGGGCCAACCGCAGACGCCGACCGGCGACATCAGCGACTGGCCGCCTTCTGCGGCGGTGCGGAGCTTCCTCGATGCCCGCTCGGCCTACTTCGCCGCTGTCACCCACGGCAAGGGTCTTGTCACCCAGGCGGTCGACTTCCTGGCAGCAGCGAGCCAGGTCGTGGCGTACGCGTCCGCCTACTCCGACCTGCTCAAGGATCTGACGGCCAAGGTCGATCGAGAGGCGGGCAGCGACCAGCTCAAGGCCATCGTGGCGCTACGCTCTGCTTTGGCCGTCGATACGGTTCGACTGGTAGTCGAGGACTACCGCGGTCACATCAGGGAGGCGGCGCTGATTGCGCCCACGCACCCTCTGCGAGTTCTGTGGCAGCTCGGCTGGGCCCAACTCGGCGCGGCCTGGGTCAAGTCGACCACCAAGGGGCCGGAAGAGCACGTAACGCCTGCTCGGGACGCTCTCCTTCGCGGTATCTCGTCCGTGAACTTCCCGGCCATGCTTTCGATCAGCGACGGCCGCGTGTTCGTCGCGGTCGACAACATCCACCCCTTCTGGTCGCTCTATGCGCCGGCGACCGAGGAAGATCCGCGAGGTCTCCTCGGTGACGTCTGCGCGGCCCTCGGGCTTCCGGAACCGTCCATCGGCGGCCTTGCCGTAACGGGCGAGGTGCTCGCGTCCCGCATTGAGCGCTACCTCGTGCAGCATCCCTACGTCCGAACCCTCGCGGTCAACGCCTTCAACCCTGGGCGAGCCACGGTTCTTGCCGATGCACTGGTCGCCCTGCAGAAGCAAGATGCGTTCAAGGATCTCCGGTACGACCTACGCCTGTTCGTCCCCGATCCCGACGCTCCTGGTGTCGGTGAGTCCATCGCTGAGCTGCTAGCCGGGGAAGGAACGCTGGCAGGAGAAGCATTCTCGGTCCCAACAGGCAGCCACATGTTCCCAAAGCTGAACGTCGCCATTCGCGGGACCGCAGATTTTCGCGATGAGCCACTGCGCTACCGCTCTCACCTCAGCTTCCTCTTCGACGTCTTCCCCCCTGAGGAAGTCGGCGTCGGCAGACCCTTCCGCATCGAGCGGACCATCCCCCTGCACGGGCTCATTCAGGACTTCACCGTTCGGTACCGGGACGACGAGACGGGGACCGGCTGGCAACGCCAGCCCCGCCACGGCGTTCCCACAATGATCTCCGACGCCGAGGAGGCGAGCGTGCTCCTCGGTCAGCTCCCGGCATTGATCTCGTCGGCCACGGCGACCGTAGCGCGCTCGGCTCCGGACTTCGAGTCGCGGCCGATCATCCATCTCGAACTGGATCCCGACGAGCGTGCCCTGATCAGCGAGGTCCACGACGCCAGCGACTGGGTGTTCACCATCGACCGCAACATGGGCATCGAGTTCTTCGACCACGGCGGTCGCAGTGATCGACCGGACTACCTCATCGATTACACGCCCTCCGCGGTGCCCGACCATGGGCACCGCCTCGTCATCAGCTCCAGATCGCTTGCTGAGCTCGAGGCCATCCTTCGGCCCGTGCTGCAGCAATACGGGCTCGACGCAGAGGGACAACAGGCGGTCCTCATCCTCGAGCAGCTCCGATCTCTTTCTGGCCAGCTCGCGTTGAAGCTGATCTCGTCCCCCACCGCACGGGCAGAGGCCCTGGGCATGGCGCTCGCGCGCCTCTTCCTGGAGTACCAAGGGGCGCTTCGTAACCAGATTGTCGTGCCTCTCGATGCTCACCTGGAGCTGTTCCACACAGCGAAGAAGCACGCCGAGGCGATCGGGGACGAAGTGACTTTGCGCCGGACGGACCTGGCCCTGTTCGACCTCAACGTGGCCAGGCGAACCATCACCTGCAGTCTCGTCGAGGTGAAGTGCTACGCCCAGAAGCTGGGCCTGAGCGGCTACGGCCAGTTGAAAGAGAACATCACCGAGCAGCTCAACCAGAGCGAGCGGATCTTGCAGAAGCACTTCGACCCGCACCGCACGACGCCCGATCGCCCCGACCGTCTCCTGAAGACGCGCGAGCTCGCCACGCTCTTGGAGTTCTATCTCGACCGGAGCGTGCGCTACCGACTGATGGACTTCGCGGCCGGCGAGGAGGCCCGGACCTTCCTCGATATCCTCGAGCGGGGGTACACGCTGCAATTCACCCGCAGCGGCCTCGTCTTCGACTTCGACAAGCCCGGAACGGAGCCGCCCGAGCACGAGGTCGGCATCGAGTTTCACCGCATTGGCAAGGATCTCATCCGTGCCCTGATCGAGCGCCCGGTCTCGGCCGTCTCGCGTGATCCTTCCTCAGACGGTGGTGGTGGCGGCGCAGGTGAGGGACCTGTCGCTGCTGTCGCACCCAGTGCCCCATCGATCCCGCGACTGAGCAGCGCCGCATTCCTGGTCGAGGAGCGGGAGCGAGTCATTTCGGTCGACCTCAGTTGGAACGGCGAGCATCGGCAAGACACCCCTGGCCCCGAAGTCGTCGAGCCAGAGGCGCCTCCGGCAACTGCCTCGAGCCAGCCTCCCGTGGCGGCTGAGAAGGACGACCAGGTCGACGGGGCAAGCCCTCCGGTCTCGGAACCCAGGATCGACGAGGAGGCGGTTGCCGTTCACGAGCCTGCTCCGACGGCAACATCCCGAGAGCCGGAACATCGGACGGGGACCACTGCTGCCGAGCCTGCAGCGCGGCCGCAAGAGCCAGCGACTCCCACCGCGACACTGCCGTGGGACGTCGTCCTCGGCGTCAACGCACCTTCGCCGCAACTCGGTGTGCTGGGTGAAGCGGTGGGCCGAAAGATCGCTCTGGACCTCAACCAGACGCACACCATCAGCTTGTTCGGCGTGCAGGGCGGCGGCAAGAGCTACACCCTGGGCAGCATCGTGGAGATGGCCTGCATGCCCATCCCTGGGGTGAATGTTCTGCCCCACCCGCTCGCGGGCGTCATCTTCCACTACAGCTCGACGCTCGACTACAAGCCCGAGTTCACGTCCATGGTTTCGCCGAACACGGGCGCTGCCGAAGTCTCGGTGCTTCGGGAGCGCTACGGCGCCGAGCCTCACGCACTCGAGGACGTGGTCATCCTCGCGCCCGCGGCGAAGGTGTCGGAGCGCAGCGCGGAGTACCCGGGCATCAAGGTGCTGCCGATCGCCTTCGCCGCCTCGGAGCTGAAAGCGGCGCACTGGAAGTTCCTCATGGGCGCTGTCGGCAGCCAGAGCATGTACATCCGGCAGCTCGGCCTCATCATGAAGAAGCTCCGGGGCGAGCTCACCCTCGACGGCCTTCGCCAGGAGGTCGAGCACTCGGGCCTGTCGGACTACTTGAAGGAGTTGGCGCTGCTGCGGCTCCGCTTCGCGGCCGAGTACATTGATGACACTCATCGGCTGACCAACGTGCTCCGTCCCGGCCGCCTGGTGGTCGTCGACCTCAGGGACGAACTCGTGGAAAAGGACGAGGCATTGGGTCTCTTCGTTGTGCTCCTGCAGATGTTCGCGGAGACCACGTTCGGGGGCCGCGCCTTCAACAAGCTCGTCGTGTTCGACGAGGCGCACAAGTACATCGACAGCCCAGACCTCGTCGCTGGGCTCGTCGAGGTCGTTCGTGAAATGCGGCACAAGGGCACCAGCATCATGGTCGCGTCGCAGGATCCCCCCTCAGTACCGACGTCGCTGATCGAGCTATCGACCCAGATCATCATGCACAAGTTCAACTCCCCGGCCTGGTTGAAACACGTCCAGAAGGCGAACTCTGCTCTCGACGAGCTGACGCCGGCAAGACTCGCCGCCCTTGGCCCCGGCGAAGCCTACGTCTGGAGCAGCAAGTCGACCGACGACGCGTTCACACGGGGGGCGGTGAAGGTGCGCTGCCGGCCACGGGTCACACTGCATGGAGGTGGAACGAAGACAGCTGTGGAAGGTCGTGATGGGTAGCTTTCGGTCATAACCCAGACGCTTTCGTGGCACCTTCGGCGTTCCCCCAGCATCTGTTAGACTGCTGTTCTGCGTCAGGAGGTCCCTTGGCAGGCTGCGGACGGCGTTCGGGCGAGCGTGATCCCGGGCTTGGCGTTTCGGGGTTGACGGGTTCTGTCGTCGATCTCCCTGACTGGCTACGCCTGCCAGACTGGCCCCTAGGGGCGGCAGTAGATCTCGTCCTTGGCGAAGTCCCCCATCCAGAACGCTGGTCCCCCTGTGGTAGCAGCTCAGAAGCCATGGCCTTGTTTCGAGCCGCAACCAGTGCCGTCAGGCTGGGGCAACTGGCCGCCACTGAGGCGTGGATGGTCGCCTCTGTCCGCCCGCCGACCGATAGGCCGCTGAAAGAGTTCGACGTCGTCAGCATCTACCAGTGGCGGGCGACGTGGCCCGACGCTGATCCGGAAACTCCAATCCGCTATCACCGGGTCGTCCCCAGAGAGTTCCTCAAGTGGTATCAGGGGCGGGGCGACGGAATCCCCGGGGAGTTGCGGGGGCTGCTCGATAGCGCCGCGCTGGTTGAACAGCCGCACAAGGCAAAGACAGAAACACCCCCCACGTCGGAATCAATTGGTGGGCCGACCCTGACGGGCGGAGCCGGCGTTGAGGCGTTGACCAACGAGGGCGGCTCTTGGCAGAAGATCGACCGAAAGCGATACGACGAGTTGATAGCGGCGCCTCACATCGACCTCGTCGTTGACGCGACAAGAGACAAGGCCCAAGTATTCCACGCGGGGCGCAAAGCCAAGAAGCACATCCCAGCCGGTCCTCTCGACGCACTGATTTACTACGTCGAGCACAAAGGGGCGTTCTTTGCGGCCACGGAGCGTCTCATACGCTCTCTCACCGACCGCGCCGCGAGGAAAACGTTCGAGCGGGCGCGGAGGGCCGCCGATCCGAACAACAAACGAAAGATCTTCTCCAAGCGGCCGGTGAGAAAAGGTCCGCACGAGTACGCATTCTGCCCACCCGAAGACTTCCGGTTCGCCATCATCCGGAAACCGTCCTGACATTAGCACACACAAGACTGCGCCCAGTCGCACCAGTCTGAGCTGGACGCATCACGCCGGAATCACCTCCCCAATAGACCGACAAGAAAAACCCGGGTAGTCCGACCTCAGTCCGTTTGACGGGTCTGAGCTGGGCCTGTCAAACCAGTATCACAACATCGGAGCACTGGAGAACCAGATGAAGAGAAACGACGCGAAGAAACCTGATGACGCCCCCAACAAGGACGCCAACCCCCCCGACGATGACCAGGATTGCACGGACTCTGGCGCGCCGAACCCATTCGATCCGGCACAGCTCCGTCTGTCGCAAGACTTCGCCGATAGCGTCGGCGTCCAGAAGGTGCTGATCTCCGTCCCCGTGCGCAAGCCGGACCGGCAGTGGTTCGTCCGGGTGCGGCCGGGCGCAGAGTGGCGCCTGACCGCTGGCATCATCGAGCTACGTGAGGAGCGCGAGTGCTACCTGGTGTTGCCGCAGCTGGTGCCCCAACTTCCTGGCGAGGTGTCGCCTCGGATGATCCTGACGTGCGTTACCCGACAGGGAACGCTGTTTCTCTGGCCGCTCAAGCTTCCCGACGGCAAGCGGCAGAATGAGTGGAACCGTACCGCCCTCGAATGCGCGGCCCTCGCCGAGCGACAATGGGTCCGGGTTGCGGCCAACATGACCCTGGGCGCCTATGAACCCTTCTGCGCCACCAGCGACTCGATACCCGACCCCGCGTGGCCTGACGACAAGACATTCCCGCAACTGCTGGAGCTGGGGTTCAGGGGGAAGTTGATCGACTCGCTGGACCACGAGGTGATTCGGCAACTCCTAGGCGCCGCGTGATCGGCCTGCCGTTCAACTCGGTGTGGGTGGTGGACTTCGAGTTTCACGCTCCGACCGGGGAGAAACCGACGCCGATCTGTTGCGTGGCCCGCGACCTGACCGACGGGCGCATCGTCCGCCTGTGGGGCGACGAGATGCGATGGCCGCCCTACGACCTCAACGATGACTGTCTGCTCGTCGGCTACTTCACCTCGGCCGAGTGGAGTTGCCACGAGGTCCTCGGCTGGCCCATGCCACGGAGGGTCCTCGACCTCTACGCCGAATTCCGACTGCTGACCAACGGCCGGGAGGTGCCGGCTGGCTGGGGACTGCTCGGTGCGCTGACCTACTTTGGCCTCGACGGAATGGCGGCCGTCCATAAGGACTCAATGCGCGACCTCGCAATACGCGGCGGGCCATTCACACCGTTCGAGAAACGGCAGCTGTTGGGCTACTGCCAAGAGGACGTTGACGCCACCGCGCGCTTGCTCAAGGCGATGCTGCCACACATCGATCTCCCCCGGGCGTTGCTCCGAGGCCGCTACACCGTCGCCGTGGCACGCATGGAGAATCGAGGGATCCCCCTCGACGTGGGAACCCTCGAGACGCTGACCTCGAGGTGGGACCGCATCAGGTACAAGATTGTGGCCGCGGTCGGGGACGCCTACGGCGTGTTCGACGGCAGCGTGTTCAAGGAAGAACTGTTTGCGGCCTGGCTGTTCCAAAACAGCATCCCCTGGCCGCGGTTGTCGTCGGGCCACCTGGCCCTCGACAACGACAGCTTCACAGACATGGCGAAGCTGTACCCCGTGCTCGCCCCGCTCCGGGAGGCACGCAACGCCCTTTCACAGCTGCGTCTCAACTCACTGGCCGTCGGTTCCGACGGACGCAACCGTTGTTTGCTGTCGCCTTTCGCCAGCAGGACCAGCCGAAATCAGCCGAGCAACTCGCGGTTCATCTTCGGACCGTCGGTGTGGCTGCGCTCGCTGATCAAACCGGCTGAGGGATACGGCCTCGCCTACATCGACTGGGACCAACAGGAATTTGGGATCGCCGCCGCGCTTTCTGACGACGAGAACATGCTGGCCGCCTACACGTCAGGTGATCCGTACCTCGCCTTTGCCCGGATGGCCAGCGCCGTGCCCGACAACGCGACCAAGGCCACTCACCGAAACGAGCGCGAGCTGTTCAAGATCTGCGCCCTGGCCGTCCAGTACGGAATGCACGCGGCAACGCTGGCCAGGCGGATCGGCAAGAGTGAGGCTGCCGGCCGCGAGCTGCTGCGCCTCCACCGACAGACGTTCCCGCGTTACTGGCGCTGGGTCGAGGGTGCTACGTCCTATGGCATGCTTCACGGCAAGCTCTGGACGGCATTTGGCTGGACCCTCCACGTTGGCGCCGGCATCAACCCACGGACTCTGGCCAACTTCCCGATGCAGGCGAACGGCGCCGAGATGATGCGCCTAGCCTGCTGCCTCGCCACCGAGGCCGGTCTCGGTGTGTGTGCCCCGGTCCATGACGCACTGCTGGTGGAGGCGCCGCTGGAGCAGCTCAACCAGGCGGTGGCCGACACCCAGGCCGCGATGGCCGAGGCGTCTCGTGTGGTGCTGGGGGGGTTCGAACTGCGGTCTGAGGCGAAGGTGACCCGCTACCCGGACCGCTACTCAGACCGCCGGGGTGAGGCGATGTGGCGGGCCGTCCAGAAGCACCTACACCGGCAAGGTGCACCCGGCCTGCACCAGCAAGGGGGGGTTACCTGCACCAGCAAGGTGCACCAGCCCAGTCTCCTTTCTCATGCTTCTATCCTTCATGGATAGATAGGAGGGTAGTAGGGATGTTTGACTCAGAAGTGTTTCGGCTCCCCCAGAGTAGACCCCGATCAATCAAGACCAAGGTCCCCCACCACAGGAAGGGTGAGAGGTTCCTCAAGGGACCTATTCCCTGGCGATGGCTCCAACTAGCCATGCGCCTACCCGGTAAGTCTTTCGTTGTGGGGATCGGCTTGTGGTACCTGGCCGGCCTCGGGAAGTCGGGGTGCGTGGCCTACTCGGCCCGAAAGGTTGGCCTCCCGCGAAACACGGTGTACCGAGGCCTGCGGCGGCTAGAGGGAGCCGGCCTGGTAGCCGTCGAGCGTGCGGCTGGCCGTAGTCCTCGGGTGACGATTCTTGACCCTGGACCGAGGGGGAACGAGTCATGACACGCAAGGAACGGAAGCGCCTCGTGCACAAGCATTGGGACTGGATCGTCGCCACGGCCGCGAAGGAATCCGAAGCTTTCAAGGCCGGGACCAGGGGGCAGCCTTGCCTGCTATGCGGCGCCGAGCGTACCGGGGTGGCCGCGTTGATCGACGGCGAAACGGGGATCGGTACCCACTTCTCAGCGTGTGACACCTGCCTCCTGCTGGGCCCGGAAGTGATCGAGCAGCACGTTCGCGCCGCCGCCACCGCCGGGGAAACCGTTTCGCCCATGCTCGGTGTGAAAATGGTAACCGTTCGGGCGGCCAACTGACGCATGTCTGACCCCGCCCGCCAGCTGGCCGACCTAGCCGTCAGCCTCGGGCTGGCCCAGGAGCTTGCCGCTGAGCTGGGGCGCCGTGGTATCCTCGGATCGATGGTTACCACTTCGTGCCACGACCGAAAGGAGGGAGCGCAATGGCACGAAGCGAACGCGGAAGGTGGAGAATCCTCGGACCCTACGCCTTCCCCAACAAGCAACACCCCCGATACTGGCGCATCATCCAAATCAACCCAGAAGGCGATCGAGCAGTGTCGTATGCTGAAACGGAAGCAGCAGCACGCAAAGCGATCGAAGCAATCCAACACGAACTCGGGGGGGAGCGGACAGTGAGCGAGGCCGTGGAAGCCTACATCGAGCACCGGGAATCCCTCAGCCGCTACACCGTGACTTCCCGGGAGCGACTGACCCGCTGTCTGGATCAGGATGTCCCGCTCTCCACGATCACGACCCAGCAGATGGGCGAGTGGTACGCGAAGCGACCCAGCGAGGTTGCGGCAGCATCCCACCGAGGGGAGCTGAAGGAGTTGAAGCTGTTCTTCCGGTGGGTGGTGGCCAAGGGTTGGTTGCCAAAGAGCCCGGT
>Ga0180009_10001669_pt1 | contig 26901 bp, 23 predicted proteins | sample OS_PC_MetaG_FD_123537 | JGI IMG/M metagenome (GOLD analysis project Ga0180009, IMG submission 123537) | Groundwater microbial communities from the Aspo Hard Rock Laboratory (HRL) deep subsurface site, Sweden - OS_PC_MetaG | ecosystem: Environmental > Aquatic > Deep subsurface > Groundwater... | reverse complement strand
TTATTCTTCAACAGAGATTCTGATCTCTTTAATGCAATAAAAACTCCCGAAGCTTAAAGCTCCGGTTTCTTGGGGCCCATCTTCTACTTTGCTCACTATTCAGTTTTCAATGATCGCTGCGCCCCGGAAAACCGAGGTGCCCGATGACCGGGCAAAAAAATAAGATAACCGAAACACCGGAGCCCGTCAAGATGTTTTCTGACGTTTCTCGTCATGGTGTCGGGGTTATCGTTCGGGGGCCAAAATAGCCGAACCGCCCCCCCTTGTCAACAGTATAATACGGAAATCTCAAAAAACACGGGCCCGGCACAGAGCCGCTCTGTAACTCGTTGTTTTTCTGCGAAGCCCCACCCGAATCTCCCCCTTGCCCAAACCTGAAATACTGACCTCTTCGGCTTGGTCTTGAAAAAAACAATCAAGATCTTCCCTTCTGTCTGCGAATTTGCCGCCCGATACTTGCCGCCATGCATGCCGCGCCAAAGCCATTGTCAATATTCACAACGGCGATCCCCGGAGCGCAACTATTGAGCATACCCAGAAGCGCGGCAATGCCCCCGAGACCTGTTCCATAGCCAACACTGGTAGGCACGGCGATAATGGGTTTATCCACCAGACCACCGACCACGCTGGGCAAAGCGCCTTCCATCCCGGCGACCACTATCAATACGCACGCCTTGTCGAGAAGATCACGGCGCGAAAGCAGCCGATGTATTCCAGCCACCCCTACATCATATAACTTCTCGACCGCATGCCCAAGGCAGCGCAGGGTGACATATGCCTCCTCCGCCACCGGGATATCGGAAGTCCCGGCCGTGAGCACCACAATAAGGCCTTCCCCTCCGTGTGTTTCCGTTCCAGACTCTGCCATCTTCGCCGTCACCATGCGAGCATCCCCATGGTAAACAAGCCCTGGAATTTCCAGACAAACCGCCTCTCCCTTCTCCGGACTTACCCGCGTGGCCATGACCGCCGGAGAAAAAACGAGAAGCTTTTTTAAGATATCGGCAATCTGACAGGCGGTCTTATTCTCCCCATAAACCACTTCAGGCACCCCGGTTCGCAACCGCCGATGATGATCAAGGTGGGCACAGGACAGCATCTCGGAGGGAAAATGCTTCAATTCCGCCAAGGCATCGGCAACAGTACACGCACCACGACTTACCTCTTGCAGAAGCGTCTGCATCCTTTTTTCATCCATCCCGCAACCTCGACACATTATAGATAAGAAACAAACACAACCATCATCCTTGCTTCGGTTCAACTAGATCTTGCCTGAGGATACAGCATCCGGTAGAGTAACGCACTTCAAGAGAGTTTTCAGTGTATTTCCATGCAACCGCAATTTCCCACAGGGATTCCGATGCCAGCCAAAAGCCCAGCACATCCACCGTCCAAATCATGGCTTAAAATCACGATCACCGCAGGCGAGACCATCTCCGACCCCATTGCCGACTTTGTCTGCCAACTAACCGGCGGAGTCGAACAGCTCCCGGTGGCGACAGCCAATGCCGCCCAGGAACAAATTGTCGGCTATGTGGAAAATGGCCCGCACGCCCGGGAACAACTGAAAAAAATCGCTGAGTATCTTGCGGAACTCGCCGACCTCACCCCCAGGGAGGGAGCAACGCGGTTCGAAACAGAAATCATCCCTGACGAAGACTGGAACAAGGCATGGAAAGAACGATTCAAGCCTCTGCCGATCACCGCCCACCTTGTTATCAAGCCCACCTGGGAATCATACCAGCCAAACCCAGGGGAAAAGGTGATCGAGATGGACCCCGGCATGGCCTTTGGCACAGGACACCACGCCAGCACCAAACTGGCCCTTGAATTCGTCGAGGCGCTTTTTCACGAGAAAAACACCCCGCCCAAAACCGTTCTCGATGTGGGCACCGGCACGGGCATCCTGGCCATGGCCGCCGCCCTCTTCGGCGCCCAGGAGGTCTTGGCCATCGACAACGACCCGGAAGCGGTGGCGGTGGCGGAGGAGAACATCCTGCGCAATGCGCTGCAGCCGACCATTACCGCAAATGGCGTTGCCCTGGAAGAGATCCCCCACCAGTTCGATCTGGTCATCGCCAACATCATCCATGACACGCTCATTGAACTTGCCGCTCCCCTTGCCGCGCACTTGGCCCTCAACGGCAAGCTCATCATGGCTGGCATCCTGACCGGACCCCAGACCGACAATATCCGCGCCACCTATACCGCTCTTGGCCTGAAGCATCTGGAAACCCGCAGCGAAGGGGAATGGAGCGCCCTTCTCTTCACGCGACCCTAACCCCCATGAGCCTGCGCCGCTTTTTCATAGATCCGACAGATATAACGGAAGAAACCGCGCTGTTGACAGGCCCGGAGGCCCACCATCTCCGGACCGTCCTCAGGCTGAGTCCCGGCGATCCCATTACTTTTTTTGACGGGACCGGCGCGCGCTACCAGGCCCGCATCGAACGCATCCTCAAAGACCGGGTAACAGCAACCGTTATCGGGCAAACCCGGGATCTTCCTCCCAAAGTTCGTTTGCACCTGGGACAAGCCCTGCTCAAAGGGCAGAAAATGGATCTCATCCTGCAAAAGGCCACGGAGCTAGGCGTTGAGGCGATCTACCCTTTTTACTCGGAACACGGAATCCACAAACAGCCACGAGACACCCAGATGGATCGCTGGCAACGCATCGTTATCGAGGCCTGCAAGCAATGCGACCGGGCCACGCCGCCGGAAATCCATGATCCCAGAGACGTAACCGACCTCATGACCCAGCTCCCGCCCTATGACGCACGGCTGATCTTCTGGGAACACGAGACCCGGCACACATTAAAGGATGTCCTTGCCTCCCACAACAAGGAATGCCGATCCGTATTGTTCCTGGTCGGCCCGGAGGGAGGATTCAGCGAGACAGAGGTTGCCTGCGCCCGGAAGGAAGGCTTCAACCCGGCTTCCCTGGGACCGCGCATTCTGCGCGCCGAGACGGCAACCCTTGCGGCAACAGCAATTCTGCAATTTACCCTTGGCAATCTCGACCCGGCTCTTCCGGACGATCAGGAGAAAAGCCCATGCGCGCCGTTGTCCAACGGGTAAGCCAGGCCTCGGTTCGAGTCGATGGACAGATCTGCGGCGCCATCGGACCTGGGCTTCTTGTCCTGATCGGGGTCGGGAAAAATGATTCGGAACAGGACGCGGTCCTCCTGGCCGACAAGATTGTCAATCTCCGCATCTTTGATGACGAACAGGGGTTTATGAACCGTTCCCTGCTCGAGGTGCAAGGGGAGATGCTGGTGGTTTCCCAGTTTACCCTGTTCGGCGACTGCCGCAAGGGAAGACGCCCATCCTATTCCACGGCCGCGCCGCCCGCGGAGGCAGCGAGCCTCTACGAGCGATTCATCCGCGAGATCCGCACAAAACAGATCACCGTGGCCACCGGCAAGTTTCAGGCCATGATGGACGTAACCCTGATAAACAAAGGGCCGGTGACCCTGCTTCTGGACACGGAAAAACAATTCTAGCCGCACTCCGCATTCCTTTCCCATAATATATGCACCCCCTGCTTTACAAGCATTGTAAAAATAGCTATATATTCTTGCTCATTAATAGCTATGCGGGTGACGCGGTTTACGCCCAAAACCATGTATCTTTACTTGCCCGGCGAGGGGCTTTCCATGCAAGAGCTTTGGTCCGATGACCCGAAGGTCGTTGGAGAAGAAATCATACGGATTGTCGGCCAGCGCATCCCGGTAACCCTCTTGCAAAAGGGGCTGGACCCGCAAAGACTCACGCCTTCCGAGATATTCACCAAAGAAAAGGAGCCTCTCCTTCTTTTTACCAAGGAGTCCTCTTTCCAGGCCCCAAAGGACCCATGCCTGCTTTTGTATCAACAGCAGAACCAGCCCATGCGGGGGTTCCACGCTACCCCTGCGCTTGAAACCACCAGTGAACTGGGAGTGCGCTTCCCCATCTCGATTATCACCATTCAACGGAGGAGATATCCCAGGTATGTGACAAGTCCCCGCTCCGTGGTGACTTTCACCCGCAAGGCAAGCCAGTATCTCAATCATGGCACGATAAAAAACATCTCCATCGAGGGGGCACGGGTGGTGGGGAAATTTTCCCAGCATATCCAGAAAGGAGACAAACTCAGCCCGCTCAGCATGACCCTTCGTTTAAAATTTGGCGATTTCGAGGAAAAAGCCACTGCCCCGGAAGCCATTGTCCGCCGAGTTATCGAGATTGATCAGGAGACCAGGGAATTCGGCCTTCAGTTCACGCTCAAGGGCGCGGACCGTGAGAATCTCGAACGCTACCTTGCCATTTGCTCCATCGAAAATTCCCCGCCGAACGCGACCTGAAAACACCGTCCCGGCCCTCCTCAGACCGGCTCACCGCAAGACACTTACCGGTGGGCTTTTCGCCACAAGGCGAGCAGGCGCGTTCGCAACTCCTCGTCGCCAATGGCGCCGACCAGCCGCTCAAAGCCCTTCTGCTTCTCAGGTTCAATCGGCTGCGGAGAAACAGCCGGCTGCGGGCTCTCCGCAACCATCTTTTCCTCGCCAAGAGTCGCATCTATCTGAAAGCGGATGTCGCTTATCTTCTCGGAACCACGCACATTCGCATTAACATGTGCGAGCAGGGCCTGCTTTTGCAAATGGAGCTGCTGCATCCAAACCGAGTCGGAGACCGCGATCCAGAGCACCGTGCCGCGGATCACCAGCGGTGCGGTCCGCTCCGCAATCTCCTGTCCGACAACCTGCGGCCAGTTCCGGAACACGGCGTGCAAGGCCAAGCGCTTGTCCCATTGCCTTTTTTTAAACAGCTCGGCAAACAGGGAATCGATGCGGGTGATTTTTTCGGGAGCAGCCATGGTATTTACGCCTGATTGAGGGGGATTTAGTCCCTGGATTGTAAACAACCCTTGCCGCATTGCAAAGAAATCATTATATACTGGTCACAATTTCCGGTCATTTCCCGGCCACTCTATTATTGAAACGCAACAACAAGGACTTTCCCATGGGCTTTCGCTGTGGCATCGTCGGCCTGCCCAATGTCGGCAAATCGACCATTTTCAACGCCCTCACCTCGGCGGGCATCGAGTCGGCCAACTACCCGTTCTGCACCATTGAACCCAACGTGGGCATGGTCCCGGTTCCGGACGCACGCCTCGACATCCTTGCCGAGATGGCCAAGACCAAGGTCAAGGTCAACGCCCAGATGGAGTTTGTCGATATCGCCGGCCTGGTAAGCGGGGCCAGCAAGGGCGAGGGGTTGGGCAACCAGTTCCTCGGCCACATCCGCCAGGTGGACGCCATCGCCCATGTGGTCCGCTGCTTTGAAGATACCAATATCGTGCATGTGGACGGCAGCATCGATCCCCTGCGCGACCGGGAGGTAATCAACACCGAACTGATCCTCTCCGATCTGGACACCGTGAGCCGGCGCATGACCAAGACCGCCTCCCAGGCCAAATCCGGCGACGCGGTCTACAAGGCGCAACTGGTTGTCCTGGAGGGATTGCACGGACTGCTTAATGATGGCAAGCCGGCCCGGGTGGCCGAACTCGACGATACGGGCCAGAAGCTGATGAAAGAGCTTTGCCTGCTCACCGCCAAGCCCGTGCTCTATGTGGCCAATGTCAGCGAAGCCGAGATCAACACCGGCAACCAGTGGGTGGATTCGCTCCGCACAGCTGCGGCGGAAGAGAATGCCACGGTGGTCATGATCTCCGGGGCCATCGAAGAGGAGCTGAGCGCGCTTGATCCGGCGGAACGCCGGGATTTCCTGGCCGATCTCGGCCTTGAGGAACCGGGCCTCAACCGGTTGATCAAGGCCGGCTACGAATTGCTGGGGCTGATCAACTACTTCACCGTGGGCGAAAAGGAAACCCGGGCCTGGACCATCAAGCGCGGCACCAAGGCCCCGCAAGCCGCCGCGGTTATCCACACCGACTTCGAGCGCGGCTTTATCCGGGCCGAGGTCATCTCCTACGCGGATTTCGTCGCCTGCGGCGGCGAGGCCAAGGCCAGGGAAAAAGGTCTGCTGCGGCTGGAAGGCAAGGAATACGTGGTGCAGGACGGCGACTGCATGAACTTCCGCTTCAACGTCTAGCAGCGAGGGGCGCGTAACGATGATCATAACCAACACGGAACAACTGGTCTGCCAGTCGGTGATCGGCGAGATCACCTCGCCCCAAGGCGGGATCAACCCCTACCGGATCAACCCGGACGGGCATTCGGACGTCTACCCCGGCGTGGGCGGCATCACTTACAACCTGCGGATCGGGGATCTGGCCGGGGAAAAATTCGGCGACCATGTGGAGCCGGGGGTTTCCATCAGCAACTTCACCCAGATCCAGGGCCAACCCGGCCCCAACCGCGCCCTGAACCAGTTTTCCTGCGTGGGCAACCTCGCCCGGTTGGTTTCCGGCGACGCCAAGGGCGAGACCGGCCGGGTGACGGGCAAGCATGGCGGCATCGAGCATGTGCTGGTGGATTTTGCCCCGGAGGTGCTGGAGCGCCTCACCATCGGCGACAAGATCCAGATCAAGGCGTTCGGCTGCGGCCTGAACCTTCCGGATTTTCCCGGAATCAAGGTGCTGAACCTGGACCCGGCGCTGCTTGCCGCGATCCCTCTCAAGAAACTCAAGAATGGCAGGCTGGAGGTGCCGGTGACCCACACCGTGCCCGCCAAGATCATGGGCTCCGGCATCGGCGCCTCCCACAGCCACAGCGGCGACTACGACATCCAGATGTTCGATGCGGTCATTGTCAAGGAATACGGCCTTGAAGACCTGCGGCTGGGTGATTTCGTCGCAATTCTGGATGCGGACGCCACCTATGGCCGGATTTACAAGACCGGCGGCGTGGTGATCGGCATCGTTGCCCACGCCAGTTGCGTGCTGGCCGGACACGGCCCCGGGGTGATGATCGCCATGAGCTCGAAAGACGGTCTGCTGGCGCCAAAGATCAGCCCCAAGGCAAACCTGACCACCTATTTCGCCAAGATGCCCAAGATATAATAAGTCCCACGAACCTCACACCACAAAGGAATACTTCGTGAACCACAGGGAACAACTCAAACAACTGCTACTGACCAAATCGTACCGCCACGGGAAATTCACCCTCTCCTCCGGCAGGGAATCGGATTTTTACATCGACTGCAAACAGACCACCCTGTCCGCGGAAGGCGCGTACCTCTGCGGCAAGCTGATCTTTGAGATCATCAAGAACAACCCGGAAAAGATCGACGCGGTGGGCGGCATGACTCTGGGCGCCGATCCTCTGGTCACGGCGGTTTCGGTGGTGAGCCATCTGGAACAGGCGCCCATTCCCGCTTTCATCGTACGCAAGGAATCCAAGGGCCACGGCACCGGCCAATACATCGAAGGCTTGAGCAACATGCCGCAGGGCTGCACCGTTGCCCTGCTGGAGGACGTGGTCACCACCGGCGGCACCCTGCTCACCGTGATCGAGCGGGTTGAGGCGGCAGGATTCAAGGTGGGGCTGGTGGTAACCGTGGTAGACCGGCTGGAAGGCGGCGCCGAGGCGCTGGCAGAGAAAGGCTATAGGCTTGAAGCGATCTTCACCCGACATACCCTTTTACAGTAGGACTACAGATGGGAATGCAGTGCACACAATGCAAGGGCAGATTGGAGGTTTCCCGGTCCTGCCGGAGGGTCCGTATGCGGTGCCAAAAATGCGGCAACGAATACCAGATCCATGAGGTGGCAGACCAGCTGGATACGGAAACCGAAGAGATCCTCTCCCGCTGGACCTGCATCATCTACGACTGACTACCACTCCAGCCGCAGCACGTTGTCCAGGGCATCGACCTTGGCCACCCGCACCGAAACGACATCCCCCGGCTTTGCGCTCAACGACTGACTCGGCGGCATATCGGCATCCAACAGGCAATCAAGCAGGGTCAGATTGATCCGCTTGGGCCCCTTGTTGACCAACAGCGCCTCAACCCGTGCCCCAACCTTTTGCTCCAGATATCTGAGCAGCCAGTAGCGGTGCCGGGTGCGCCGCACCTGACTCACCCTGGCCAGCACCGTGTTGATGTCCCCGGCAACCCCCGCGAGCTCATCCGCGGAAAACATCGCCCCCCGGCCAGAGAGCAACTGCTTGATCTGGTGTTGCATAACCAGATCGAGAAACCTTCGGATGGGGGAAGTGACCGTGGTGTACTGCATGACCCCGACCCCGCTATGGGGCTTGGGATATACGAGAAGCTCCCCGGGCTTGAGCTGCTTGCGCTGGCGAAAGACGGAGAACAGATCCTTCTCCCCGCCCGCGATCAACCGCTGATGGGGATCGTCCTGGGCCCGGAACAGGCCGGGGGCCTGACGGTCCGCCACAAACTGGGCGGAAAGAGTATTGGCCAGCACCATGAACTCCGCCACCAGGCTGCGGGAGATGGTGTCCACCGGCGAGAGGACCACCGAGACCTTGCCTTGCGGATCGATGCTGATGTTCACATCCGGCACCGGCAGGAGCAACGCCCCTTTTTCTATGCGCCGCTGCTTGAGCTGCTCGCTGAGACGGGCCAGGGTCTGCAGTTCCCAGTCGCCGCTTGCCGCAAGCCGTTCCGCCTCAGGGTAGCTCAACTGCCGCTTTACCTCGACCAAACTCGGGATAAGATCAAACTCCAGCACCTCGCCCTGAGCGTTGAGCAGCACCATGACACTCATGGCCGCCCGCGCCTTGCCGGCGACAAGGCTGCATACCCCTTCCGAGAGTGCTGTCGGCAGCATGGGGATCTGGGTTTCGGGAAAATAAAGCGAGGTCATCCGCCGGGCAGCCTCGGCATAAATCAACGTCCCGGGCATAACGTAATGGGCCACGTCGGAGATGTGGATGCCCACCAGGAAATCGTCGCCCCTCCGTTCCACATGCAGAGCGTCATCATAATCCCGGGTGGATTCGCCATCAATGGTGAGCAGGGGAAGCTCCCGTAAATCCCGCCGGTTTCTGCCGACAAGCTCTTCGGCCACAGGCTCTGGAGCCTGGGCAGCCGCGGCGCTGAGTTCGGCGGAAAAATCCACCGGGATTGCATAGCGCAGCAGGGCCACATTTTCATGGGGCTGCCAGACCCCGGCTTTGATCAGGAGATGGTAGACATCGTGCGGTCCGGTGAGCCCTGCTTTTTTCAGCAGTTCCCGGGCAAGCTCGCTCTCTTCGGCCTCGTTGCCAAATACATAGTAATCGCCCAGCAGAGCGAGGCAGCGGTCGCGTTCCGGCCACTCCGTTGCTGTGTCCCCATCCCAAAGGCGCCTGAGCATCATGGCCCCGGTGCTCATCAGGGCCTCCTGCTCCTTTTCCCGTTCCTGCTTCAGACGAAGGGCGTCAACCGCTTCCGGGCCGTGGGCCAGCACCTGGCCCTCCTTGTATTTAAAATAGAGGCGATCCACAAAAATGGAACGGAGAAAGGCGGCAACATGGTTATCCGTGGCGTCTTCCCCAAAGGCGAGCTCGGCGAGAAAAGCAGGGCTGAAGCTTGCCCCCTCCTCCTCGCTGGCCAATTGCCAGATTTCGGCCAGATCGATCTGCGGCAGCATGGCCTGCCGGCTCTGATCTGCCTCCTTGAGCAGGCGGAGTTGCTCATCCCGGCTGAGCGCAAGAGAATGGCGTTTCGCGGATTGATGCAGCAGCCGGGAGAGGGGAAGATTCACCTCCCTGCCGTTCTGGTTGATCAGGCGCAGCCGCTTGCTGTCCTCGTCAAGGACCATGGCGCAGATGAACCTGCCCTGCTCCATGTATTCAATGATTGCGCCCTGCAATGCCATAGCTTTTCCTGTAGTTGATATGCAGACTTAAAACTGGACCTTGTGTACCAGCTATTCCCGTGGTTGTCATCTTTTTCCATGACCGCTAAAAAGAGAGTGGATGCGGAAAATCAGGAATACTGGTATGTAACACTGTATTTTTTTACTAACATACACGAGCGCAACGACACCCATGAACAGCTCCCCGGAACAGGTCAAATCAGGCATTGTCGCCCTTATCGGGCCTCCCAATGTGGGCAAGTCCACCTTGCTCAACAGCCTGCTCGGCCAGAAGATCTCCATTGTCTCGCCCAAGCCCCAGACCACCCGCAACCGGATCCTGGGCATTGTCAACGGCCCGGACTACCAGATCGTCATGCTGGACACCCCTGGTATCCACAAGGCGAGAAGTCCCCTGAACCTGGAGATGGTGAAAATCGCCCTGGGCAGCCTGGCTGAGGTGGACGCCATTGTTTTCATGGTGGACGTCACCATGCCCCTGCCGAGCACAGGCAATACCCTGACCCAATGCCTTGAGGGCCTCGACAAGCCGGTACTCCTGCTGCTCAACAAGATGGACATGATCGATAAGGAAAAGCTGCTGCCCATCATCGCCACCTACCAGGGGCTGTACCCGTTCCAGGCGATCCTGCCCCTGTCGGCCAAAGCCAACGACGGCACCGACCTGGTAATCCGGGAGCTCTGCACCCTGCTTCCCACCGGGCCGCGCCTCTACCCCGAGGATATCCCCACCGATGCCACGGAACGGTTCATTGTCGCCGAGATCGTCCGGGAAAAGATCTTCTTGCTGACCGGGCAGGAAATCCCCTATTCCACTGCGGTGACGATTGAGAGCTTCAAGGAAAACACGGCAAAACAACTGATCACGATCCACGCCACCATCTATGTGGAAAAGGATTCGCAAAAGGGGATCATCATCGGCAAGAATGGCAGCAAGCTCAAACAACTCGGCCAGGCCGCCCGAAAGGACATCGAGATCCTCCTTGACCAGCATGTGCTGCTCAAGCTGTGGGTGAAGGTGCAAAAGGATTGGACCAGCGACCCGCGTTTTCTGAGGGAACTCGGCTTTTAACAAAAACGGGGGCCGACTCCTGAGAATCGCCCCCCGTTTACAGCTTTTCTTTTTTACAGATCAGACAACCACGTTCACCCCGCGTGATCGCTGCTCCATCCGAGCATTTTGCTCCTCGGGCTGTCGCGGCGGAGGCTCCCGCCTTTCCCGCGCTCGCAGCGATTCTTCAGCTGCATTCTGGTCCGCCGTTTGGTCAGCCTGGGCAACAGCCCTGGAAGCCTCCAGGGCGGCTGCAGAGATATTGGTCACGACATCGGGGGATGCCTGACTGGTCTGGCCGGATTCGGTCCGGTTGCTGTCCGTCTTCTTTGCTCCTCCTGCCTCGGCATAAGGAGAAGCGGGCCGTTCGGTCCTGACATTGGCTTGTACTGAAGTGGCGCTGGGATCCAAAGGCATTGTTCCACCTCCTGTGAGCGTAAACATCCGTTTTGCTGTAACACCCTGGCTGACTGCCGGCGGATAGTTACGTTATAATACTACTATAGTTTCCATTAAAGATAAAGCAATCCCTTGAGGGGAAATTATTCAGCCCCATCTCCAGCCCGCCGCCCCCTGCTTTTTCCCAAGCATCCTCTTGAATAACCCGGTAAAACGATATATAAAACACCGTTTGAATACGATCCGTCAGCACCGCGCGGTCTGTTCCGCGTTGCTCATTTTTTTTTTTTGCAAGGAGAACACAATGACCGAAGTTCGCGTCCGCTTCCCACCCAGCCCGACCGGCTATCTCCATATCGGCGGGGCCAGAACCGCCATCTACAACTGGCTGTTTGCCCGCAAGCACGGAGGCAAGCTGGTGCTGCGCATCGAGGACACGGACGCGGAACGCTCCACCCAGGAATCCATCCAGGGCATCCTCGACGGCCTGGAGTGGCTCGGGGTGACGTGGGATGAGGGCCCCTATTTTCAATCGGAATATGCCGCAGAGCATGTGGCCGCCGCCGAAAGGCTGCTGGCCGACGGCAACGCCTACAAATGCTTTTGCAGCAAGGAGGAGCTTGAGGCCAAACGGGAAGCCGCCGCTGCCGCCAAGGGCGACTACCGCTATGACGGCGTCTGCCGCAGGCTCAGCCCAGAACAGGTGAGGGAAAACGAGGCCCAAGGGCTCCCCTATGTCATCCGCTTCAAAGTGCCGCAAGAACCGGGCAAGGTCGGGTTTGACGACCAGGTCTACGGCCGGGTTGAACGCGCTTACGAGGATATCGAGGATTTTGTCATCGTCCGCTCCAACGGCATGCCGCTCTATCTGCTCTGCAACGTGGTTGACGACATCCGCGACCGCATCACCCACGTCATCCGGGGCCAGGACGGCCTGAGTAACACCCCGCGCCAGATTCTGCTCTATCGGGCCCTGGGCGCGGAGCTGCCCACCTTCGCCCACATGCCGCTGACCCTTGACCTGAACAAGGCCAAGATCTCCAAGCGCAGCCACGGCGAGATCGTCTCGGTGCAGTTTTACCGGGAGCAAGGGTTTCTCCCTTGGGCCCTGGCAAACTTTCTCGTCCTGCTGGGCTGGTCCACCCCGGACGACCGCGAGATCTTCTCGCGAGAAGAACTCATCGAAGCCTTCGATCTTTCCGGCATCATTCGCTCCAACTCCATCTTCAACTACCGTAAGGACGACCCGAAATTCTTCACCGATCCCAAGGCAATCAACATCAATGCCCATTACCTGCGCACGCTTCCCATCGAAGAGATCGGCGCGCTGGTCAAAGATATCTTTGAAAAAGAAGGGTTGTGGGATGCTGCCTACGATGGCGAGAAAAAGCAGTGGTTCCTGAAAACCCTGGACATGACCAGGGAACGCTTCCATACTTTGAAAGACTTTGCTTCCCTGGGCCGAGCCTGGTTTGCCGATGATTTTGCCATGGACGAAACCGCCCTGACCAAAAACGTGCTGAAACACCCGGACCTCAAGGAATGGCTGCCCAAGCTGGCCGACCGCATCGAAGCCCTGCCGGAACTCAATCACGATGAGACGGAGCGGGTCTGCCGGGAATTTGCCGAAGAGCTCGGAGTAAAGGTGGGGGTTTTGGTCAACGGGGCGCGGGCCGTTATCACCGGCCAGGTCAAGGGGCCAAGCATGTTCGAGGTGTTTGCCCATCTCGGCAAGCCGATGGTTGTAAACCGGTTGCGTGATGCGGCAAAATATTTCGCATAAAATATCGCCACGAAAGGACACGAAAAAAAAGACACACCGAACTTCTGTTACAAATCAAGAAGGTCCTTCCCCATCAAGAAAGGGGAGTCAAATTTGAAGCGTTTTGCTAATATTTTATCTCTTTCGTGTTCTTTCGTGAATTTCGTGGCTAAAAACTATACGGACAAAATATCATGAGCAGCGAAGAGACTCAGTCACAGGACTTCATCCGCGCCATCATCGCCGACGACCTCGCCGCAGGCAGGCACGACCAGATCGTCACCCGCTTCCCGCCCGAGCCAAATGGCTATCTCCACATCGGCCATGCCAAGTCCATTTGCCTCAACTTCGGGATCGCCAAGGAAAACAGTGGGGCTCGCTGCCATCTTCGCTTCGACGACACCAACCCCACCAAGGAAGAGCAGGAATATGTCGAGTCCATCAAGGACAATGTCCGCTGGCTCGGCTTTGACTGGGGCGAGCACCTCTACTTTGCCTCGGATTATTTCGAACAGATTTACCAATATGCCGAGCACCTGATCACCACCGGCAAGGCCTATGTCTGCGATCTCTCCGCCGAGGAGACCCGCGCTTACCGGGGTACTCTCACCGAGCCGGGCAAGAACAGCCCGTACCGGGACCGATCGGTCGAAGAAAACCTCGAGCTGTTCCGGCGCATGCGGGCCGGCGAATTCCCGGACGGCACCAGGGTGCTGCGGGCCAAGATCGACATGGCCTCAGGTAACATGAACATGCGCGATCCGGTAATCTACCGTATCCTGCACGCCAGCCATCACCGCACCGGTAACACCTGGTGCATCTACCCGATGTACGATTACACCCATCCCATTTCCGATGCGCTGGAGGGGATCACCCACTCGCTCTGCACCCTGGAGTTTGCCGACCACCGGCCCCTGTACGACTGGACCCTGGACAACCTGCCGGTGCCCTGCCACCCGCGGCAGATCGAGTTCGCCCGCTTGAACCTCAGCTACACCGTGGTCAGCAAGCGCAAGCTCCTGCAGCTGGTCAACGACGGGCATGTTTCCGGCTGGGACGACCCCCGCATGCCGACCCTCTCCGGCATCCGCCGCCGTGGCTATACCCCGGCCGCGCTGCGCAGCTTCTGCGACAAAATCGGGGTGGCCAAGAAAGACAGCATGGTGGATGTGGCCTTGCTGGAGCATTGCGTGCGCGAGGATCTCAACGAAACCGCCATCCGGGTCATGGGGGTGCTCGCGCCGCTCAAGGTGGTGATCACCAACTATCCCGAGGGCCGCACCGAGGATCTCCCTGCCCAGAACCACCCGCAAAAACCGGAGATGGGCGAACGCACTGTACCCTTTAGCAGGGAGATATATATCGAACGGGAAGATTTCATGGAGGAGCCGGCGAAAAAATTCTTCCGCCTGGCCCCGGGACGGGAGGTGCGGCTGCGCTACGCCTATTTCATCAAGTGCGAAAAGGTGATCAAGGACGAGGCCAGCGGCGAGATCATCGAGCTGCATTGCACCTATGACCCGGCCACCCTGGGCGGCTCGGCCCCGGATGGCCGCAAGGTCAAGGGCACCATCCACTGGGTCTCCGCCGCCCATGGGGTGGTTGCAGAGGTGCGCCTTTATGATCGGCTCTTCACCGAAGAAAATCCGGACGCAGGCGATGCGGACTTCAAGACCTTTGTCAATCCGGAGTCCCTGGTGGTGCTTAGAGATTGCCTGGTGGAACCGAGCTTGGCCAATGCCCAGCCCGGCAGCCATTACCAGTTTGAACGGCAGGGGTATTTTTGCGTGGACAGTAAGGATTCCATGGATGGCCGCCCGGTATTCAACCGGACGGTCACCTTGCGGGATAACGAAAAGGTAAAAGGCGCGAGGTAAAAGGTTCAAGGTACATAAAAACGCGGGAAATTCGTTCCCCGCGCCAGCCGGTTATCCTTTATCCTTGCTCCTTTCACCTGCGTCCGGACACAATCTCCTCGAACAGGTCCACTTCATGGCGGGAGCCGATAACCAGCGGCACCCGCTGGTGCAGGGATTTCGGCTCAATATCCATGATATTCACGCCTTCATCGGTAATGGCCCGGCCACCCGCTTGTTCCACCAAAAAAGCCAGGGGCGCGGCCTCGTACAGCAAGCGCAGCTTGCCGTCCGGCTTGGCCGGGTTCCGATTGTCGCGGGGATAGAGAAAGATCCCTCCGGCAATGAGGTTGCGGTGAAAATCAGCGACCAATGAGCCGATGTACCGGGCATTGTAAGGCCGCCCGGTTTCCTTGTCGTTTTCCTTCAGGTAGTCCACGAACCCCCTGACCTCGCTTGTCCAGAAGTTGTAATTCCCCTCATTGACACTGAAATACTTGCTCCGTTCAGGAATCCTGATGTCGGGATGCGACAGGAAGAACTCGCCCACGCTGGGATCAAGGGTAAAGCCGTGCACCCCTTCGCCGGTGGTGAACACCATCATGGTGCTGGAGCCGTAGATAATATACCCGGCAGCCACCTGCTCCCGCCCCTTTTGCAGCAAATCGGCTTCTTCCCCTTGCGGAGAAAGATCGTTGGTGGATTTGCGCCGGTGGATGGAAAAAATGGTGCCGATGCTCACGTTGACGTCAATGTTGGATGAGCCGTCCAGCGGATCAAACGCCAGGGTGTATTTCCCTGCGCTCCCCTCGGCCACCGGAATGATGTCGGCCTCCTCCTCCGAGGTCATTACGCAGACATAACCGCAGCGGGCCATGCGACGCTTGATGGTGTTGTTGGCCAACTCATCGAGCTTCTGCACATGTTCGCCTTGGATGTTCGTTTTTCCGGCCATCCCCAAGACATCGGCCAATCCGGCCATATTGACTTCGGCGTTGATCGTTTTGGCGGCCACGATCAGTTCACTGAGCAGCCCGGAGAGGTCGCCGGTGGCCTCGGGATGCAGGCGCTGGCTGTCCATGATGTGACGGCTTACGGTAATTCCAAACGGTTTGGTCATTGCATTCCCCATGGAGGATCAAAAAATTTAGCACGGCGACTTAGGGCGCATGCCCTGCGGAATAGTACGGAAGAAAACCCTTGGGGTCAAACAAAAAGAGTCCGCCCAGGGGCAGACTCTGTGTTTTCCAAAGACATGGCGCACCTTTCAGGCAAACATCTGCCCGACCTTCGCTTTGAAATCCTCCTTGGAAAAGGGCTTGGTGATGAAATCCGTCACCCCGGCCTGCCGGGCCAGTTCCGACTGGGTTTTCTCCGATTCGGTGGTCGCCATCAACACCGGAATCTTTGCCCATTCCGTTTTTTTCCGGATCTCGCGGGTCAGCTCGATGCCGTCCATGTTCGGCATGTTCATATCGGTGATGATCAGGTCAAATTCGCTGTCAATCTGGAGATAATCAAAGGCTTTCTTGCCGTCTTCCACCGTGACCAGATCCATGCCGAGGTCCGCGGCAACCCCCTTATAGAAAAAGAGCATGGCCTTGGAGTCATCCGCGGCAAGAATACGTTTTTCCTTGGCGCCGACATCGGCAAGGCTCAATCCCTGAATATCCTCGGCAGCCTGGTCTCCTCCGATCCTCTCCAGTTCGGCCCGGAAGGCGCCGATGGCTTGATGATCCCCGGATTTCCCCACGGCGCCAAGCACGGCAACGCGCTGTACGCCATCTTTATAGAGGGCGGCAAAGAGCTGTCGGGCGTGGGAGGTAATGATGGCCGAGAGCACCCGCCCGCTCTGGGCGTCCCCCCTGGCGATGATCTCGTTCAGCACCTTGACCACCCCCGGGTTGCACTGGTGATCAAGGGCGGTCACCACGGCAATGAGGACAAGATCATCCGTCTCGGCCAAGCCGTCGGTCAGGCCAATCACGCTGCGCATGGAGGTGATCCTTCCCAGCGCTTCATAGATGGCGAATTTAAGGTTGATCTCCCCGGCATTTTCCAGATGGGCGACCAGGATATCGGCGCCCCGTTTTTTCCCGGTCATGCCGATGACGTTGGCCGCCATGATTTTTTCATCCTTATCACCGGTATCGAGACATCTTTCCAGGGCAGAGAGAATCCCCTCCCCCATGCCGGCAAGGGTGGAGATCACGACCCGCCGGAACGATGGATTGGCCTGGTGGATGAACCCGACGAGAAAATCAGCCGTCGTGTCGCCGGGAAAATTGGCAAGGTTTTCGACTGCCAGAGCTGTGCGCAAATCACACCCTGCATCCGCGTTTTGCACCTCCCTGCTCTCGGAAACCATGGCCATCAAGGCATTACAGACTTTTGGATCATGGGTCCCGGCAAGGGCGCGCATGGCCCAGGCAACCACGGAATAATCATCATGCTTGAGATACGGCAGCAGAATATCGACAAGAGCAGCATCCTTAAAATTGCACAGAGCCCGAATGATCTCGGAAACCGACTCGTTGTCCGTCGCCGAGCCAAGGAGTTTAACCAGCGCGTCCTTAAGGGCGGCGGAACCACCGTCGGCCGCCCGCCGGATGCAGAGAAGACGGACAGCCGCTGCTTGATGCTCCAGTCCGGCGATGATCTCCTGCTCCCGTCCGGCAAGCAGATCAAAAATGGTGTGGTAGACCATTTCATCCACCGCCTGATCTCCAAGCGGATTGGCATACAGATTCCACAAGCCCGGGATGGCTGCCACCAACCTGGACTCCTTGATCTCATCCAGGCAGATGATCTGTTCGATCATATCTTTTTGCGCAAAATCCTTTAAGAGATCCATGGTACTCCTTCTCGCTTGTTATCCTTCCGGCTTGCCCAGCCCTTCACAGGCAAAAACGTGTCCATTCGATATGGTAATATACTATTACACGGGCTTCCTTTTTAGAATCTTTTTTTTCATTTCCCGGCTATCAGGGGAGCAATCCGCTCAAGAGGCACAACTTTTCCCACCCCGCCCATGGCGATGGCCTCCTTGGGCATCCCGAAAACCACGCAGGACGACTCGTCCTGGGCGATGGTGTAGGCGCCGGCCTGGTGCATCTCGGCCATCCCCCGGGCCCCGTCGTCGCCCATGCCGGTCATGATGATGCCGATGGCATTTTTCCCGGCGTACCGGGCAGTGGAACGGAAAAGCACATCCACCGAAGGCCGGTGCCGACAGACCAGAGGGCCGTCCTTTATCTCCACGAAATACCGCGCGCCGCTTCGCTTCAGCAACATGTGTCGGTTACCGGGAGCGATCAGGGCCTGACCGCGCAGCACGGTATCGCCGTCCTGCGCTTCCTTGACCCGGATGCGGCACAGTCCGTTCAACCGCTCGGCAAAGGCGCGGGTGAACCCCTCGGGCATGTGCTGCACAATGACGATGCCGGAACAATCCCCGGGCAACGCTTCAAGGAATATCCGCAGGGCTTCGGTGCCCCCGGTGGAGGCGCCCACCGCCACGACCTGCTCGGTGGTCTGCACCATGGCGGTGGATGAAGGCGGGGGCAGCATGACATCGGCGGTGAGTTTTTTTTCCACATGATGGGGCTTGGCGGCAATGCGCTTGACCATGACCCTGGATGCGGCCTTGACTGCGTCACAAATCCGGATCCTGGATTCTTCGATGAACTGCTTGGTGCCGAGCTTGGGCTTTTGAATGATGTCGATGGCCCCATACTCCAAGGCCTTGAGCGTGGTTTCCGCCCCTTTTTCCGTAAGGGTCGAACACATGACCACCGGGATGGGATGCTGGCTCATGAGCTTGTGGAGAAAGGTGATCCCGTCCATGCGCGGCATTTCCACGTCAAGCACGATGACGTCCGGCACCTCCTTGGCGATAAGATCGGCGGCCACATAGGGATCCCTGGCCGCTCCCATCACCTCGATATGCGGGTCCGACTGCAGCGTGTCGGTCAAGGTCTGCCGCACCACGGCGGAATCATCGACGATCAGCACCCTGATTTTACCATGAGACATCGACATCACCCTGGGACAGAAGAACGGGGAATACGCCGGAGCAAAACTTCGCCGGTGTGGGTATAGAAGAAGAGCTTGCAACCATGCATTCCGCCCACCTTTTCCACGGCAATGGAAACATTGTATCTGGCCAAAGCCTCTCGCGCCGCCTTGATATTCATCGCGCCAATGCTTCTGGCGCCGGTTGCCGGGCCAAAACGGAAATCCAGGACGTCCGCGCCGCCAAAAATCTTTGCCACCAGTCCGGCATTGGGACAAAAAACATTGCCGTGGGTCAGGATCTCAACCATGTAACGCACCGAACTCTCCACAAAGCGGAAATTATCCTCCACACCCATATCAGCGCGAACCGGCATCACGCCATGACACATGGCCCCGGTCTTCTGCCTGGGGCAAAACAGGCACACCGAAACACAGGAGCCGAGGATGGTGGCGATCAGGGTCGGCTCCCGGGCGACAAAGAGCTCGCCGGGGTGAAGGTTCACCACCGGCAGATCCGTATCGAGGATATCACTTATTTGCGGCATCGATACACCGCAGCGGCGACACGATCCATCCGGTCTCCGATGCCTTCCAGGGTTTCCGAATGCCCGGTGAACAGATAGCCCTTGGGAGAAAGCTGACGATAAAATTTTTCAAACAGCGCACACTGGGTTTTGCGGTCAAAATAGATGATCACGTTCCGGCAAAAGATGATGTCCATCTTCCGGTCAATGCCGAAATCCCGATCCATGAAATTGAGCCGCCGGAATTCCACCTTGCGGCGGAGTTCCGGGACAACCCGGTGAAATCCCTTATGCGCGCCCTTTCCCTTCATCAGATACTTATTGCGGAACACCGCCGAAACCGGCGCCACCACATCATCGGAATAGATAGCCTCTTCCGCCTTGGCAAGCACCTCGGTGCAGATATCCGTGGCGAAGATGGAATAGTCCAGCCCCGGATACCGGGAGAAAAACTCCTCCAGCACCATGGCCATGGTGTACGGCTCCTCGCCGCTGGAACAGCCCGCGCTCCATACCCGGAGAGTCTTGTGGTCCGAATGGGTCATCCGCTGCACATAGTCGGGGAGAACAAGAGAGGTCATGACATCAAAATGCTTTGCCTCCCGGAAAAAATCGGTCTTGTTGGTGCTGACCACGTCGATCATGTGGCACAGTTCCCTGGCTTGGCCGTCGGGACTTAAGACATAATCAAGATAGGCGGAGAAGGAATCAAGATGGAGCTGCCGCAGCCGCTTCTGCAAACGGGCGGAAAGCATGGTTTTCTTGACGGGAGGCAGTTTGATGCCGCAGGTTTCGTAAATAAAGGCGCTGAATCGGTTGAAATCCCGATCGGACAAGGTCGGTGAATGCACCGACCAATCCCCTGAGCGTCCCTGATTTCCGGAAAAAGTCATGCGTCCCCCAAATACCCGCAAGGTGAAAGGTAGAAGGCTAAAGGTCCGGTACGGACTTCTCGGTTATTTTTGAACCTTGAGCCTTTCACCTTTAGCCTTCTACCTCGCCGTTCTACGCTTCCGCGCCGACAGTTTCTTCGGGCGTGGCGCCAACAACTGCCCGGGCCGAGGCGGGGCTGTCCATTTCCCGCAGGGCCGCTTCTCCCTCGCTGGCCAGGACCTTATCGATATCGAGGATGATCAAGAATTTCTCCTCGGTCTGCCGCCCCATACCCTTTATAAACTCGGTGTTCAGATTTGTGCCCATTTTCGGAACAGACTCGATGTCCTCGGGGTTGAGATCAAGAACCATCTGCACGGAATCGGTGAGCACCCCCATCTCCACAAGGTTGGCGTCCACTTCCAGCTCCACGATCATGATGCAGGTATTCTTGGTGTATTCGATGCTTCCCATCCCCAGTTTCTGTCCGAGATCCATAACCGGCACCACATTGCCGCGCAGATTGATGACCCCGCTCAAATACTCCGGCATCCTGGGAATCCTGGTCATGGTGGTGACGTCAAGGACCTCCCTGACCTTGGATATTTCTATGGCAAACCCCTCCTCCCGGAGCATGAAGGTGAGGTATTGCGTGGTCTGCGACTGAACCGTCTCGTTTTTTACACTCATGATTTCTCTCCTGTGTTCTTTATTAAGTACAAGGCATAAGGATAAAGGCTAAAGGTGCAAGGTGAAAGGCGCAAAAAAATCAGTCCTTTTCCCTTTATCCTTTATCCTTACACCTTGCACCTTTCACCTTGTTCCTTTCACCTTGTTCCTTTTTTTCTTTCAGTTGGTTAATGCGGCGTGCTCTTCCCGGCGGGCGCACTGCATAACATTGGCCACATCAAGTATCAGGGCGACATGGCCGTTACCCAGGATGGTCGAACCGGAAAGGCCAGTAGCATTCCGGTAGACCCACCCCAGCGACTTCAAAACCGTCTGGTGCTCGCCCACCACCCCATCCAACACCAAGCCAAAGCGATCGCCGTTGATTCGGCTGATCACCATCTGCTCCCGCGCCGGACGCTCTCCGGAAATGGCAAAAAAATCCCGGAGACGTACATATGGCACGAGCTGATCCCGCACCGGCAGCATCCTCCGTTCATGAAATCTGGTGATATCCTCCTGGGTCAATTCCACGCATTCCTCCACCTGGGAAAGGGGGAGAACAAAATGGGTTTCTCCGACCTGCACCAGCAGACCGTCAATGATGGCCAGGGTCAGGGGCAGCATGATGGTGATGGTGGTGCCCTGCCCCTTGACGCTCCGGGTTACCGACACCGAACCCTTGAGGGCATCCACCGTGCTTTTCACCACGTCCATGCCCACTCCCCGCCCGGAGACGCTGGTAACGGTCTTGGCCGTGGAAAGACCCGGCGTGAAAATGGTGTTCCAGATCTCCTGTTCGCTCAGTTCGGCATCCGGCCGGAGCAGCCCCTTTTCCAAGCCTTTCTGCCGGATCCTCTCCGCATCGAGCCCCTTGCCGTCGTCGGTGACGGTGATGACGACGTTGGCCCCGGAATGCTGGGCGGCAAGGGAAATGGTTCCCTTGCGCGGTTTGCCGGCCAGCTCCCGTTCCTCCGGGGACTCGATCCCATGATCGATACTGTTGCGGATAAGATGGACCATGGGGTCGCCCAACTGGTCGATGACATTCTTGTCCAGTTCGGTTTCCGCGCCCTCGGTGACCATGTCCACTTCCTTGCCCAGCTCGGCGGAAAGATCCCGGACCAGTCTCTTGAATTTGGCAAAGGTGGTGCCGATGGGCAGCATCCGGATATTAAGCACGCAATCGCGCAATTCCGCGGTAAGGCGCTCCACCTCCTCCACCGGCTCGACAAGCTCGGCGTCCTTGTTGTGGGATGCAACCTGGCTCAGCCGGGCCTGGGTGACAACCAACTCACCCACCAGGTTGATGAGTTGATCCAGTTTTTCCGAGGCAACCCGGATGCTTTCCGCGCCCTTGGCCACCGTGGCTTTTTCCTTGGCCTCCCGGACCAGCCTCTGTTCGGCAAGGGCTGCGTCAACACTGGTTCGCGAGACAAGCTTCTCCCCGACCAGCAGTTCGCCCAGCGGTTTTTGCCGGGCAAGCACCGTAGTCAGATCATCGGCGGAAATCTCCCCCCGTTCCAGCAGAATCTGGCCGAGCTTCTTGTGCTCCTCAAGGTCTTCCTCCCCTTCGACGGCAAGCACCGTCACCGCCACCTGGCAACTCGATTCGGCAAACACCAGCACATCTTCAATGGCATTGAGGCCTTTGTCTGTGGTGAGTAGGACGAGCACCCCGCCGCCCTCATGCTCTGCATCCATAAAAACCGTGCTTTCGCCCAGCGTGTCAAGGTCTCCGGTCAGCGCTTCCAAGGTGTAGCCGCCCACAAAAAACTCCGGCGTCGGCTTAATGGAAATCCGGTAATGACTGCGCCTGCCCTCGGTGGGATCCTTTTCCTTCGCCGGGACCTCCGGAGCAGCAATCGCCTGGGCTCTATCCCGGGCACCGCCGCCCACCAAGGCTTGCAACCCGGCGATGATCCGCTCCCCCTCGGCGGGATCTGCCTCGCCTCCGCCGGTGGCGGCATCGAGCAGGGCGCGGATATGATCCCGCGATGCCAGGGTCAGATCGATCAACTCGGTGCTCACCGGCACCGTTCCGTCCCGGACCTTATCCAGGGCCGTTTCCACATGATGGGTGAACCCGGCGATATCGTCGAAGCCGAACATCGCTCCGGACCCCTTGATGGTATGCATTGCCCGGAAAACCCGGCTCACTATCTTGAGATCGGCCGGATCCTTCTCCAGTTCCAACAGAGAGGTTTCCAACTCTTCAAGCAGTTCGCCCGCTTCCTCGCGAAAAACTTCTGCGTATTCGGTATCAGCCATGTTTCACCTTCTTGATCGCCCGTATTTCACAAAAGACAGATCGGTTAATAGCGCTCAAAGTCCTTCTCGTTATCCAAGGCAATCTTTGTCCCCCGAGTTCCTGATGGTTCGGCCGTCAGCGTGCTGCCGTTTCCGGAAGGCGCAGCCTTCATTTTCTTTGCCGCGGGCAAGGCCATATGGGTTTTCGCTGCTCTTAGCCCCCCGGCCTCGTCAATCTTAAAAATTTCCTGGCTCTGGAAAAATGCCTTCACCGTAAGAGGAACAGTTTCACTCCCCTCCCCGCCCCCCCTGTCATGCTAATAGCGTTGAAAATCTCTCTCGGTTTCTTCCTGCAAGGCAAGATGAACCCCATCCGTCTGTCTTCCTGCCGACGGATCACCTTTGCCCGGCGGCAGACGCTTGCGCGCACCCTTGCCCGGCAATCGGCCCACGGATGTGTCGCCACGCTGCTCATCATTCGCAGCTCCGAGACGGAAAAAAGTCATGATGTCCAATAGATGACCAGCCTGGGCGTTCAATTCCTCACTGGTTGCAGCCATCTGCTCGGCCACCGAGCTGTTGGACTGCACAACCTGATCAAACTGTTCGATGGCCTTGGCATTCTCGGCAATCCCCTTGGCCTGTTCCGTGCTTGCCGCATCAATCTCCTGCACAAGATCCGCTGTTTTTTTGATTTGGGGCACCATCTCCTCGACCAAGGCGCCGGCCCGGGACGCAATGTCAACGCTGGATATCGCCACCTCACGGATATCCTGGGCCGAAACCTTGCTGCGCTCGGCAAGTTTGCGCACCTCGGAAGCCACCACGGCAAAGCCCTTGCCGTGCTCACCGGCACGGGCAGCTTCAATGGCGGCATTCAATGCCAGCATATTGGTCTGCCGGGCGATCTCTTCGATAACCTCGATTTTTTCGGCAATATGTCTCATGGCCTCAACGGTCTTGAGCATGGTTTTCCCGCCTTCTTCTGCATCAATGGCCGCTTTTGTGGCGATGATTGTAGTTTGTCGCGCACTGTCCGCGCTCTGGGCCACAGTGCTGGTGAGTTCCTCCATGGCGCTGGAAATCTCCTCTATGACTGCGGCCTGCTGGCTGGCCCCCTGAGAAACTTCCTGGGAACTGCTGCTCAACTGATGACTGCCCGAGGCCACCTGATCCGCAGCCATCCGAACATCAAGGATGATACTCTTGATCTTCTCCACCATGGCGGCAAGGGAAATCCCGAAGCTGTCCCGGTCGGAAAGCAGGGTAACACTGACATCGAGATCTCCGGCTGCGATCTTTTTTGCCATTTCCGCGGTTGCCTGAAGATTTTTCAGCATGCCTCGCATGGCGGCAAGCATCTGTCCGATCTCATCCCCGCTGCTGCTGGTGATTTCAACCTCCAGATCCCCCTTGGCCACCTGCTGCACCTTGACCACTGCCTCGCGCAGGGGCCTGACCATGGCATGGACAGTGAAATAGACAATACCGCCGATGAGCACCACCACCACAACGGCGAAGCCGGCGATACTCATGGCGATCCGGAGCAGAACATCCTTTTGCCTCTGCTGGGCTGCGGCGATCACCGCGTTTCCGTGGGCAAGAGTTTTCTCGATATTTTTTTCAACTGCGGCGAAATTCAAACCGATGACCACGGAGCCGACCTTTTGCCCACCGGCCTGGATCTCCTTGCTCACGATATTCTGGGCCGGGAATCCTTCCGGCCTGACGCTTGTGGTGGTGACGGCATTGCCGTCCTTGTCATACAAAACGGCAAAAGGAATATCAGGATCATTGACCACGCTCTGGACGATCTTCTCCAAAAAGGCGTAGTCATAGCTCAGGATAAGATCCTGTCCGATCCTGGCCAGCATCTCGGCAAAGGAGTTGCCCTTCAGCACCAGCCCTTGGCGCAGCAATTCCTCCTGGCCCTTCTGCTGCTCCTTCAGAGTGGAGACAAAGGCCTCCCCTTGCTCGCTCAGGGCGCTGCGCACCGCGGAATTGACCGCCACGCTCATGCCGAGCATGAGCAACAGCACCGCGGCCACAATGGCCATGTTCAGTTTTGTTGCGATCCCAATGTTCCTGATTTTTTCTTTCAACATGCTCCGCTCCTTGTTTCCTTGACCTCGCGCGGCTGCCATCCGTACAAATGCCCATGTTCAATAATTATACGCATGGGAAACAAAACACGTCAAAGAATAAAAAAGAGAGAACCGGTATCCTTGAGTCAAGAATAACCCGCCGCACATACGAAAAAAGCCCTCGAATCGAGAGCTTTTTCATCTCAGCAAGGGAGACGACAACAATCAATACCGTTCAAAAGACTCATCATTGCCGACCGGCAGGGTGAGCTTCACCCCGCCGCTTTTAGCCACTGTCTTCATTCCGCCGGTGGAGGCAGATCGCGGCAAAGAGCCCCCCGGAACACGGCTGGCAATCACCCCTGTTTCCACCGTGAAAAAAGAAATGGTTTCCTGCATCTGCGCCGCTTGGGCAGTAAGCTCCTCACTGGTGGAGGCCATTTCCTCGGCCGCCGCGCTGTTGGACTGAATCACCTGATCAAACTGCTGGATGGCGCGAGCGTTTTCGTCGATGCCCCTGGCCTGCTCGTTGCTGGCTGCGTCGATCTCATGAACCAGCTCGGCGGTTTTTTGAATCTGGGGCACGATCTCGTCGATCAACACACCGGCATTGGCTGCGGTTTTGACGCTGGCGCTGGCCACGCCCTTGATCTCCTGGGCCGACACCTGGCTGCGTTCCGCGAGTTTGCGGACCTCGGAGGCCACCACCGCAAAACCCTTGCCGTGTTCTCCGGCCCGCGCCGCCTCGATGGCGGCGTTTAAGGCCAACAGGTTGGTTTGCCGGGCGATCTCCTCAATGAGCTCGATTTTTTCAGCGATATGCTGCATGGCGTCAACGGTCTCCGCCACCGCCTTGCCGCCGGCCACGGCATCGGCTGCGGCCTTGTTGGCGATGGCAGCAGTCTGCCTGGCATGGTCGGCGGTCTGGGCCACGGTGCCGGCCAGCTCCTCCATGGAGGCGGAGATTTCCTCCACCGAGGCGGCCTGTTCGCTGGCCCCCTGGGAGACTTGCTGGGAACTGCTGCTCAGCTCTTCACTCCCGGCCGCTACCTGATCGGCGGCGGCGCGCACATCGGTTATCACCTGGCGCAATTTGCTGATCATGGCGGCAAGGGATTTCCCCAGACTATCCTTGTCGGAAAGCAGGGTCATATCCACCCGCAGGTCGCCTTCCGCGATCTGCTCGGCCTTGGCCGCCGTCTGCCGAAGATTTTCCACCATATTGACCAGACATTTGCCCAACAGATCTTTCTCGGAAAGAACCTTTGCCTGCACGCTCAAATCGCCCAGCGAGATCTGCCTGGCCAATTCGGCTGTTTCCTGAAGCTTGCTCACCATTGCAGCCAAGGATTTGCCCAGCGCGTCCTGTTCGGAAAGGATAGTGACCTGCACATCCAGATTGCCGAGGGCTATCTGCTCGGCCAGCCCGGCCGTTTCCTTGAGATTTCCGACCATCACGTTCATGGAGTTGAGCATCAAGCCCACTTCATCCCGGCGGTCATTTTCCATGGCAACATTGACATCCCCAAGCGCCAGCCGATTGTTAACCTCCACCACCGAATCAATGGGTTTGGAAATGGATTTCCCCGTGAACAGGGAAACCGCCAACCCGAGGATTATGGCCACGAGAGCGATGATCAC
>Ga0180009_10001668_pt1 | contig 26915 bp, 8 predicted proteins | sample OS_PC_MetaG_FD_123537 | JGI IMG/M metagenome (GOLD analysis project Ga0180009, IMG submission 123537) | Groundwater microbial communities from the Aspo Hard Rock Laboratory (HRL) deep subsurface site, Sweden - OS_PC_MetaG | ecosystem: Environmental > Aquatic > Deep subsurface > Groundwater... | reverse complement strand
GCGGCCCAGGTGCCGCTGGACGTGGACGAGGAGGTGGACGAGGCCACGGCACAGCTCATCGCCGAGGCCCGTGCTGCCGAGGGGGAGAACCGGGAGCGAGGGATCGACGCCTGGCGTAAGCTGGCCCAGCGCCAGCGCAAGCTGCGCACGCCTCGCCGGGCGCTGGCCCGCCTCTACGCCGAGGTCGAGCGCTGGAACCCGCTGGTCGAGGTTCTGAAGGAGGAGGTGGAACTCGTCCTGGACCGGGACGAGCAGATCGCGCTGCTGAGGCAGATGGTCGACATCTACCGCGAACGGCTCAACCTCGACGCGATGGTGGTCAAGTGCCTGGACCAGATCCTGAACCTGGCGCCGGAGCGCGTCGGCGTGATGGAAGAGCTGGTGGCTCAGTACGAGAAGATGAGCCGCTGGACCGACCTGATCTCTACGTTGAAGCGCAAGGCGGACGTGGTGGACGATGCGCAGAAGGTCGAGGTGTGGACCCGCATCGCGACACTGTTCCTCGAGCGTTTCTCCAACCAGGCAGAGGCGATCAAGGCCTTCGAGCAGGTCCTCGAGCTGGACCCGACCAACGCCGGGGCCATGGAGCAGCTCAAGGGGATGTACGAGCGCCGCCGCGACTGGGACAAGCTGATCACCATCTACAAGCAGGAGATCGACCTGCTCGAGGATGACAGCGAACGGGCGGCCCGCTACCTGGAGGTGGCCGAGCTGGCCTCGGCCAAGCTCAAGCGGCCCAACATCTCCATGGAGCTGTGGGGCAAGGTCCTGGACTACGATCCGGACAACCTCAAGGCCCTGCAGGAGCTGTCGACCCTGCACGAGCGGGCCAAGGACTGGGACAACCTGGCCAACGTGTGCGAGCGGCAGGTGGTGCTGCTCGACGACATCGAGCAGAAGAGTCAGGTCCTGCAGAAGCTGGGCGTGCTCTTCTCGGACAAGGCCCAGGATGAGCAGCGCGCGATCAACGCCTGGCGGCAGCTGCTGGATCTCGAGCCCGACAACCGGCGGGCCCAGGACTCGCTCAAGAAGCTGTACCTGTCGCTGAGGGACTACGACGAGCTCGAGGCGTTCTACGCCAGCCAGGACAAGTGGGACGAGTTCATCCGCGTGCTGGAGCGGCAGGTGGAGTCCGAGCCGCAGGAGACCCAGCTCGACCTGTACTTCAAGATCGCCAACCTGTGGCAGGAAAAGCTTGAGAAGCCCGACCGTGCAGTCCGGGCCTACGAGAAGGTCCTGACTCTGGACGAGAGCAACCTGCGGGCCGCCGAGGCTCTGATTCCGCTCTACGAGGGCGGCCGTGACGTACGCAAGTACGCCAGCGTCCTCGAGATCCAGCTCGGGCACACCGACGAGGCCGATCGGAGGCTGGATCGGATGCGCGCCCTGGCCGACCTCTACGAGAACAAGCTGCGGGAGAAAGAGACCGCCTTCGGCTGGTATCTCAAGGCATTCGAGGTCGACTGCCGTGCACAGTGGGTCCGCGAGGAGGCACAGCGGCTGGCCGGAGAGGTGGGGAAGTGGCCCGACCTGGTGTCGGTCTACGAGGCGGCCTTCGACAAGCTGATGGACCCTCTGGACCAGTTGCCGCTGATGTTGACGGTGGCGCGAGTCTACGAGGAGGAGCTGGCCAACACCGAGGAAGCGCTGACGACCAACAAGCGCATCCTCGAGATCGAGCCGCAGAACACCCAGGCCCTCACGGCTCTGGAGCGGCTCTACACCAAGACCCAGCAGTGGAACGAGCTGCTGGAGATCTGTCAGCGGAAGATCGAGCTGGTGGAGGAGACCGAGGAGCGCAAGGAGATCTACCTGCGCATGGCCTACCTCTACGAGGAGGAGATCGGGGATCCCCAGCGCGCCATCGAGTCCTACCGCACGATCCTCGACCTGAGCGGAGACGATGTGCAGGCGCTCAGAGCCCTGGACCGCATCTACCAGGACCAGGGCATGTGGGCCGATCTGGCGCAGACCCTGCTGCGCGAGCTGGCGCTCGCCACAGGGGAGGAGCTGGATGAGCTGACGATGCTCAAGTTCCGGCTGGGACAGATCCGCGAGGAGCACCTGGAAGACGTCGTTGGCGCCATCGACTGCTACCGGGACATCCTCGACATGCAGGCGGAGCACGAGGGGGCGCGTGCCGCCCTCGAGCGCCGGCTGGGGGACGAGGATCACCAGCTGGAGGTTGCGCGGATCCTCGAGCCGATCTACACCCAGCTCGCCGAGTGGAACAAGCTGATCGACGTGCACGAGATCCAGCTCGGACGGGAGGAGGATCCGCTCAACCGCGTGGACCTGCTGCTGCGGATCGGAGCGCTGTGGGTGGAGAAGATGGGCGACGGCGGCCAGGCGTTCGAGGCCTTCAGCCGCTGCTTCAAGGAGGAGTCGACCAACGAGATCGCCCGTCAGGAGCTGGAGCGGCTGGCCGCGATCCAGGAGACATGGCAGGAGCTGGCGGCTCTGTACGAGCAGGCGACCCAGGAGGCGCTGGACGCGCCGCTGCAGCTCGAGCTGTTGATGAAGCTGGCGTCGATCCTCGACGAGCGGCTCGAGCAGCCCGAGCGGGCGATCGAGTTCTTCCGGCGCGCGCAGGAGCTCGAGCCGGACAACCTCACCGTGCTGGAGGCGCTGGAGAAGCTGTATGCGCGCGGCGAGCAGTGGAGCGATCTGCTCGAGGTCTACCGCCGCAAGGCGGATCTGTCCACCGACGCCGAGGAGCGGGAGAGCCTGTTCTTCCGCATGGCCTACATCTGGGAGGAGATGCTCGGCAACCTCCCCGAGGCGATCAGCACCTACAAGGAGGTGCTGGCCCAGGACGACGCCAACCAGAAGGCGCTCAAGGCCCTGGACCGTCTGTTCCAGGTCCAGGGGGCATGGCACGAGCTTGCCGACAACCTGTCGCGGCAGCTCGGCCTCGCCACCGAGGCCAGCGAGACCATCGAGCTCTCGCTTCGTCTGGCCCACCTGCGCGAGACGGAGCTGGCCGAGACGGCCGCCGCGGTGGACACCTACCGGCAGGTGCTCGAACTCGACCCGGCCAACGACGAGGCCGTGACGGCGCTGGAGCGCCTGATCACGAACGAGGAGCACCAGCTGACGGTGGCTCAGATCCTGGAGCCGATCTACAAGACCGCCGACGACTGGCGCAAGCTGGTCGAGGTCTACGAGATCATGGTCAGCCACAGCTACGATCCGGTGCAGAAGATCGACCTGTTGCACCGCATCGGTGAGCTGTACGAGATCGCGGGCGATGATTCGCGGGGAGCTTTCGATGTCTACGGTCGAGCGCTGCGGGAGGACCCGTCCCACGAGGAGTCCCAGACCCGCATCGAGCGGCTGACCCGCGAGCTGGAGACCTGGCACGACCTGGTCAGCCTGTACAACGAGCTCGTCGCCGATGTGATGGACGAGGTGCTGGCCATCTCGTTGCACATGAAGGTGGCCCACCTCTTCGAGAACAACATCACGGATCTGGCCGAGGCGGCCGAGGCCTACAAGCGGATCCTCGCCATCGACCCGCAGAATCTCGACGCGCTGGGCGCCCTTGAGGCGATCTACATGCGCACCGAGGCCTATCAGGATCTGGCCGCGATTATCCTCAAGAAGACGGAGGTGATACTGGAGGCGGAGGAGAGGAAGAGCCTGTTCTTCCGCGCGGCCCAGATCTACGAGGATGTGCTGGAGAACCTGGACGAGGCGATCCGGGTCTACCAGCAGGTGCTGGACATCGATGACGCCGACACCACCGCGATCGAGGCGCTGGAGCGGCTCTACTTCCGCCTGGAGCGCTGGGAGAACCTCAAGGAGGTCTTCACCCGCAAGGTCGAGCTGGCCGACGAGGTCGACGGCAAGAAGACGATCCTGTACAGGCTGGGCGCCCTGTACGTCGAGCAGCTGGCCGACGTGGACCGGGCGATCGAGACCTTCCAGGGCGTGCTGGACCTCGACCCGGATGACCTCACCGCCATCCGGTCCCTGGACAACCTGTACCAGCAGGCGGCCCGGTGGTACGACCTGTTGCAGGTGCTGGAGCGCCAGGTGGAGCTCGCCGGCCCGTCGCCGGAGGCGGTGGACTTCAAGCACCGCATCGGCAAGCTGTGGGAGCACGAGCTGGGCGACCTGACACGCGCGGTGGAGACCTACCGCGAGGTGCTGCTCACCGACCCCAACCACGAGACAACGCTGGCGGCCCTGGACGCCATCGTCCACGCCGAGGACGAGCCGGTGATCGCGGCCCAGGTGCTCCAGCCGATCTACGAGCAGACCTGCGAGTGGGAGAAGCTGATCGACCTGTACGAGGTGATGGTGCAGCATGTGGACGACCCGTTCCGGAAGCTGGAGCTGCTGCACAAGGTCGCCGAGCTGTACGAGCACCAGCTGGACAACAACGCCAAGGCGTTTGAGGCCTACAGCCGCGCGCTGAGGGAGGACAGCGCCGACGAGCAGGCGCTGGCCCACCTAGAGCGGCTGGCCGAGTACATCCAGGGCTGGGACAGCCTGGCCGTGCTGTACGAGGAGGAGCTGGAGAAGCTGCTCGACCCGGAGCGCCAGATCGCAATGGGGCTGCGCGTGGCTCGGGTCTACGAGGAAGAGCTCAAGCGCCTGCCCGAGGCGATCGCCAAGTTCAAGCAGGTGCTCGAGGTGGACCTCGAGAACCAGGACGCCGTGCTGGCGCTCGACCGACTGTACCAGGACGGGGAAGCGTGGACCGAGCTGGCGGAGATCCTCAGGCGGGAGATCCGCATGGCGGAGCAGGAGCAGGACATAATCAACCTCCAGTTCCGCCTGGGGCAGCTGTACCAGGAGATGCTGGGGGACCTGGGCAACGCCATCGAGTGTTACCGGGACATCCTGGCCACGACCCCGGAGCACTCGCCGAGCGTCACCTCCCTCGAGCTGTTGCTCGAGGACGGACAGCAGCAGAGCGAGATCGCCGAGATACTCGAGCCGCTCTACCGCATGAGCGAACAGTGGGAGAAGCTGGTCAAGATCATGCAGGTCCAGCTGCAGCGGATGGAGGATCAGCTGGACCGGGTGCAGGCGATCCAGCGCATCGCCGAGATCTGCGAGCAGAGGCTCGGCGACCACACGCGCGCCTTCGAGTGGTGGCAGCAGGCGTTCATTCAGGACCCGAACTCGGAGATGGTGACGGAGGAGCTGGAGCGGCTGGCGCGCATCGTCGACGGCTGGGAGGCCCTGTACCAGACCTACCTCGGCGTCCTGGACCGGATTGATCCCGAGGACCAGAAGCGGGTGCTGATGATGGCGGCCCGGGTCTGCGAGGAGGAGATCCTGGACCGGGCGCGGGCGGAGGAGGCATTCCTGCGCGTGCTCCAGATCGACGACATGGACGCCGACGCGCTCGCCGCCCTGGACCGGATCTACGATGAGACCGGCATGTTCCAGGAGCTGGCGGAGATCCTGAAGCGCCGTATCGCAATCACGGACTCGACCGAAGATCTGGTCGAGCTGCAGCTTCGGCTGGGCTACAACTACGAGAACCCTCTGGAGGATCTGGACAGCGCCGTGGTGGTCTACTGCCAGGTGCTGGAGAACGACTCCCGCAACGCCCAGGCGCTGGAGTCGCTGGAGAAGATCTACTTTCACCGGGAGCAGTGGGCCGAGCTGCTCGACGTCTACGAGAAGATGATCGACATCGCCCCGGGAGACATGGGCGTGGCTGACTGCTACGCGCGGATGGCCAAGATCTCCAGCGACGCGCTGGACGACCCGGAGCGGGCGCAGGACCTGTGGAACCGCGTGCTCGACCTACGAGGTGAGGATCCCGTCGCCCTGTGGGCTCTGGCCGATCTGTACGAGGCAGCTCAGGAGTGGAGGGACCTGGTCGAGGTGCTGCAGCGGCAGGTCCACATCACCGAGGAGCCCCAGGATCAGATTCGCCTCTACCAGCGCCTCGGGCGCATCTGGGGCGACAAGCTCAGCCGTGACCGCAACGCGCTCGAGAGCTGGCAGAAAGTGCTGGAGATCGACCCCGGCAGCCTGCCCGCGCTGTACGCCATCGCCGATATCTACCGCAATACGCAGGCCTGGGAGGAGCTGGTCGAGACCCTCCACCGTTTGATCGAGATCGGCATCACCTCGGACATGGATGACGAGAACCTCAAGAGCCTCTACACCCAGCTGGGCGAGCTGCAGGGCGAGATCCTGCTGCGGCCGCAGGAGGCGATCGACGCCTGGCGCAAGGTGCTCGATATCCAGGGGGACGACTTCCGCGCCCTGGGCGCGCTGGAGCAGCTGCTGACCCAGGAAGCGCGCTGGGAGGAGTGTATCCAGGTGCTGGAGCGCAAGGCGGCCGTGCTGGCGGGTCCGGAGGACAAGATCGATGTCCTGATGCAGGCCGCCAACATCTGGCAGGAGAAGGTGGCGAACAACGAGGCGGCGGCGCGGGTCTACGAGCAGATCCTCGGGCTCGAGGCCGGCAATCGCGTCGCGTTCGTCGCCCTGGATCAGATCTACCGCGAGGGCTGGCACTGGGAGAAGCTGATCGAGCTGTTGCTCGTGCGCACCGACCACACCGACGGCGTGGGCGAGACGGTCGAGCTGTTGCAGGACGTGGCCCACATCTACGAGGAGAAGATGAACATGCCGGAGCAGGCGTTCGTCGTGCTCCAGGAAGCGTTCAAGCAGGACTACACCAACGACATCACCGCCACGAACCTGGAGCGGCTGGCTCGAACGACCAACAAGTGGAACGATCTGCTCAGCGACTACGGCACGGTGGTGCAGAACATCGTCGACCCGCGAGTCCGCGCCGACCTGCACGTCAAGATGGGGCGCTGGTACGGCAACGAGCTCGGGCGGATGGACTATGCCATCGCCTCGCTGCAGCAGGCGCTGCAGCTGGACCCCGAATGCGTCAAGGCCTACGACGCCCTGGCCGAGTTCTACCGCAAGTCGGCGCGATGGGCCGAGCTGGTGCAGGTGTTGAAGCGGCAGGCCGAGCTGGAGGAGGATCCGGAGAAGAAGGTCAAGCTCTACTCCAGCATGGCAGAGCTGCACGAGACCCAGCTGTCCGATCCGGCCTCGTCCATCACATCGTATCGCAAGGTGCTCGCCGTTGACGAGAACGACGCCGACGCGCTCAACAGCCTGGAGCGGCTCTATCGGACCCAGCAGCAGTGGGAGCCGTTGATCGAGATCATGGAGCGCAAGGCGGAGCTCGCCGAGGATCCGGAGCAGATCATTCAGCTCAAGCACCAGGTCGGCGACCTGTACGACGACCGGCTCGGCGACTCGGAGCGGGCGATCAACAGCTACAAGGATATCCTGACCATCGAGCCGCACAACCTGCAGGCGATGAAGGCGCTCGAGCTGCTCTACGAGAAGACGGGGAAGATGGAGGATTACCTCGACATCCTCGAGCAGGAGCTCGACGTGACCATGGGCGAGGAGGAACAGGTCGCCCTCCACCAGCGCATGGCGACGGTGCACGAGGAGCAGTTCGGCAAGCTGGACCACGCCGCGGAGTGTCTGGAGAAGATACTCGAGGTCGACCCGCGCAACGAGGCGACCTACCGCAGCCTGGAGCGCCTCTACCGCCAGGACAACCGGTTCGACGAGCTGGTGGATGTGCTGGCCCGTCACATCAACGCCATCTCGGATGTGCACGAGCGGATCGAGCTCTACATGACCATGGGGCAGACCTACGAGACTGCCCTGCAGGACCCCGATCGGGCCATCGAGGCCTACAGCGACGTTCTGTCCTTCGACCCGGATCAGGTGCACGCGCTGGACGCGCTGGCCCGGCTGTTCGAGCAGATCGAGGCCTGGGACCGCGCGGTGGATGCCATGGGCCGTGTGGTCAACCTGGTCGACGATCCGGCGTACCGGGTGGGTGTGTTCTACCGGCTGGGGAAGATCCACGAGGAGCACCTCCACGAGCCGGACCCGGCGGAGGTCCAGTTCCAGCAGGCGCTCTCCATCGACCCGTCACATGTGCAGTCGATGATGAGGCTGGTCGAGCTGTACAAGATGCGCGGCGACTGGGCCAAGGCCGCCGCCATGATGGTGCGAGCCGAGGCCCATACGCAGAACGCGATCGAGAAGTCCAGGCTGCTGTACGAGGCTGGCGCCGCCTATCTGCAGCAGCTGGAGGAGGAGGGCAAGGCGGTGGGGCTGTTCGCCAGGACGCTGGAGGTCGACCCGGACCACGTCCAGGCCGGCGAGCCCCTGGCGCAGATCTACTTCCGGGAGGAGCGCTACGAGGAGCTCGAACCGGTTCTCGACATGCTGGTTCGCAAGGCCGACCGCCGCGACAACCGGACACTCCAGGATCTGTACTTCAAGCTGGCCAAGACCTCGGACCATCTGGGCAAGAACGATAAGGCCCTGAAGTACTATCGGGCGGCGTACGACATCGACTCGACCCACCTGCCGACGCTTACCGGGATGGCACTTCTGCTCTACCGGACCGAGGACTGGGACCGCGCGTTCAAGATCTACCAGACGATCCTCGTCCATCACCGGGACTCGCAGCGGGCTGACGAGATCGTCAACATCTTCTTCCGCCTGGGCAACATCAAGCTCAAGCTGGGTGAGCGCAAGAAGGCGCTCAACATGTTCGAGAAGGCTCTGGAGATCGACCCGGCCCACCGGAACACGCTGGAGTCGGTGATCGACCTGCAGACCAAGGCCAACGACTGGGACGCAGTGGTCAACGCCAAGCGGTCCCTGCTGGGGGTGTCGGGCGACGAGGAGCGGTTCCAGTTGCTGGAGGAGTCGGGTGACATCTACCGCGAGAGGCTGAACAACGTCGAGAAGGCGATCGCCAGCTACAACGACGCTCTCGCCATGGACACGGGCAGCCATGTCGTGCTGCACAAGCTGCTCGAGCTGTACACCGAGACGAAGCAGTGGAAGCGCGCGGTGGAGATCGTGGTCCGCCTGACCGAGCTGGAGAGCGACCCGCAGCTCAGGGCGAAGTACTTCTACACGGCTGCCGTGATCTACCGCGATGAGGTGAAAGCGCTCGACGAGGCGGTGGACTTCTACAACCGGGCGCTGAACGACGCTCCCGATCTGCTAAAGGCGTTCGAGGCCATCGACCGGGTTCTGACGCAGAAGAAGGACTGGAAGAACCTCGAACGCAACTACCGCAAGATGATCAAGCGGCTGCCGCAGGAGGGCCAGAATGAGCTCAAGATCATGCTGTGGCACAACCTGGGCGAGATCTACCGCACGCGGCTGCAGAACTACAAGAACGCGACGGCGGCCTTCGAGGTGGCGGCCAGTCTCGACGCCGACAACATGCAGCGACACGAGATACTGGCCGAGCTGTATGTGTTGACGGGGCCCGAGAACTCCCAGAAGGCGGTCCAGGAGCATCAGATCTTGATCCGCAACTCCCCGTTCAAGATCGAGTCCTACAAGGCGTTGCGCCAGATCTACATGGACACCCGGCAGTACGACAAGGCCTGGTGCCTGTGCTCCACGCTCGCATTCCTCAAGAAGGCCGACCCGGAGGAACAGCAGTTCTACGAGCAGTACCGACAGCGGGGGTTCGTTCGCGCGAAAGCACGCATGACCGACGAGCTGTGGCATCGCTACGTGTTCCACATCGAGGAGGACCGGTACATCGGCGCCATCCTGGCCATCATCGCCCCCGTGGTGGGCTCGATGACCGCGAGACCGCACAAACACTTCCAGCTCAAGCGCAAGGAGCGCAGGGAACTGGCCACCGACCAGCTGCTGTTCTCCAAGGTGTTCAACTACGTGACCAGCGTGCTGAACGTGGTCCAGGCCGAGCTCTATCTGCGTCCCAACCAGCAGACCGGGCTGATGATGGCGCACACCAAGGAGGTCCCATCCTTCGTGGTTGGCGCGGACCTGCTGCAGGGGCGCCCGGAAAAGGAGCTGGCGTTCGCCATCTCGAAGCAGCTGTCCTACCTGCGGCCAGAGCACTTCCTGCGCCGGGTGCTGTCCGCACCCTCACAGCTGAGGACGGTGTTCTTCGGTGCCCTGCGCATCGCGAACCCACAGTTCCCGGTGCCACCCGCCGATGTGCCCGAGGTGGACAAGATCCTCAAGTTCGTTGCGGGCAAGATGCACGCCGGCATGCTCGAGCAACTGGCGGGCCTCGTTCGCAAGTTCGCCGAGTCCAAGGCCGAGGTCAACCTGAACAGGTGGTGGACCGCGACGGAGCTCACCGCGAACCGTGTCGGTTTCGTGTTGTGCAATGATCTGGAGGTGGCAGCCAAGATGGTGAGCACCGAGCCGGCCGAGATAGGCTCGCTACCTCCCAAGGAGAAGGTCAAGGAACTGGTGCTCTACAGCGTGTCGGAGGAGTACTTCCAGGTGCGCAACCAGCTCGGGTTGAGCATCGGCCAGTAGTCGAGGGCGGGCGACGGCAGCGCGCGGTGTCGGATATTTGCGCAGCCGTCGGAGGCCTTGTAGCATTGTCACGTTGATGGATTCAGTTCGCGACCCCACATCCTCGGAGAGCTACATCGCGTTGCGCAACGCCCTCATCGCAGTGCAGGGCGACCCGAGCGCAGTGCAGTCGATGCTGTCCGCCGTCTCCGACGGCGGTACCAGCTGGGTCCGCGGGGCCTACTGCGAGCTCAGGAGGGGGCTGGCGCAGGGGCGCCTGGCCGGGGCCGAGACGCTGGGCAACCTGATCGGGATGATCCTCGAGGCGCAGGACCCCGACACCGGTGACGAGCTGTCCGAGAGCAGGCTGCACCGCGAGGCGATACGAGTGCTGAACGAGGGCATCGGCGCGGTGCTGGGCCAGGACAATCTGACCGCCATCGCCCATCTGCAGCAGCTGGCCGAGGCTGTCTACAGCAACGAGTCGCTGAGGTGGGTCGCCTGGTACTGGATAGCCATGGCTGCCGCTGACGAGGGCAACCTGGACCAGGCGGTGATCGCGGTCCAGGAGGCGATGACCCTGGCCGAGAAGCTGGACCAGCAGGCCAGCGGCAACAGCCTCTGTCGTTTCAGCGAGATCGAGTTTCGGCGAGGCGAGTACGATTCTGCCCTGGACCACCTTTCTCAGGCGACGGCGACTTTCGAGGAGATCGGCGACCGTCGGGGCATGGCGATGGCCTCGCTGGCTCTCGCGCGCATCCTCGCGACGCTGAAGCGCAAGGAGCAGTCCCTCGAGGCGGCACGGCGTGCCAACGTGGCCGATCCCGACTGGGAGGAGCCGGTCGTCTTCCTCTCCCAGCAGGCGCTGGTCGGTGGAGAGCTGGCCCGGGCCAGCACGATGCTCGAGCCGTTTCTCGACTCGGGACCGCACTCTCCGGAGGTGGACCGACAGCGCCGCCTGATCGAGGCAGTGCGGAGCGAGGCCCTGCCGCTGCCGGTGGTGGTCGATTTCCTTGGCCTCCGTGAGCAGCCCGTCAGCACCGAGACGGTGGAGGCGCTGGAGGTCCTGTGGCACGAGCACCCCAAGTTCCTGCAACTGCGTGAGCTGCTGGCCTGGAGCCTGGTCAAGGTGGGCCGCGAGGACGATGCGTCGAAGCACTTCAAGGAGATGGCCGCCCTGAAGCTGGATCCCGAGATCCAGTCGTCTGTCTTTCTCGGGCTGGGATGTCTGGCGAACAGGCAGTTCAGGCATCGCCAGCCGGGGGCCCGGGTGCGGGCCGCGGCCTCGGCGTTCTCCCAGCCCTCGCCGGGGGAGTCCGAGTTCGGTGAGCCCGGCCGCACTCGCGAGGCCATGAGCGTGCAGGAGGCGCTGGATGCGTCCTTCGAGTTTGTTCCGGGGGTGGGCAGCGAAGCAGTGAAGTTCGACGCCGACGCAGTGGCCGCGGGCGCCATGGAGCAACTGAGCGCGATCCAGATCGAGGCCGAGGCTCCAAGAAGAGGGGAGCCAGGGCAGCCGCCCATCTCCGCCGCAGATCGCCGCCAGCCGACGGGCGACCACAAGGCCGCGGCGTCCGAGGCGGCGGCGCCCAAGGCTGTCTTCACCGGAGACCTCCAGCTGTTCGCCGTGCCCGACCTGCTCGACTTCCTCAACAGCAGCCGCAGGACCGGGACGCTGGTGATCACATCGGAGCATGGCATCGGAGCCGTGCACCTCAAGTTGGGCTTCATCGCCGGTGCGGCGTCGCCCAGCTCGGCCAACATGGGCGACCTGCTGATCGAGAAGGGGGTCGTCACCGGGGAGCAGCTGGAGCAGGCGGTGCAACATCAGAAGACCGACAGCCCCGATCGGCTGCTGGGTGCGATTCTGCTCGAGATGAGCCTGGTGGAGCGCTCCGATCTGCAGCAGGCGCTGGAGCAACAGGTGCGGGGGGCGCTGAAGGAGATGGTCGACTGGACCAGCGGCCGCTTCGCCTTCGAGCCCGACCGCGCCGGCCCCGAGGATTCCAGCGAGATCGAGATCCACCTCGATACGCGCGGCGTGCTGCTCGACGTGCTCAGGGAGTACGACGAGGAGAACCGGTAGGGGCGGTCCTGGGCAACGATGTGGGCGGTTGTCAATCCTCGTGCCGTCGGACGATGTTGTAGACCCCCTTGCCCGAGGCGATGACCCGCTCCGGGGCGTCGGTGGCGAACACTTTCATGTCGGCCACCCCGACCCGGTTTCCGGCCCGTACCACCGTCGCCTCGCAGGCCAGATCCTTGAGCGGCCCCGGGCGCAGGAAGTCGACCCGCAGGTCAACCGTGGAGACCCGGTCCATGGGCTCCACCCGGGTCCACACCGCCGCCCCCCCGCAGGTGTCGATCAGGGCGCTCATCACACCCCCGTGCAGAGCCGGGCGGAAGGGGTCGCCGATGAACTCCTCGCGGTACGCCAGCTCCATCCGGGCGAATCCGTCCTCCAGCCGAGTGATCCGGATACCCAGCATGCGGTTGAAGGCGACTCGCTGCTCCATGAACTGCATGACCTGTTCGGTGGTGATCAGCGCGCTGTCCATCTTGGTTCCTCGCGTTCCTGCGCAAGCGCGCGTGCCGGTCCTCGCGCCCCTGACGGGGCGCTGCGGGATGAAGCAGCGGCACGCCCTCGCGTCCCTGCAGGCCGCTTCGGGACAAGGCGGCCGAAATCGTTCGCACCCCCGAGGTTGTGGTAGTTTACCACCATGAGCGTCCGCACCAGCACCGGCTTTCCCTATCCCCTTGGCGCCACCGTCACCGACGACGGCATCAACTACGCCGTCTTCTCCCGCCATGCCACATCGGTGTTCCTCGAGCTGTTCCGCGAGGCCGATGACCACAGGCCGGCTGCCTCGCTGGAGCTCGACCCTGACCGCAACCGCACCGGGGATGTCTGGCACGTCCACGTCCACGGCCAGGTCGCGGGCCAGCTGTACGGCTACCGCGCGGACGGCCCCTACGCTCCCGAGCAGGAGGGGCACCGATTCAACGTCAACAAGCTGCTCTCCGACCCCTACGCGCGGGCGCTGGCCGGCGCCTACGACATGAGCCGGGACGCCGTCTATGGCTACGAGCGTAGCTCGCCGCTCGGGGATCGCAGCTTCAGCACCGAAGACAGCTCCCCGTACACCGTCAAATCGCTCGCGCTGCCTGTCGGCAGCTACGACTGGGGCGACGATCGACTCCTGCGACGGCCGATGACCAACTGCGTGATATACGAGGTCCACGTCAAGGGCTTCACCATCCACCCCACCTCTGCCGCCGGCCACCGGGGCACCTATCTGGGGCTGGTGGAGAAGATCCCGCACCTGCTGGAGCTTGGCGTCACCGCGGTGGAGTTGCTGCCCGTGCACGAGTTCAACGAGGGGGAGCCCGCGGGCATCGATCCTGTCACAGGCAACACCCTGACCAACTACTGGGGCTACTCGACGCTCGGGTTCTTCGCGCCGGAGATCTCATACGCCACCAGCGCCGAGCCGGGCAGGCCGGTGCTCGAGTTCAGGGAGATGGTGCGACAGCTGCACAGCGCCGGCATCGAGGTGATCCTGGACGTGGTCTTCAACCACACCGGGGAAGGCAATGAGTTTGGGCCGACCCTCAACTTCCGCGGGCTGGACAACTCGGTCTACTACATGCTCGACGGTGGCAGGTGCTACAAGAACTACTCGGGCTGCGGGAACACGGTCAACTGCAACCACCCCGTGGTCAAGCAGTTCATCCTCGACTGCCTGCGCTACTGGGTGGTGGAGATGCACGTCGACGGATTCCGGTTCGACCTGGCCACGATTCTCGGCCGCGGCCGCAGCGGCGAGTGGATCGGGGACCTCAGCCTGCTGTACGATATCGGCGGCGACCCGATCCTGCGTGGCTGCAAGCTGATCGCCGAGTCGTGGGACGCCGAGGGGATGTACAAGGTCGGTGGTTTTCCCCGGGGCTGGGCCGAGTGGAACGGGAGGTTCCGCGACGACGTCCGCCGTTTCGTCCGGGGCGACCGTGGGCTCGTGGCGCAGATCGCCCGGCGCATCGGCGGCAGCCGCGACCTTTTCGCCCAGAAGCGCAACCCGGCCCACAGCATCAACTTCGTCACCTGCCACGACGGGTTCACGCTGCGCGACCTGGTCTCATACGAGGAGAAACACAACAAGCGCAATGGCGAGGACAACCACGACGGCGCCAGCGAGAACCACAGCGCGAACCACGGCGTCGAGGGTGACACCGATGACCCGGTGGTACGTCAGACGCGGCTCCGACAGGCGAAGAACCTGCTCGCGATCCTGATGACCGCCCGGGGTACGCCGATGCTGCTGGGCGGAGACGAGCTGTGGCGCACCCAGCAGGGCAACAACAACACCTACTGCCAGGACAACGATCTCTCCTGGTTCGACTGGACCGAGATCGCCGAGTCGCGGGATCTGCGGCGCTACCTCAGGATGCTGGTGGCGCTGAGGCATGAGCACCCGGCGTTCAGGCGGCCCTGCTTCGTCGACCCCTTCGCCGTCGACGGTCCACGGTCGATGCACCAGATCGGAAGCGACATAACCTGGCACGGGGTGAAACCGGGGCGGCCGGACTGGAGCTACCACTCACACTCCCTTGCGCTGCATATCCACGGCAAGCCGCCGGTCAGCGCGCAGGACTACGCAGACAGCGACTTCTATCTCATGCTCAACGCCTGGACCGAACCGCTGGAGTTCGAGCTGCCCACCGTCAAGGGACAGAGCTGGCACCGGCTGGTGGACACGGCGCTCCCCTCCCCCCGCGACATCCTCCCTACTGCCGAGGCGGCCCCGGTCGAGACCAACCGCTACCCGATGCAGCCGCAGTCGGTGGTGATCCTGGTGGCGAAGTAGCGCAAGAAGAGGGGGCTCAGATGCGCTTGGAGCTCACCGCGCGGTAGATCGCGAGCTCCTCGAGCTTGCCCTTGACCTTGACCTTGGGCAGCTCGTCGGCGTTGATGTGCTGCTTGACCTTGTTCCAGGTCGTCTGACTGAAGATGACCTCCCCGGCCTTGGCCACGGAGCAGAGGCGGGAGGCGGTGTTGACCGCGTCGCCGATCACGGTGTACTGCAGCGTCTTGGTCGATCCGATGGCACCGTAGATCACTTCACCGCTGTTGACCCCGATCCCGACGTGGACCGGTGCCTGGTGCTCGGCCGTGCGGGTGCGGTTGAACTCCTGCAGCGCGTTCTGCATCTCGATCGCGCACTCCACCGCCCTGGCGGCCGCATCCTCGCTGACCACCGGGACCCCGAACAGCGCCATGATCTCGTCGCCCACGTACTTGTCGAGGGTGCCATCGAAGCGGAACAGCACCTCCACCATTACCTCGAAGTAGTCGTTGAGCAGCTCGACGATCTCGTGGGCATCGGCGTTCTCGGTCATCGCCGTGAAGCCACGGATATCGGCGAAAAGGATCGTGACGTCACGCATCTCCCCCACGCCGTCAAGCTTGAGCTTGCCCTCGACCATCTGTTGCACCATCGAGGGAGAGAAGAAGCGCTGGAACTGGGCTCGCGTCCGGGCCTCGTGTTCGATCTTGCGCGCCAGCCGGGCGTTCTGGATCGCGATGGCTGCCTGCGTGGCGATGCCGGTGAAGATGTGCAGGTCTTTCTCGGTGAAGGCGTTGGTCGCGATCTGGGAGTCGAGGTTCATGATACCCAGCAGCGCATCGCCGTGCAGCAGGGGAACACACATGGTGGAGCGGATGCCCTGCATGATGATGCTGTGGGCGCCCGAGAAGCGGCTGTCGATGGTGGCGTCCGACGAGAGGACGGCCTGCTTCTCCCGGATCACCTCGTTGATGATGCTGTTGGACAGCACGATCTCGTCGGTGTCAGCGCCCTTCCGTTGCTTGGCCACGCGGGGCACGGGCTGGCCTGACTCGTCCATCAGCAGAATCACGCCACGATCGGCGGGCAGCAGCTCGAACGCCTTGTCGAGAATCTTTTGCAGCAGCTTGTCCAGATCAAGCTCGTTGCCGACCGAGCGGGCCAGCTCGTGTGCGATGCGCAGCCGTTCGTAGTCGCGCCGGAGGATCTTCTCGTCGAACAGCTCGCGTTCCGGGCGGAACCCGGTGTCCGGCTCGGCCGCGATCCGCTGCTGGATATGGCTCTCCATCAGCCCCGGGGCGATGGTGACCCGTTGCAGGGCGTGCTCGTCCGGAGACTGGTCCTGGTAGATCAGTCGCGTCGAGCCGAGCGATATCTCATCGCCGTCCGATAGCAGGTGAGTCTGCATCCGCTTGTTGCCGATGAAGGTGCCGTTGAGGCTGCCGAGGTCGCGGAGCAGGAACCGGCCCTCCGGAGTCAGGAGGATCTCCATGTGCTCCTTGGAGATAATCCGGTCCAGGATCTGGATCGAGTTATCCGGATGGCGCCCAAGCGTGTTATGGGCAGCCAGCTCGAATTCCTGAGGCTCCGGGCCGGAAACCAGGGTCAGTTTTGCCATGCCACACTGAGGATAAGTGTTATCCTACGGGATGTTAGGGCATTGAATCTGACGTGTAAAGGGAAAAGGACAGCCACGATTCAGTGCCCCTTCAGGAAGCGATCTACCTCGATTACCAGCTGTTTCGGCGAGATCGGCTTTGCCAGATAGCCGTCACACCCAACGGCGCGAGCCTTCTCCTCGTCCCCGTCCATCGCATGAGCCGTGAGGGCCACGATCGGGATGTCTCTGAGCGCAGGCATGTCCTTGATCTCCCGCGTTGCTTCCCAGCCGTCCTTGACGGGCAGCGACAGATCCATGAGGATGATGTCCGGTCGGGTGGAGTTGAGGACTTCGATGGCCTCGACGCCGTTGGTCGCCTCGACCACCTGGTAGCCGTAGTGCTTCAGAATCCCGGCAAAGATCCGCCGGTTGTGGAGATTGTCCTCGACCAGCAGCACCGTCTTGCCATTTGCTTCTCGACCATCATTCGTCGAATGTGCCATCGCTCTCTCCAATGGTGACGGCCAGCTCGGGGAGCGGGTACTCCCCGGTAGCGGAGGCGATCTTGGCCCGTATGAGTATCAGGGTGAAGGTGCTGCCTGCCCCATGCTCGCTCTCCACGACCAGATCACCACCAAGTAACGTAGCGAATTTCTTTGATATTGCCAGGCCGAGCCCCGTCCCGCCGTGCTGGCGGGTGGAGGAACCGTCAACTTGTCGGAATTCATCGAAGATCAACTCCAGATGCTCATGACGAATACCGATGCCGGTGTCCTCCACGACGAGATGGAGATCCTCGCCATCGATCTGCAGCCTCACCTCGACCGACCCGGTCTTGGTGAACTTGATCGCATTGCTCAACAGGTTGATCAGGATCTGCCGCACCATGATGGGGTCGGTGCGGCCTCGCAGACCCTCGTCCGGCAGCAGCGCCGACAGGTTGTACGGGCGGTCCTTGGTCAGTGGCGCCATGTGGTCAATCACCTCCCGCACCAGCTGGTTGAGGTCCACCTCCTTGAGCTTGACCTTCATACGGCCGGCCTCGACGCGTGACAGATCGAGGATCTGGGTGATCAGCGCAAGAAGGTTCCTGGCGTTCTCGATGATGCCAGCCAGGCTTTCGGACTGGTCCGGGTTGACCGGCCCGTAGACGCCCTCGCCGACAAGCTCCGTGTAGCCGATGATCACGTTCAGCGGCGTTCGCAGCTCATGGGAGATGTTGGCCAGAAACTCCGACTTGAGCCGACTGACCTCCAGCAGCTGATCCCGCTGTTGGAGCAGGGCGACGTTGCGCCGCTCCAGCTCCTTGGCCAGGCGTTCCGCCGCGGTGAAGGCCCTGGCATTGGCCACCGCGATGCCGAGCTCCGAGGCGGCATGCTCTACGAAGTCGATCAGCTCGGGCGAGGGGGAAGGATGGAGGCCCAGGATCAGGGCTGCCTCGAGTCGATCCTGGAACAGCACCGGTACGCACAGGATGCCCCGCACCTGTGGGCACTCGACGGTCAGCGGGTGGTCATCCGGCAAAGGGTGGGTTGTCCCCGGCCGTCGCGTCCTGGCAGTGGCTGCGAGGGCTGCGGGGCTGTTGCCGTCCGGATCCCTGAAAGCCCCGGCGTGGGCGCCCTGGGATACCACCAGCTCCAGCTCACCGCCGACTCGCTTGAGGTAGAATGCACCCACCGGTGCTCCGGTCTGCTCGACCAGCGCACGCAGCGCGCTGTCGAGCAGCTTGTCCAGCTGGAGCGGGGCGTTGAGCAGCGCCACGAAATCTCGACTGCGTCGTAGCTCGGCCGTGCGCTTCACCACCTCCTGTTCGAGGTTTCGATTGAGGTGCGCCAGCGACTCGACGGTCTCGCGCAGCTTGGCCGACATGCGGTTGAACGACTCCGCGAGCAGCCCGAGCTCGTCCGAGCGCGTCAGCTCCAGCTGGTAGCCCAGATTTCCCCGACGGACCTCGTCCGCTCCACGGGCCAGCGCCATGATCGGCTTGGACGTCTGCCTGGCCAGCACGAGCGCAGCCATGGTCCCCATGGCGAGCACGATCAGGGCGAGGTAGATGCCCCAGCGAAGCACCTCGTCGAGCTTCTGTTTCGCCGGCATGCGAGAGAGGCCGAGCCGGGCGACTCCGATCGCGACCAACGAGGGATTGATCTGAGTGCCGAACAGGCTCTCCTCGGCATCATCGTGAATGCTGGTGATGGGGGCCAGCAGGTCGTTGTACTCGACATGGTGCCGTTGCACCGGTCCCCCTCCCGGGTTTGACAGCACCTGGCGCAGGAGCTGTTTCGACAGCCCGACCTCGACCGAGACGCCCGGCTTGACCATCCTGAGCAGCGGTTTTCCCTTGCGGTTGTAGATCACGGCGAAGCTGACGTCGTTCTCCTGGAAGGCTCGGCGGGCGGGGCCGAAGAGGAAGGTGGCGTCGCCGGCGTACGCGCCCAGCTCGCTCTGACCGGAGAGGTTGCGGATCAGCGTTCTCCCTCGCTTGGCCTGCTCCGCCTCGACGAACTTGACCTGGCGGCTGTAGTAGATGCCGCCGGCCACGACCGACGAGGCGATGGAGAGGGCAAGGAGATAGCCGAGCAGGCGATACTGGAAGCGCTGGAAGAACCCCAGCCCACCTCTCGGGTCCAGCGCCCGCGTGATACCGGTCTCCGTGAAGCCCTTGCTCATTCGACGAGCTCCGCCCCCGCTGACCTCAACAGGGCCAGCGGGACACCCAGCGTCTGAGCGGCGCCCCGGTTGACGCAGATCCGAGTCTTGCCGACGGAGACCGAGATCTTCTTGCGCGGCACACCGGCGAGGATCTGGTTGGCGATGCTCGCGGCCTGTTGTCCCAGGGCGTGTGGCTCGAGGTCGACCGCCAGCAGAGCGCCCTGCTCCACCTGGCGTCGCGTTGCTCCCACCAGCGGCAGACCCCGGCTGAACTGGACCCTGAGCGCGTATTGCAACACCTGGGGCGTCAGGATCTGCAGGTCGGTCAACAGCCATACTCCGCCGATCTTGCCGGTCGGCTGCCCACTCGCCTCACCGGGCCGCATTCGCCGCAGCAGGTCGATGGCTTGAGCCGGAGACCTGGCGAGCAGCGGCAGCAACTGGAGCCCGAGCGGGCCTGCTGCCTGTCGGGCGGCCTCCATGGCCTGCGAGGAGCTCGAGCCGTGCAGCACGGCGATGTGGCGGATGTTGGGACGGATCAGACGAAAGAGGTCCAGGACGTTTTTGGGCGGAACCCGGCTGGGAATGGCAAGCGGCGCTCCGGTGGGGTCAGGGGGGGCTTCCCCCCCGGCCGGCGGGTTGTGGTAGACTAGGACGTGGAGGATCGGGACGGCGGTGGACTTGAGGGCCAGCTCGAAGGCTGACTGGCCCACCGCAAACACGAGTTTGGGTCGGAGCTGGCGCAGGACGACCAAGGTGCTGTCGTGGACCGGCAGGATGCGTACCACCGCCGGAACACGTCCGCGGAACTCCTCGGCCACGCGTTCATACGCCTCGCATCCGGACCGCCTGATCAGCGCCACGTGGTGGAGTTGCCGAGAGGGAGGGAGCACTCCGCCCACAGGGGGCTGTGCCGGGCCAGTGCGGGCATAAAGCTCGCCCGGACCGAGCACAACCAACAGCAGCAACAGGGGGGGCAGGGGCCGAAGCACCTTTCGCACTTTCCTTTTCCAGCCTCGTATGGTACTTCAAACCTGCGTTTATCGCTTAATTTTCCCGCCATGGCCGACGAGCGTCACCGAAATCGCGCCGCTTCATCCCGCACGTCGCCGCCTCCCGGAGCGCCCCAAGAGGGGCGCGAGGGCGTGCCGTCGCTGCCTCCCGGAGCGCCCCGAGAGGGGCGCGAGGAACGGCACGCGCGTGCCGACCCGCAGGGGCGCGAGGAACGCGATTCACCGGTGGGAGGCAGCCCGCCACAAGCGCACGCCCGCCGGTCGGATGCGAACGACTCAGTCGAGGACACCGGGGAGCTCGGAGAGATCGGAGAGATCGGAGAGATCAAGACTTCCGAGTTCGTGCTCCCTGTGCGTGACCACCTCGACGACGACCTCGTCGTGCCCACCGTGATGACCCCGGTGGATGAGGGAGCTGGCGGTGCCAAGCGCCTGGTCATGGCCGCACTGAAGGAGCTCGAGGCGAGCGAGGGGGATCCCGGCCGTCAGGCTCGGCTGCACCTGGCTCTGGGGTTGATCATCGAACGTCGCCTGGGTGACGTGCGGCGGGCGATCCATCACTACCTCGAGGCCCACCGGCTGGCCCCTTCCAACCTCGGGGCCATTCGTGCCGCACGCCGACTGTTCTGGACCCGCCAGAACTGGACCATGGTGCTGAGTCTGCTCGATGACGAGCTGGCGTTGACCTCCAACCCCTCGGAGGCCGCGCGGCTGTTCTACGATCGGGCGCGGATCCTTGAGGAATGGCTGGCCAACACCGATGGTGCGATCACCAACCTCAAGGACGCGCTCAAGCGCGATCCCGGCAACCGCGCGGCGCTGCTCAAATTGCGGCGAATCTACTCGCGCCGACGGGATCTGGACGGCCTGCTCGATGTCTGCCGGCAGGCGGCGGTCGCGACGCAGGATCGACGAGTCCGCGGTCTGCTGTTCGCCGAGATGGCGCGCCTGCTCCACGAGGAGATGGGGGACGAGCCCGGCGCGATGGAGACCTACGCGGCGGCATTCGCCGAGGATCCGGCCAACGTCGCGGTGGCGACGGCGCTGCGCCAGCTTTATCACCGCCATGGCCGCTGGGGCGACCTCGTGGACCTGTTGCTCACCGAGGCCGACCTGGCCTCGGGCGACCAGGAGCGAGCTCTCGCCTACCAGTCCGCTTCCCGCATCTGTCGCGAACAGCTGGGCCAGCAGGAGCGGGCGCTCGAGTTGCTGGGGCGTGCCGCAGAGCTGGTGCCCAGTGAGCCTCAGATCCTGCAGGAGATGGCGGACCTGCTCCACGAAGCCGGGCGCCACCGAGAGCTCGCAGAGGTGCATCGTCAGCGGATCGAGTGCCTCGCGGACGAGTGGGAGAGAGTCACGGCTCACTACCGCCTGGGGGAGGTGCTCGAGGAGCGGCTCGGCGAGGAGGAGGAGGCGCTGTTTCACTACCGGCGCGCCGTCGCGCTGGACCCGACCTACGTCCCGGCACTCCAGGCGCTCGGGAAGCTGTGTCGGCGGCGAGGGGAGTGGACCGAGCTGGTGGCCATCGGCGCCGCGGAGGCCGAATCGGTCCAGGACCCGGCGCACCGGGCCAGCCGGTTCTGCTCCCTCGCAGAGCTGTGCGAGGCGCAGCTGGGAGATGCCCAGCAGGCGATCGAGTTCCATCGTCGTTCGCTGGCCAGCGTCGTCGACTACCAGCCGTCCGAGCACGCCCTGGAGCGGCTATACATCGAGGAGGAGGAGTGGGAACCCCTGCTCGAGCTGTGGGAGGCGCAGATCGATCGTCTGGAGCCGTCACAACAGGGGCGGGTGTTGGAGCGGATGGGACAGATCTGCGAGGACAAGATCAGGGACCAGGACCGTGCGGTGCTTTACTACCGCAGGGCCCTGGAAGCGCTGCCCGGTGACCGATGGCTGCTGCGCGCCCTGCAGCGGATCCTGGCACGGGCCGGCCAGTGGGCCGAAGTGGTGCGGGTGCTCGACGAGGAGACGGAGGCGACCGACGACGAGAGGCTCTCGATCTTCCTGCAGCACAAGATGGCGGAGATCGTGGAGAACCGGCTCTTGGATCTCGACCAGGCGATCATGCGCTACCGGAAGGTGCTCGAGCGGGCGCCGAGCTTCGGACCCAACCTCCAGTCCCTGGGCCGCATCTACTTCCGCCAGGGGCGGTGGGAACAGGTGATCGAGCTCTACCGGACGGAGGTGCGCGAGCAGGAGCTGGAGCCGGGACGCCGGAGCTCTCTGCTGTACAAGATGGGAGAGATCTACCAGGAGCACCTCGGGAACGAGGAGTTGGCCGTGGAGGCCTACCGGCAGGCGCTGGAGCAGACCCCCAGGTTCCTGCCGGCGCTGCAGGCCCTGGCCCGTATGTACCGCAACCGGAACGACTGGCCGCAGCTGGTGGAAGTGCTCGAGCGGCAGGCGGAGATCCTGTCCGATCCGGGCCGCAAGGCCGCCATCCTGCACAGCGTGGGGGAGCTGTACGAGGCTCAGCTGGGCCAGCTGGACCGCGCCGCGCGCTACTACCGTATGGCGATGGAGCAGGCGCCTGCCAACGAGCGGATCATGGAGTCGCTGCTGCGCCTGCTGGCGAACCAGCAACGCTGGAGCGAGGTCGTCGAGGTCTACGACCACACGATCTCGGCCATCGCCGACAGCGGGGCCAAGGTCACCCTGCTCAAGCAGCTGGGAGAGGTGTGGAGCGAGCGTCTGTTCGAACCGGAACGGGCGATCCGCTGCTACGAGCAGGCGCTCGCGCTGTCGGATGCCGACCTTGAAGTGCTGGAGGCGCTGGGAAAGGTCTACCGCCGTACCAGCAACCACGAGAAGCTTGTCGATGTCTGCGAGCGCCTCGCCGTGTGCACCACCGACGTGGACCAGGCCGTGGCGTACCTGTCGGAAGGTGCGGCGTTGATGGAGCTTCATCTGCCCGAGAGGGATCCCTCTTCGCTGTACGAACGCATCGTTCAGGTGAAGGAGGCCGCAGTCGGCGCACTGGAGGCTCTCAGTCGCCACTTCGGCGACCGGGGAGACATGGGCAACCTGCTGCGCGTGCATGACACCCTGAAGACCCTGGTGGATGACGCCGACACCAAGGTGGCGTTGCTGCTGCAGCTTGCCGGGTTCCGCGAGGCGGCGGGCGACCTGGCCGGGGCGGCGTGGGCCCTGGGCGAGGCAACGGCGGTGGCCGACGACTGGATCGTGGTCCGGGAGCTGCGACGGCTGCGGGAGCGGCTGGCTCAGTGGCAGGGCGTGGCCGAGACCCTGGAGAGAGAGGCCGCTCTCAGCCGCGACGTGCACCTCGCGGTGGACAGTCTGATGGCGGCAGCCGACCTCCACCTGGAGCGTTTCGGCAATCAGGACCGAGGGGCGGAGCTGTTGGCCCGCGTGCTGGAGCGAGATCCGTTTCACGAGGAGGCGGCGACCCGCCTGGAGCAGCTGCTCGTACAGCGGGAGGCCTGGCACGAGCTGGTGGACGTGCTCAGACGGCGGCTGGATGTGATCGACGCCGGGATCGCACGACCGGGCGGCGGGAACCCGAACCAGGCGCAGATCGAGCTGTTGGCGCGCATGGCATGGATCCAGCGCGAGCACCTCAAACAGCCGCTGGAGGCGATCGGCACCCTGAACCGCAGCCTCCAGCTCGACCCGAACCACCTGCCGACGCTGCTGACGCTCGGCGAGCTCCATGTGGCCCTGGAGCAGTGGAAGGAGTCGGTGGACATCTACTCCCGCGTGGTCGCGGTGAGCAGCGACACGGACGTGCTGCGGACGGCGCACTTCCGGCTGGGCGAGATCTGGAGCGAGAAGCTCGGAGACCACCGGCGTGCGATCTCGAGCTACCAGAATGTGCTCGCGCTGTCCGCCGGTGACACAAAGGCGCTCAAGCGGCTGTTCGATCTGTTCGTGCGCAGCAGGGACTGGGAGAACGCCGCCGACACGGTCGGGCGGTTGATCGAGGCCGAGAACGACCCGCGTCAGCTGGTGCGGCACTACAACGCCCTGGCCGAGATTCAGGAGAAGGGGTTTGGCGACCCCAGGATGGCCGCCGCGCAGCTACAGCAGGCTCAGGCCATCGATCCGACCAACGAGACGGTGCTGGGTCGCCTGACCCAGATGCTGGCCCATCTCGGCGACTGGGAGGGGCTGGCTGGTGCGATCCGGTCCTTCCTGGCCGCGCTGCCCGGCGACCAGGAGAGCCGGGGCATCATCCACCGCCTCCAGCTGGGCAAGCTCCTGCGTCAGCGCCTTGGTCGCACCAGTGAAGCGCTCGAACAGTACCGGGCGGTGGTGGAGATCGATCCGACCAACACAGAGGCTCGTTTGGCCACCGCCGCCATCCTCGTCGAGGAGGGGCGCCTGGACGAGGCCATCACCGAGCACCGTGAGACGCAGGCGCTGGAGGCATTGAACGTCGAGAGCCTGCGGCAGATGAGGGCCACCTGGAGCCGCATGGGCAACCACCAGATGGCCTTCGCCGTGGCCGCGGTGCTGGTCTGCCTGGGGGAGGCCAGCGAGGCGGACGAGAGCCTCTACCGCGAGCATCGCAGCAAGGGTGTGCGCTATCCGACCGTGGGCATCGAGCCGTCGATCTTCGAGACCGTGCTGGTTCACCCCGACGAGCACCCGGTGGGGCGCAAGCTCCTCGACGTGCTGGGCGAGGTAGCCCACCGTGTTCGTCCGCCGCGTCTGGCTGACTGGCGGGTGGGCAAGGCGGACCGTTTGCCGATCCGGTCCGATGACCCGCTCCGGGTACTGGTACGGGAGGTGTCGACGGTCCTCGGACTGGATCGCGAGGTGGAGATCTACATCTCGCCGACGCGCTCGCGCGAGATGGAGTTGCTGCTCACCGACGGCCCCGCCCTCGTGGTAGGGGGCGGTGTCATGGGCACCTTCTCCACGATGGAGGTGCGCTTCTGGCTGGCGCAGCTGCTCAGCTACCTGAGGAACCACACCTGGATCACCTATGGCCTCGGCGGTCCGGAGCTTGCTCTGCTGGTGCGGGCGGCCTGCAGGGCGATGGACCCGAACCTGGGACTACCTGGCGACAACGAGAGCAAGCTGGCGGAGATGACCCGGCTGGTCCAGCGCAACGTCAGCCGTCGGACCAGGCGCACGCTGGAGGAGGTGTGCCTCGAGTTCATGGCCGGCCCCGAGCCGAGCTATCGCGACTGGGCTCGCGCCATGCAGCACACGGCGCTGCACACCGGGCTCTGGGTGGTCAACGACCTCGAGACGGCGATGGGTTTCCTGCGACGCAGTGATCCGGAACTCGCGCGTGCCACCCAGGGAGAAGGTCCGCAGGCGATCCGCCGCAGCCATCTGGCCGTGGAGCTGTTCCAGTTCTGGATCAGCGAGGAGTTCGATTCGCTGCGCCAGGCTTCCAGGGCCTGAGGCCGAGCATCAGGGGGCAGGGGGAGGGGGCACGGGGCGCCTCTGGGCCAGGGAGGCAACGCTGTGGGGGCGTGAGCGCATGGGTGAGCCCGCGCCGTAGCCATCCCGCGGCTGCACCACCACCTCGACACTGTCTCCGACCTGGTAGCTGTTGGAGGCGAGTCGGGCGGCACGGGCGCGGTCCACCAGTTGGCCGTTGACGAACCAGCGGAAGGTGAACGAGATGCGGTCCCGTTCGTCGTCCATGGCCTCCGGCCGAGCGTAGATGCCGCCCGGAGTCTGTTCGAGGCTGATCCGCTGCATCTTGGGCCGGGTGTTCTGTCCGGCGACCTGCAGCGATCCCGGCTCCCGGCGCAGGAGGGAAACGGCGACCCAGGCGGCAGAGCCGCCGACGGCTACCACGGCGATGATGATCCAGAGCCAGGTGGTGCCGGTGGTGGTGGTGCCGGTGGTGGTGGTGCCCTTCTTTTCCACCTTGCGGGCCACTCCGGCCACCGGGTGCTGGGGCTCCCCCTTCACCCTCCCCCTGGCCTTCCCCTTCACGGTCTGGGTGGCCCGTTCGGCTGCCTCCTTGGCCTCGGCTGCGAGAGTGATCTGGCTCTTCTTGCCTGCCGCCCTCTTGCGGGGCAGACCGCCGAGGTTCGATGCCTGCTCCAGGGGCGTGAGGTTGTCCGCGCTCTGCTCCTGCCGCATCTGGGCCACGAGCCCGCGCATCTTCTGCAGCTTCTCGTACAGGCTGTTCTTGGCCGACGTGAGCACCCTCATCTGGGTCAGGTCCTTGGCCATCAAGGCCTTGTTGACCCATGTCTGGACCTGGTCGAGGCACTTGTCGGCCGTGTCCACAGTTGCGTAGGAGACCTGGCGCAGCCGTTTGCGTTCGTCGCTCGAGAGCTTGGAGGGGTCCTCGAGGGCCTCGATCAGGGAGTTCATGTAGCCGGAGAAGTTGACGGCGAACTCGACGCGGTCCTCTTCTTCATTGTAGATCGGTGGAGGGGGGGGCCAGCCATGGGCGGCCTCCTCCTCCTCGGGCCGCCTCCAGATGACGGTGGCCTCGGCGTCGTCGAAAAGATCGTCTTCGGGAACGTCCCACATGTCTGATTCCGC
>Ga0180009_10001667_pt1 | contig 26923 bp, 20 predicted proteins | sample OS_PC_MetaG_FD_123537 | JGI IMG/M metagenome (GOLD analysis project Ga0180009, IMG submission 123537) | Groundwater microbial communities from the Aspo Hard Rock Laboratory (HRL) deep subsurface site, Sweden - OS_PC_MetaG | ecosystem: Environmental > Aquatic > Deep subsurface > Groundwater... | reverse complement strand
GAATTGTTTACACTGTGAGAGTGGCGTTCGGAGTTGACTACTCCTCGTCGCCGGGTTCCTCCTGGTCCTTTGCGGGCTCGGAGGGTTTGATTGCGTTGGCAAGCATGGAGGCTTTGAGAGCTTCCAGCTCTGCTGGTGAGAGCTTGTTGGCGATGGCCTTGATGGCATCATCGTCCGCAACCTCTGCTTCGGGAGGGGTGGATTCGGAGACTTCGGGCGGGACCGCTGTTTCAGCCTCGTCGTCGAGATCGTCGTCTTCCTGCTCCTCTTCATCCGAATCTTTGTCATCCGAAGTTTCATCTTCGGACTCCTGATCTTCCGACACTTCGGATTGCTCCTCCAACTCCTCGTCCGTGAACAGGGAGTCGTTCTCGTCCGATTCCGGAGAAGCTTCTGGTTCGACGATGCTCACTCGAGGTCCTTGTGAAGGCTTGCCCTCGCCCAACTCGGGCGCAGGCATGGTTGACGAAGGGGTCTCCTCATCCACCACCTTCATCTCAGGAATTTCTTCCGGAGATTCGGACTCCGCGGCATCCGGAGCGGGTTCGCTGGGAGGGGGAGCGGATTCATCTTGTGACTCTTCCTTGGCCTCGGTTGCAGCCTTTGCTGCAGCCTCAGCTCTACGCTCCGCTCTCGCGGCGCGCTTGCGCTCGTCTCTTTCCGCTCGCTTTTGACGGCGAGCTAGTTCGGCTTCCTTCTCCTTGCGGAGAGCCTCAGCTTTGGCGAGCTTGCGTTCAGCGGCTTCCTCGGCCGCGTCCTCCTCGTAGAAGGCAGCAGACGGGATCAGGCAACCGCAGCGTCGGAAGAACTCCTTCGCTGCGACGCCTCGGAGAGAGTCGCTCAGGATTCCTCGAATAGCCTTGCCAATTTTCCCCACGAGATTGTTTTTAGTCTTGGGGGAAATCTTGCTCACGAGGGTCATGAGGGTCATGACCAGTGTGTTCAAGAGCGCGTTGCTCGCCATGCTCCTGAAGAACGAGACGTATGCCGTGAGGACCAGGTGAAACACGCCCAGTTTCATGAACACAACTTGGCTTCTGTAGCGCGATCCTTCGCGTTCCAGTTTGCCAAAGAAGCATCCGGTCAGCTTGGTTTCTCCGCGACGTGAGTCCTTGGTGCCTGTGAAGCCCCAGATGGGCCTCCCCCGATCGTTGTTGACACGGAGGTTCGAGATTGACGTTGAGAGCGTCCCGTTCTTCATCTCCCGAACCATTCGGGGGAAGGACATGGACCACATTTCGCTGTGGTCCTCTTGGGGTGCGTAACCGCGCTCGTTTTCATCGAGCATGAACACATCCACGCTTCCGTCGAGGCACATCCGCTTGAGGTCGGGCTGCAGTCCCTTGAGAAAGGGTTTGCAGACCTTTTTGAAATCCGCAGGCTGAACGTAGTTCCGAGGTCCAACCAATGCATGGAGTTTGAGGTCGTGCATGTAAGCAACCTTGTCTCCTCCGTCGACTTGGTCATCTTCATCGTCGCTTACGTCCTCGTCCGATTCCTCCTCCACTTCTTCTTCCTCATCATCCGATTCCTCATCCTCGTCGTCGCTCACGTCCTCGTCGTCGCTCAAGTCCTCGACCGTAGCACTCGAGTCTGACAGGATTTCATCCTCGTCAGCCTCTTCCTCGTCAGCCTCAACCCAATCGACGAAGTCTCTGGGCACAAACTGTGCCCGGCCAGTGTTGGGGTTGATGTGGACCATGTTTGAGAAACTTAGGTATAGCCCCCCCATACACAGTCGCATCCCCCAGCTGTTGTGTGTTGGTTGCACAATAAACCGAGCCAACGGAACCGGCGGATTGTCCTCGTCCACTCCCTCGGCATCCATGTTCAGGTCGCGGAACGCGAACTGAGACATGTAATCCGGGAGACCAAGTTGTTCCGCTTTATGCGAAACATCTACGGCACGAGCGAGTTTGGTAGTTTCTTTGTTTTCGCTGTTCGACATGGTCATCTTCCTTCCGTATTCTTCGCAGGTCTGTAGTTGAGTTGCTCGGTTAGTTGAAAGCGCGGCACCAGTCCGCACACTGTTGCTTGGGTTTCTGAAATATTGCCCTTGCTTGTTTAAATATCAAAAGTTCAAAGTCCCTTTAAACATAAATCCAATAGGAGGTAGCTCGCGTTTTGGCAATAGCCGCACGCGAGCCAAGATTGCACACTAATCACCAAAGCCCAGCATGGCCGGGGTTTGGTTGGTCAGAGCACTTCCTAACAATAAAGTTAGGTTATCGCTATCCCCTCCGATTGGATTCACGTTTTCAAAGGATGAATGACCTTAGCAGAAAACTGGGTTTTTGTCAAGGTTAAGCGCAGTATCTGGATTTTGATGATAACAAAAAACCAGGCTTAAAAAGCTTGGTTTTATGCAATTTTGTAGGTCTGATTTAAAGCATCGGTTAATGCCTTAAAGCAAATCTCAATTAATCATCAAATTTCTTTGGATGTTTTGATTTTCTATTATATTTAATTTTACTTTTATGAGTTTGTGCCGGTGGGGGGAGTGATTTCCTTATCTTTTTTTCTATCTCAAAAGGATTAATTACAATAATATCATCTTCAATCTTTTTAATAATTGTGGGTTTTGATCTTTGCTTAGCCATATGTTTTTTTATTTTAGCACTACACATGACCAATAAACAAATACCCTGACAAATGCGGAGGGGATCATTTGTTTGATAAATCTACAAACAATCCGCAGCAAATACTAATTATGTAAGCCCAGTTTGCACCAGGCAGCATAGTTTTCTTTACCACACCCATGGTCCATCGATTACTCGAGTCCATGGAGAGCTCAATCTCTCCTCCACGTTTGTCAGGGCATTGCCTGTATTTTGTAAAGTTGTCCTGATTATCAGGACAGATATAGAGTGGGTAATCAACCGTAGTGCAAGCACGCGGCTGACCCAGATTTGTACTCTTATAGCATTCCAGTCGAAACCGGATTGCTATAATTTCCTCCTCACTCATCGGCATTGCCCGTGTTCGGGTGCCGAATGAGGTCCCTCCTCTATGTCTGTCATGACAATTCTCTATTTAATGAACAAATAACTATACCACAAAATGACGATTTTGTCAAGAGTAATAGGCAGTATTTTTTGGCTAAAATAAGCAAAAAAAAATTGGCTAAGTTAAGCCAAATCTTACAGTAGTTAACAAAAAATGTGTTAAATAAGCAAAAAAAATAAAGCCGACGTTAGTCTTTACGTCGGCCGATGCTGCCCGGAGGTCCCGACTCACGAACAGGCTGAGGTTTTTGATGTCCGGATCCAACTTTTCGCCGGATCTTGGGTGGGAATGCTTTCTCAATCTCATACTTGGCGATTTCCAAGTACAAGACCTTTTCTTCAAGACCCGCCTTTTGGCGCAACTCGGAAAAAGCTGCTTTACCGTAGGTTTCAACCGCTCTGACGCCCACTCTTTGCTGTTCATGCGTCAAGCTCATCCACCAAGCATTCAACTCCTTGGCTTGCTTTTTGAGTGCGGCTACCTGTGGCCCGTATTTCCTTTCCCAAAGAAAGGCTACAGCAACCACAGTTCTAAGCAATTCGCCCAGATCTCGGAGCGCTTCCAGGGAAGCCCTATCCAGACTGTTGCCAACCTGGATGTGCTTATCCCAGCCCCTTTCCCTCCATGTTTTGGGGTGGGTTGATTCCTTAAGAATCTTCAGCTCCACTTCTCCGATCCCCCTGAGCAACAAGCGAGGGATTAGATCAAGCGCCCCCCGCGCTCTCTTTGCTGCTTCGCGGGGACTTTTTGCCCCCCTGGTTCTAGGGTCTTCCATGTTTCTTTCTCCCTATCCCCAAAAGGGGGTCTAAATAACAGTTGGTGAAATGTGCGGAATAGACCAGCTAATCATGAAATACTCAAAATGTCAAGACTTTTTGGCTAAAATCAGCTCTTTGATAAAAAAAGTCCATTAATATTTAAATAATTATGTTTATACATAACTGACAAATAAGTGGACACACTTATCAGTAATCCACATGTAAAAACTTGACAACCCATTGAAAAAATGAGATAGTCGCGCGCGTAAGTGTGAAGACACACAGCAAAAAAGAGGTCGCTCCTCTAGGCTGTAAAACTCTTGATTTTAAGAGTTGGTAAAAATCGTTTTCAAATAATGTTTATTAATATTTAAAACAAGTTAAACGATCCCTCTGAAAAGATTTTCGGAGGGTTTTTGTTTCTTTGTTTCACGCTTCGCGATATTTACTCACATCAGTAGATGTTCCTGTTCTCACCGTCACCCCCGCGCTCCACCCGATTTGTCCATAAGTGGTAGGTTCGGAAGGGAAATGGTTCATCTCTAAGTCCTCGCTCGACATGAATCCCACTGTATTTAGGCGTCAACCAGTCAAAGACCTGGAGCGCCGATACTTTACGGCATCACGTGATGCCATGGCCTTGCCCGATTTAATCGAAGTCCAAAAGTATAGCTATCGCTGGTTTCTAGAAACCGGCATCAGGGAGTTGTTTCAAGAGATATCGCCAATCAAAGATTTTATTGGCCGCGATCTGGAACTTTGGTTCGTAGATTATTTTTTGGATGAACCCAAATTTGATGAAAAAACATCAAAAACTAAAAGTATCACATACGAGGCGCCGTTGCGTGTCAAAACCAGACTCATCAACAAGAGAACTGGTGAGCAAAAAGAACAAGAGATTTATTTAGGTGACCTACCGGTAATGACCGATAGGGGCACTTTTGTAATCAATGGTGTTGAACGTGTTGTTATTTCTCAACTTGTTCGTTCCGCCGGTGCTTTCTTTATTGCAGAAGCCTCTCGAGGCCGCCGTAATTATGGAGCAAAAGTCATTCCTAATCGCGGTGCTTGGTTGGAATTCGAAACAGACTCCAATCACGTCATCTGGGTAAAGATCGATCGCAAACGTAAAGTTGCGGCAACTGCCTTGCTCAGAACTTTTGGTTTATATGATGATGATGAAATCCGCACCGCTTTTGAGGATGTTGATGTCCATCCAATGAATAAATATATTGAGTCAACTTTGGCTAAAGATGTATCAAAGAGTGAGGATGATGGTTATATCGAAGTTTATAAACGCATTCGTCCTGGTGATTTAGCAACCGCAGATAATGCCAAGTCATTGATCCACTCAATGTTCTTTAAATTTGAGCGTTATGATTTAGGTCCTGTTGGACGCTACAAGTTTAATCAACGTTTTGGATTGCCTTGGGATCATGAAATGGTTGTTAAAGAAGAAAACAGAATTTTATCCAAGGATGATTTGGTTTCCATTCTCAAAGAAATTATTCGTCTTAACAACACTCAAGAAGATCCTGATGACATCGACCACTTGGGTAATCGTCGCGTGCGCGCAATTGGCGAACTTATTCAAAGCCGTTTTCGCATCGGTTTGGCTCGTATGGAACGCATTGTTAAAGACAGAATGTCCACGCAAGATATCAATATATTAACTCCAGGTCGTTTGGTTAATGCTCGTCCTGTTATTGCAGCTGTTCGTGAATTTTTTATGTCTTCACAACTTTCGCAATTCATGGATCAAACCAATCCATTGTCAGAGTTAGAGCATAAAAGACGTTTGTCTGCTACAGGTCCGGGTGGTCTTACGCGTGAACGGGCTGGATTCGAAGTTCGCGATGTGCACAGAACTCACTATGGTCGTATTTGTCCTATCCAATCTCCCGAAGGCCCTAGTATCGGTTTGGTCGGTCATATGAGTAGTTATGCTCGTATCAATAATTATGGCTTCATCGAAACTCCATACAGAAAAGTAAAAAATTGGGCAGCTAATGACGGTAAAGATGGCATTGGTCAAACTTTGCGTGTAGATATTAATGATGGGCAAGGTAAATTGGTTGGCAAAGCTAATCAGGAAATTGATAAAGATCTAGCCAAGAAATTGCAATCAGTATCAATAACAAATATTCCGATTATACCGATTGTTACCGGAGAAATTGAATACCTAAACGCCTTTACCGAAGAACGAGGCACAACAGCACCGGCCACAAGTCCTATTGGCAAAGATGGTAAATTTTTGGTTGATCGTACTCCGGCTCGTAAAAATGGTGAGCCAACAGTTGTTGATGTACATGAAATCGATTACGTAGATGTTTCCTCAAAACAAATTCTTTCCATTAGTACTTCGCTTATTCCGTTTGTGGAACACGATGATGGCCAGCGTGCTCTTATGGGATCAAACATGCAACGCCAGGCTGTGCCTTGTATCAAACCAGATGCTCCAATCGTTGGTACGGGTGTAGAGCGTCGCGCAGCGGTTGATTCTGGTCACGCATTGCTAGCTCCTGATGATGGTGAGATTGTTTCCGTATCAGCAAACCATATTGAACTGCAAAGTGAAGATGGAAGAATTAGACGTTATGATCTGATTAAATTCCAAAGATCTAACCAGTCGACTTGTTTAAACCAACATGTTCGCGTCAACAAAGGACAAAAAGTTTATGCAGGTGAAGTTTTATCAGATGGATCATCTTGTGAAAATGGTGAGATTGCACTCGGACAAAATCTTCTTTGCACTTTCCTTTCTTGGGATGGTTACAACTTTGAAGATGCAATTATTTTATCCGAGCGTTTAGTTCATCATGATAGATTTACTTCAGTACACATTGAGCACTTTAATGTAGACGTTCGCGACACAAAGCTTGGTCCTGAACAGGTAACTAATGATATTCCAAATGTCTCCGAAGAAAAGCTTAAGAACCTAGATGAAAATGGTGTAGTACGTATCGGAGCAGAAGTAAGATCCGGTGATATATTGGTTGGTAAAATTACACCAAAAGGTGAAACCGATCTTTCTGCTGAAGAAAAACTTTTGCGTGCTATCTTTGGTGAAAAAGCTCGCGATGTTCGCGATACATCATTATATCTACAGCATGGCGCTCGCGGTAAGGTGGTTGGTGTAACTACATTTACACGTGAAAATGGAGATAAATTACAGCCAGGTGTTTTAAAACGCATCGTGGTTGCTGTTGCCGATCTTCGTAAAATTCAAGTTGGTGATAAACTCGCTGGTCGCCATGGTAACAAAGGTGTTATTTCTCGAATCGTTCCTGTCGAAGATCTTCCTTTCTTGGAAGATGGCACTCCGGTTGATGTTATTCTTTCTCCTCTTGGCGTTGTCTCTCGTATGAACCTGGGTCAGATATTGGAAACTCATATGGGTCTGGCAGCCAATGCATTGGGTTATCATGTAGCAACACCTGTTTTTGACGGAATTTCAGAAACAACTATTAAAGAAGAACTGGAAAAAGCTGGATATGCTAAAACCGGTAAAATACCATTATATGATGGCCGTACAGGTGAAAGATATGAGCACGATCCAACGGTTGGCTACAATTATATTATTAAATTGAGCCATATGGTGGAAGATAAAATTCACCAACGTTCCATCGGTCCATACTCACTCATTACTCAACAACCATTGGGTGGTAAAGCACAATCAGGTGGCCAGCGTTTTGGAGAAATGGAAGTTTGGTCTTTGGAAGCATACGGAGCAGCTCATACTCTACAAGAAATATTGACTATCAAATCCGATGATGTCCCGGGTCGTTCAAAAGCCTATGAAGCCATCATTAAAGGTGAGCCAATTTCTAAAGTTAACGTACCTGAATCGTTTAATGTGTTAGTACGCGAACTTAAAGGTTTATGTTTAGAGGTCGAATTGTTAAAAGATGGTGAACGAATGGAAGAATCCAAGCCAACTCATATAGCCAAACCGGTGTTACCAAATGCCACAGAAGAGTTTGCCTGGGAGACTAATCCGGACGAAGTACCTAAATTATAATTTCAAATGTATGTCATTCTTTCAATCTGAAAACGTCAAAACAACTGACTTTAATGGCATGCGCTTGAAGCTCGCATCGCCTGAAATTATCCGCGGTTGGTCATACGGTGAAGTTACAAAGCCGGAGACAATAAATTACCGCACACAAAAACCGGAAAAAAGTGGACTTTTTGCCGAAGAGATTTTTGGTCCATCAAAAGACTGGGAATGCTATTGTGGTAAGTATAAAAAGATTCGCTATAAAGGAATCGTTTGTGATAAGTGCGGAGTAGAAGTTACTCACTCACTAGTTCGTCGCGAACGCATGGGTCATGTTGAGCTTGCAGCGCCTGTCGCACATATTTGGTTTCTACGCAGTGTGCCATCTCGTATCGGAACAGTGTTGGACCTATCGATGATGTCACTGGAAAAAGTAATCTACTTCGCTGCTTTTGTAATTACTGATGTAAACGAAGAGCTTAAAGAGCAGGTCGCAGAACAATTACGCACTGAGTACAAAGGTAAACAAAAACAAATCGAAGCTGACTATGAACGTGATGTTGCTCGCATCAATGAAAAAGCTCAAAAAGATGAATTAACTGATCCAGAAGCTACTAAAGAGTTGGATCGTTTTCAGGGTAATAAGGAGAGAAAGTTAAAAGAGCTGGACATGGATTTTTCAGAAGCCGAAAAGGAAATTAAATCCCTTCAGCCTCTTAAGATTCTCACTGAAAACGAATATCATGAATATGCACTCAAATTTGGTCATGTCTTTGAAGCTAAGATTGGCGCAGAGGCTATTGATGAGTTGTTGAAAAATATTGATGTCAATGCAACGGCTGATGTTTTACAAGCTGAACTGGAAAATGCATCTGGTGCAAAATACGAACACATAATAAGACGTCTTAAGTTGCTCAAATCTTTTGGCAACCAACAAATTGAGCCCCATTGGATGATTCTAAAAGCTGTACCCATCATTCCTCCGGATTTGCGCCCTATGGTAGCTTTGGACGGAGGTCGTTTTGCAACATCCGATCTTAATGACTTATATCGTCGTGTCATCAATCGAAACAATCGTTTAAAACGTTTAGTTGAGCTCCATGCTCCAGAAGTTATTACTCGCAACGAAAAACGCATGCTCCAAGAGGCAGTTGATGCGCTTATCGATAATAACGCTCGTCATGCAAAAACAGTTTTGGCATCAACCGGCAAAAAACGCCAACTAAAATCATTGGCAGACTTTTTAAAAGGTAAGCAAGGACGCTTCCGTCAAAACTTACTTGGAAAACGTGTAGATTATTCCGGTCGTTCGGTTATCGTTGTTGGCCCACGTTTAAAAATGCATCAATGTGGTTTGCCTAAAATAATGGCTTTAGAATTATTTAGGCCGTTTATTATTAGCGAACTTATTAAACAAGAAATAGTTCATAACATCCGTTCGGCTAACAGATTTATTGAGGCTGATCATCCTGAGGTTTGGGATATTCTTGAGCGCATTGCTAGTCAAGCGGTTGTGTTGCTTAACCGCGCACCAACCTTGCATCGTCTTGGTATCCAAGGTTTTCAACCTGTACTTATCGAGGGTAAAGCAATTCAAATTCATCCTCTTGTTTGTTCGGCGTTTAATGCTGACTTTGACGGTGACCAAATGGCTGTTCACGTGCCACTTACAAACGAAGCTCAGCAAGAAGCTCGAGACATCATGCTCTCTACCAAGAACTTGCTTAAACCTGCTACTGGTACACCTGTTACAACTCCAACTCAAGATATTGTCTGGGGTGTGTTCTACATGACCAGCATGTTAGATAGACCGGATGATCAAGTAAAAGCATTTGGTACTGAGCAAGAGGCTATATACGCATACAACTACGGAACCATCACTGCTCGCGATAGAATCAAAGTTCGTCTTGAGGTCGGTGGACCAATAATGGAAACCACAGTTGGACGTATGCTTATTAATAAGGTTTTACCGGAAGGTATGCCTTATATCAACGAACGTCTTGGTAAAAAACAACTTAGTGAAATCACACAGCAGTGTATCGAGGATTATGGTTTTGCAGAAACAGCGAAATTCCTAGATAACATTAAGGAAGCTGGTTACAAATATGTTACTCGTTCTGGTTTTTCCTACGGTATTGGTGATTTACCTGACCTTAAAGGAAAAGCGGAAATTATGGACGAAGCTGGTGAGCGCGTTAAGATTATCGAAGCTCAATACAAAGATGGTTTACTTACCAAGCGTGAGCGTTATACTCAGATTATCAAAGTCTGGTCTGATATTCAGGATCGAATTAAGAATCTATCTAAAAACTCTCTTGAGGCAACCGGTTCAGTTTCTGCCATGATCGAGTCTGGTGCTCGTGGTTCCGTTGTTCAGCTTATGCAGGTTGTTGGCATGAAGGGTCTTGTGACCAATCCTAGCGGTGAAATCATTGAGTTGCCGATCAAGTCATCTTTTAGAGAAGGTTTGGATGTGTTGGAATATTTCATATCTTCCCACGGTACTCGTAAAGGTTTAACTGATACCGCTCTTAAGACTGCAAATGCTGGTCACTTAACACGTCGTTTGGTTGATGTTGCGCAAGACGTCATTATTACTTCTGATAATTGTGGTGATACTGATGGCTTATTGTTAACTCATGAAGAGTGTGAAGAAATTGGTGAACCATTAATCTCTCGTATTTTGGGTAGGTTCTCAATCAAGGATATAGTCCATCCCAAAACAAAGAAAGTACTCATTCCTAAGAATACACTTATAAATGAGGACCACATCCGCATGTTAAAGGCTTTGGATGAACCAATTCAAGAGGCTCATGTGCGTTCACCAATTGCATGTAAAAACACCAGAGGTATTTGTACACATTGTTATGGTTATAACTTGGCCTACAACCAAGAGGTTGATCTCGGTTCAGCTGTAGGTGTTGTTGCCGCGCAATCTATCGGTGAACCTGGAACGCAGCTTACTATGCGTACCTTCCATACTGGTGGTGTTGCAACTGGTGCAGATATCACTCAAGGTTTGCCTCGTGTTGAAGAATTGGTTGAGGCTCGTATACCAAAACACAAGGCTGTTATGGCCGAGCAAGCAGGCAAAGTTATTATTGCCGAACCAGAGGCTCGTGAAATATTTACCACAACCGGTCAAAAACTTATTGATCCAGCCAGAAGTGGTAAAATCATCAAGATTTTATCCGATGAAATGAAAGATGATGTTTATGTTGTAACTGCAAAAGATGAGGTTAAGGTAAAAGAAGGATCCAAGGTTGATCAAGGTGAAACAATAATCGTTCGTAAGGATGGTACAGAGATTCCTGCTGAGCATGGTGGCGTTGTTAGACTTGATAAGCGTAAGCTATTTATCAATTGGCAAGGAAAGGCTGAGAATGAGTATCCTGTACCAGTAGGCTTTAAGATTTTGGTACAAGAAGGTGACGAAGTTCAGCCAGGCGATCAGCTCACAGAAGGCCACTTGGATTTGCAATTATTGTTTAAGAGCAAGGGCCATTACGATGTTATGCAATACTTGTTGCGGGAGATTCTATCCATCTATGCAACCCAAGGTCAAAAGATTAATTCCAAACATATTGAGGTTATTATCAGACAGATGTTCTCACGTGCATATGTTCGTGATTCTGGTGACACAGAGCTTTTGCCTGGTGAGATTGTAGAAAAAGCTCGCGCGTTGGATGAAATCAGAAAAACAGAAGAGCGTGGTGGTAAACCTGCAATTTTGGAAGACCTGTTTATGGGTATTACCAAGGTCGCTCTTACGACTGAGTCATTCCTCTCGTCAGCATCTTTCCAAGAAACTGCACGTGTACTTATTCACGCTGCAGTAACAGGTAAGGTTGATCATTTAGAGGGTCTAAAAGAGAACGTTATTATCGGTCGTCTTATACCGGCCGGAACCGGCTTCTCTTATCATCATCCAGATCTCTTTCCAGAGCTACAAAAGCAAGATGAAGAATCTGAAGAAGATGAAGATAAGGAATATGATCCCGAGGATGTAGATAATATTAAACCCGAAGCAATTGAAGCTGACGCGGTATAATAAAAAATAATAAAAAAGCGCCAAAAATGGCGCTTTTTTATTTAAGCAAACTCGACAAAAACTGAACAGTTGAGTAATATTAGCGCAAATCAAGTTAGGATTTTTTAGATTATTTATTGATGATTTTAATATGTCTGGTCACTCCAAATGGTCAACCATAAAACACAAAAAGGGCATGGCCGATGCCAAGCGATCCGCTAACTTTACTCGACTCGCTCGTGAGATTGAGGTAGCGGTTCGTGCAAAAGGACCTGATCCTGAAATGAACTTTCAGCTGCGTTTGGCAATAGATCGTGCACGTGCTGGAAACATGCCCAAGGATAACATCGAGCGAGCCATTACTCGTGGATCAGGTGTTGATGATGGATCTCAGGTTGCAGAATTGTTATATGAAGCTTATGCCCCAGGGGGGACGGCTTTAATAATTGAATGTCTTACTGATAATCGTAACCGCACTGGAAATGAAGTTAAGCTTATATTAAGTAAGGGTGGAGCAACATTTGCTAATTCTGGTTCTGTGACATATCTTTTTGACCAAAAGGGGGTCGTTAGAACTGATTTAATATCGCTTGATAAACGAGATGAGGTTGAGTTAAATTTAATTGAAGCAGGCGCCGATGAAATTGACTATACAGAAGATCAAACCATAATCAATTGCCCAATAACTGAGCTATCAAATATTAATGATGCAGCCGTCTTATCCGAATTAAAGGTAAACTCTGCCCAAATGGAATGGCTTCCAAAAATCAATGTAAGCTTAGATGACTCCTTAGCTGAACAGCTTGGGGGTATCATAGAAAAATTAGAAGATTTGGACGATGTGACTAATGTTTATACAAATGCCGAATAATCAACAAACTGTTAGTAATGATTCTCAGCATAAGGTTGATGCAGGTAATTTTAGGATGTTGGGAATTGATCCGGGCTTCGGTCGCACTGGTTTGGGTGTGGTTGATTTTTCTAAAAATAAAATCTTTCATGTGTGGCACACCTGCATCGACACACCGTCAGACGCTCCATTCACCGATCGTCTGCAGACTGTGCGCAATGATATCATGGAGGCAATTCGGCGCTTTCAGCCCAACGTAGCAGCCGTGGAACAGCTATTTTTCCAAACAAATGTAAAAACAGCAATCAATGTTGGTATGGCTCGAGGAGTGATACTTTTAACCTTGGCTGATGCGAGTCTTCCTGTTGTTGAGCTTACTCCAAATCAAGTAAAACAATCGGTTGCTGGCCATGGAGGAGCTGATAAAAAACAGATTCAAGCCATGGTAAAAAAAATATTGAGATTGAACGAAATTCCTAAGCCTGATGATGCGGCCGATGCACTGGCAATTGCAATTTCTGGAGGATATATTTTTCAGACAAAATCACGTCAAAACGCTTAAAAAACAAGCAAATTATTCCTATCTTTCCCCTTGCTCAAACCGAGTTGCTGTGTTAAAATTTTAACTATAATATTAGGTAAATTTATGCAAATTTTTTGGCAAGGATATTCCTCAATTCGTATCGAAACCAAGGTAGGCGAAATAGCTTGCACGGTAATGACCGATCCATTTGAAAACGAAGCGTCAATTCGTTTTCCTAGAGCTACTGAACCGGATATTTTAGTTTTGTCTAATCAAGATTCAAAAAAGTTTAATGTATCAGGTGTGGCTGGTAAGCCTTTTGTCATATCTGATCCTGGGGAGTATGAAGTAAGAGGAGTGTTTGTTACAGGAATTCAGGACCCAACAGCAGATGAGGGTAAACAAAGACCATTGGTTTATAGAATTGATGCAGAAGATATTGGTATTGCATTTTTAGGTGGATTGCAACGTGAGCTCACCAACGATGAAATAGAGGATTTGGGTAATATTGATATTCTCATTTTGCCTGTAGGAGGCGGCGATGCCTTGGAAGCGAAAATGGCAACAAAGATGATTTCCGCCGTAGAACCTAGAATTGTAATTCCCGTTAACTATCACATCTCTGGCATCAAAAACGAGCTAGGGACAGTAGATCAATTTTGCACAGCAATGGGCGTTTGCAAAAGGCAAGATGTAAACAAACTCAAAATCAGTAAAAAGGATTTACCAGCAGATGATATTTTAGTTATGGTTATAGAGAGATCGTAGGCTTTGGTTATTTGTATTAATTATGCCTCCTAGAAAAACTTCAACCAGTAGCACGCCACCAAAGAGACGGAGAAAAGCTCCGGTTACTTCTGGTCAAACTGCTGGTACTCAAAAATCATACTTGTTGAGTCCAGAGGAAAAGCGTCAGCTAATCATGGCACATGCGGAAATGCGCCAGCCCGTTGATTCCATGCAACGCTTCTCACTTTGGGCAGGAGTTTTTATATGTGTGATGGCAATTGGAGTTGGTTGGCTTTACACTATGCGCCAGACCATAGTTGATGCTATGGATGTAAACTCTCAAGTCACGGCTATTCAAGAGACGCTAACGCCACTTGAGGCAAAAGAAGAGCTTCATAATAATCTCCAAACCGCTTTAGAAAAACTTGAAGCTCTAGAACAGCAAAATAATCAAGAACTGATGTTGCAAATGCAACAAAATCAACAAGCATCCAGCACAGAATCTGCCAGCAGCACCCAGGTTACGACTTCAACAGAAACGAGTTTATTTATTCCAGTGGAAGAGCCGGAGACCAAAGAACCCGCATTTCCCATACCACAAGGTTTAGAAATTGATACTCAATAATAAAATTATATGGACGACAAAGATCAACGAAAAGATACCTCACTTGGGCATGTGATACCCCAATCACTCTCAGAAGAGATGCGCAAATGCTATTTGGATTACGCAATGTCCGTAATCATTCAGCGTGCCTTGCCAGATGTAAGAGACGGCTTAAAACCGGTTCACCGCCGCATTCTTTATGCTATGTGGCAAGATGGTTTGCGTTCTACTGCCAAATTCCGTAAATCAGCAACCGTTGTTGGTAATGTTCTTGGTAATTATCACCCGCATGGTGACTCGGCTGTTTATGATTCCATGGTACGCTTGGCTCAAGACTTTTCCACTCGCTATCCTTTGGTCAGGGGACAGGGTAACTTTGGTTCCATGGATGGTGACAGCGCGGCTGCCTATCGTTACACAGAAGCTAAACTTGCAGCCATCGCCGAAGAAATGCTGTTTGATATTGAAAAACAGACAGTTGATTTTGCACCAAACTTCGATGGAAGTAAAAAAGAGCCGACCGTTCTCCCGGCAAAAATTCCTAATCTTTTGTTAAATGGAACATTGGGAATTGCTGTTGGTATGGCTACCAATATTCCACCGCATAATCTTACAGAACTTTGCGATGGAATTATGTCCATCATTGATAATGCGGAAATTACTATTGATGAATTACAAGAAATAATAACCGGACCAGATTTTCCAACAGGTGGAATCATTTACGACAAAAATGCTATCAAGCAAGCTTATGCAACTGGCAAAGGTGGTATTGTGATGCGCGCTAAGACTGAGATACTTGAGGAAAAAGCAGGACAGTTCCAAATAATCGTTACAGAAATTCCTTATGCGGTTAACAAGGCAAACATGCTCGAGAAGATAGCTACCTTGGTTCAAGAAAAGAAGATAGATGGCATAAAAGGTCTACGTGATGAATCAAATAAGGATGGTGTACGCATTGTTGTCGATCTTAAAAAAGATTCATATCCTAAAAAAGTCCTCAATCACTTGTTTAAGATGTCGTCTTTGCAAGAAACTTTTCATGTTAACATGCTAGCTTTGGTGGATGGTCAGCCTCGCGTTCTTAATATTAAAGATATCCTTGTTGAGTACATAAAACATCGTCAAGAAGTAGTTAGACGCAGGACTGAATTTGACTTAACCAAAGCCAAGGATCGAGCACATATTTTAGAGGGTTTACGCATTGCCTTGCTTAAGATCAATGAGGTTATCGAGACCATTAAAAAATCTAAAGATAAAGATGATGCCAAGGTTAACCTAATGAAAAAGTACAAGCTCTCCGAAATACAAAGTTCGGCTATTTTAGAGATGCGCTTACAACAGTTAGCCAACCTAGAGCGTTTAAAGGTTGAGCAAGAATATAAGGAAAAATTAGATCTTATCAAAGAGTTAGAATCAATTCTCAAGTCAGTTAAAAAGATGCTTAGCATTATTAAAGATGAGGTTTTGGGTATTAAGGAAAAATTTGGAGATCAAAGGCGCACCTTGGTTATTCCGCATCCTGTTGGTGATTTTTCCATGGCCGATCTCGTGCCCGATGAAACTACAATTGTGATGCTTACCAAGGACGGTTACATTAAGAGGCTTCCTCCGGATACATTTCGTACACAGGGACGTGGAGGCAAAGGCGTTGCTGGTCTTTCTACCAAAGAACAAGATGAGGTAGAGCAGCTATTCTCTACCAATACACATGCTGATTTACTGTTCTTTACCAGCCGTGGACGCGTATTTAAGCTCAAGGCCTATGAGGTTCCACAAGGATCTCGAACTTCCAAAGGTCAAGCTATAGTAAACTTTTTACAATTAGCTCCAGGTGAACGTGCTGCAACGGTTTTGTCCACTAACGAAGCCAAGAAAGCAAAATATTTTATGATGGTAACCGGATTAGGAACCATCAAAAAAGTTGCTTTGGAAGATTTTGCCAACGTTCGTCGTAGTGGCTTAATAGCCATCAACCTCCACGAGGGTGATGATTTGGAATGGGTTAAGCCAACAAACGGTAAAGATGAAGTTTCCATAGTTACCAAAAATGGACAATCTATCCGCTTTGAAGAGTCAGATGTTCGTGCAATGGGACGTGCCGCGTCAGGTGTACGTGGAATTAAACTCAAGAAGGATGACAGAGTTATTGGCATGGATATTATTGATAATGAGTTGGCCAAAAAAGGTAAATATACCCTATTTACATTATCCGAACTTGGTTTAGGTAAACAGACAAATATTAAAGAATTTAAAGTTCAAAATCGTGGAGGCTCTGGTGTACGTGCCATGAAGGTTACTGCCAAAACTGGTCCTGTTGTTGGCGCATTCTTGGCTCTGGCTGATGAGGAGAGTGATGTAATGATGATAAGTAAAAAAGGCGTTGTAATCCGCCAAGCTTATAAAGGCGTGCCAACTCTTGGTCGCGATACACAAGGTGTTCGCCTCATGCGCTTTAAAGAATCCGGGGACAGCGTCTCGTCAGTGACGTTTGTGGGTAAAGACGAGGAAGACAAATAAAATTCAAGAATCATCCATAGAAAATAAAATCGGCTGGATTAGCCGATTTTATTGTTTGGGATTTAATTACTAGTCTAATATATATTCCCATCCGGGTTGCCATGCTTTTTTCTTTCGCCAATCTTCCGCAAAAGCTTCTTCCCAAGTTTTACCTTTTAATAAAACGTCCAGCGCAAGTTGAGGAGCTTTGTGCGCGACTATCGCGATGTGCTTGTTGTTGTAATCTTTTTTTAAATCTTGTAAAAAACTGTCTATTCTAGATTTTACATCTTCATAGCTTTCGCCTTCAGGAAATGGCTTACTTATATTCTGTTCTTGCATAGGTTCAACCATCTCAGATGGTTTTGCATTGTAAGTACCATAATTACACTCACGCAATCTTTCATCTTGAACGATTTCCACAGTTTTACCAAAAGTTAACTCTGCCGAATTCACAGCTCTTTTCAAATCAGAACAAAAAACAACATCAAAATGTTTCTCTTTAATTTGATTCTTCAATTCTTTTGATTGTTTAATTCCTAACTCCGATAACTCTACATCATACCAGCCTGAAGAGATTTCTTTTTCATTATCAGGGGTAGTTCCGTGAACAAAGTATGTAATTTTAACAGACATGTGTTTTTATTACTATCAAGTTAATTGATTAATCACGTGAATCAAGGTTCAATCAATTATTCAAGAACCTTATCAATCAATCCGTAGGTTTTTGCTTGTTTGGGATCCATGAAATTATCACGATCAGTATCATTTTCCACTTGCTTAAAAGATTTACCCGTATGCTTGGCTAAAATTTTATTTAATTGATCTTTCATCTTTAAAATTCTTTCGGCACGAATTTTGATATCAGTAGCCTGACCTTCCACGCCACCTAAAACTTGATGAATCATTATTTCTGAGTTGGGGAGAGCGAATCTTTTGCCTTTTTGACCACCGGATAAGAGTACAGCGCCCATGGATGCGGCCATGCCAATACAAATTGTAGAAACATCGCAAGAAATTTGTTGCATGGTGTCATAAATAGCTAAACCTGCACTAACAGATCCACCCGGAGAGTTTATGTAAAGTTTGATGTCTTTACTTTTATCTTGGCTTTCTAAAAACAAAAGTTGAGCGATAACAATATTGGCAATATCATCATCAATCGGGGTGCCAAGCATAATGATTCTATCCTTTAACAACCGAGAATAGATATCATAGGCTCTTTCGCCTTGATGTGTTTTTTCAATAACCGTAGGGACTAAATAGCTCGAAGGAGCGATGGAATTAACTTGATAAGGATTCATAGTTTTATAATTTAAAAATCATTGTATTAGCATAATCTAAAACCATTTAGCAGTCAAATAGGTAGAGTGCTAAACAATCAAAGCTCTTTAGTAAAGCAAAATCTATATAATTTTAAACCCAGCCACAGTCTCTTTGATACTTCCATCAATCGTAAAACCGGCTGCCAGTTTATGCCCACCTCCACCGATTAGTTTTGCAATCGCAGAAACATCTCTTTTCACAGATCTAAATGATCCTTTTATTTTTTGATTTCCCATATCAACTAACAACACAATCATTTCCGCATCACCAACCACACTGTTTAAAAAATTAATAATTCCCTCAACGTCATTTATTTGCAAACCAAATCTTTCAAAATCATCTAATTTTAAATAGGTCGCAGCCACATCGTAATTGGAATTTTTAACCAATCGGCTCATTGCCAATCCCCAGAGTTTTAATAAATTTGTTTCTTTATTTTTTAAGAGATTTTTAGTTATCTCATTCACTCTAGCGCCACGGCTTATCAGATAACCGGCAATATTCATCCCATCATAAGATGTTGCTGCATTAGAAAAATGAGAGGTATCAGTTAAAATACCCGTCAGCAAAGAAGTCGCCATAGCTTGATTGATTTCAATTTTATTGGCGATAAAAAACCTTGTGATCACTTCTGCGGTTGAAGTCGCGTTTGTGATAACTAAATTCACGTCACCATACAATCTATTTGTTGGATGATGGTCAATATTTAGCAATTTAGGTTTGTTTGGTAAAAGGGGAATAAGTTCAGCAACTCCACAATAACCCAAGTCTCCGGAATCCAACACAACAACTAAATCGAATTCCTGATTAAAAACATCGGTATCATCCGTATAATCCAAATACGCATTCAAATATCCATAATGCGCTGGTGGTAAATCACGACAAAATAATTTTACATTCTTGTTTTGGTCTTTTAGCCATTCATATAATCCGCTTGATGAACCTAAAGCATCTCCATCAGGCTTTTTGTGAGTAATAACAAGAATACGCTCTGCCTGCAAAAGCGCATTTTTTAGCCCCCTAAACTCAATATCCTTATTCATAGGAATCGCACACTTTAGCTATTTTTTAGCAAAGTGTCAAGGAGTTGATTTGTTCTATATTTCACCTTTTTCTTTGAGCTCTTCAATATATGTCTCTATCTGTTCTGCTTTATGCTCGGTCCTATCAAATGCCCAGTGTAACTTGGGGATCTTTCTCATTTTTAGTCTATTTGCCATCTCTTTTACAATGTCATGATGATAATCTTTTAATGCATCCAAAACTTGCTCTTCAAAACTAATTGGCAAAACGCTTAATACCAACTTAGCGAATCTTAAATCACTGGTTAGCTCAGCATCAATAACCGTAACCAAACAATCACGAGGAAACTCGACTCTTTTTTTAAGGATTTCTGCCATGGAGTCTTTAAAGTGATCCACTCTTTGGTCATTGGTTTGCATATAACAAACACCTTACAGGTTAACTCAAGGATTATCAAGCCTTGCTTTTAAGCGGAAAAAAGCCTATTATTAAGAGCGTATTTTATGTATTTAAAAAGACTTGAACTGCAAGGTTTTAAGACATTTGCTCAAAAAACTTTATTAGAATTTCAATTGGATTCTAATGGTCGTAGGGGATTGACATCGGTTGTTGGGCCAAATGGATCAGGTAAATCCAATGTTGCCGATGCGGTGCGTTGGGTTATGGGTGAGCAGAGCTTGCGTTTATTACGATCCAAGAAATCAGAAGATGTTATTTTTTCCGGTTCAGAAAAAAAGTCGCGCTCCGGCTTTGCAGAGGTGTCCATGACTTTGGTTAATGACGATCGATCAGATATAGATTTTTCGGAAATCATCATCACACGTAGATTGTATAGAGACGGACAATCAGAGTATGAGATTAACAAACAATCCGCCAGGCTAACTGATGTGGCGATGCTATTAGCACAGGCTGGTATCGGACAACGTACATATAGTGTTATTGGTCAAGGTATGGTGGATGAGGTTCTTTCGGCAACCCCAAGCGATCGTAAGGTCTTTTTTGATGAAGCTGCGGGCTTACGTCCTTTTCAACTCAAGCGCCAATCTAGCATGAATAAACTTAGTGCCTCGCGTGACAATCTTCGTCAATCAGAAGCCTTGTTAAAAGAAATCGCGCCTCGTTTAAGTTCTTTAGAGCGCCAAGTTAAGCGCCTCTCTCAACGTGAGCTTATAGAGGAAGAATTAAAAGATTTAGAAATTAAATATTATGGAGGTACATGGAAGTCATTGCAACTGTCTTTAAGCGCAGCTAAAAGTGCTCATGAATCAGCTTCTCAAATAGCTCAAGCTGCTAGCAAAGACGCAGATAAATGCGAATCCGAACTTACTGCAATGGAAAAGGCTATCCCGCCATCAGAAGAGTTTAGTCAGTTACGTCAATCATTGCAGAAATTAATGGATGATAGATCTGGCTTGCGAGAGCGTCAATTAAAACTCGAGGCATCGCGTGAGGTTGCCAAAATTCGTGCCGAAAAACCTTGGGCACCTTTGCCATTATCAAAAATAATTTCCACCATTGAGCAAATCCAAAACCTGCAAAAAGATCTTATAACCGCCTTGGAGGACAATAAATTTGATCTAGATAAAGTAAAAAATCTCGCCAACAATTTAAAATTCTCCACCGGAGATCTATATTCTAAGTTGCAGCGCCCTGCACCAGAACCTGATAAAGAGGTCTCCACTGATCCAAAATTAGAAAAAGAGATTCATGATTTGGTTCAAGCAATGGAAGATGTAAATCATCAGATACAAGCAGTTCAAGAGCAAACCGAAGAGTGGAATAAGCGCGAGCAGTCTAAACGTTCGCACATTTTTGATGTTCAGCGTGAGTTGTCTCGTAAGAGACAAGAGGTGCAAACCGCAGAAAGGCATATGAGTCAAGCAGCAGTAGAGTTGGCTAGAGTGGAAACAAAAATTGACGCCTTCCTACAAGATGTTCGCACTTATATCCCCGAGCAAGAGAGCCAGCTTGATGAGTTGGTTAAAAAAGCGGGTGTAGTTGAAAATCCAGAGTTATTATTACAGCGCATAACAAAACTACGCGCTCAATTGGATTGGATTGGCGGTATCGATCCGGAAACTCTAAAAGAATATGAACAGACTAAAAAGCGTTATGTGGAGCTTTCGACTCAAAGTGAGGACCTGCTTAAAGCCATGGCATCACTGGAGACCATAATAAAGGAGCTGGATCAAACCATCACCGAGCGTAGCAAAACATCTTTTCGTCAGCTTAATCAAGAGTTTGGTCTCTATTTTAAGAAGCTATTTGGTGGCGGTGAGGCAAAATTAATCGAGGTTTATCCTGAACCCGAAGTTGATGAAACGGGTGAGGTTATCCAAGCGATAGACCGTCTTGCGGGGCCTTCTGGTATTGAGATTCAAGCCACTCCTCCTGGTAAGCGTTTAAAAGCCATAGCCATGCTTTCGGGTGGTGAACGTGCCTTAGTATCCATCGCTTTGATATGTGCCATTATGGCAACAAATCCATCACCATTTGTTGTATTAGATGAAGTTGATGCAGCTTTAGATGAGTCTAACTCTCGTAAATTTGCGGAAATCATCAGCACTCTAGCCGACAGGACTCAATTTGTTGTTATAACCCACAACCGCGCTACCATGGAACGAGCTCACATACTCTATGGCGTAACAATGGGTGATGACGGTGTATCGCAGTTACTTTCGGTTAAATTATCTGATGTTTTAAAAAAGTAGAATTTTACTAAAATTAGCAAAAAAACCCCATCTTGACGCGTATTTTGCCGCATGTCATACTTTTTTTGTACTTTATCGTGCCTTAATTGCCTTTGGCACGCCTTGTCATTAACCGGCAAATCAATCGTTTTCATAGTATAGCCCTTGACAAACATGGCTTACTGTGGTATAAATTACTATTCGTTTTTTCCAGACACATACATAAAGCACTCAGAGGCTTTAAACAATCTGCGTCCACGACAAGCATGGGATCTCTTTGTAGAATTCTGCTGGTTTTCGAACTCGCAACTCTCTATTAATAGATTTCTTGGATGCAGATTGTTTAAGGTCTTTGTTTATTTCCGTGATTTACAGTTTAGCTTTTTCCATATACTATCCAATTATAATTATGTTACAAGTAAACGTTTCTAAAATAGAAAACAACTCAGCTCAAATAAGCTTACCAGACGGTCAACATCTTACCGTGCCACTATCTTTGATAAAAGGAAATCCAGAAGTGGGTGGAAAAGCATATTTAATGATTGCAATACCAGGCGCAGAAGGGGAAGCTGGTAAAGAATTTGCACGTAATCTTTTAAATGAACTTATTGAAAATGATAAATAGATAGACTATTTGTTTTAATTTTTTAATCTATGTCCAAGGAATCAAAAGAAAAAAAATCAGAGTCCAAAGTAATGTTAAAACCAGCTTTGATCTGGGCTGGAATCACCATAGGTGTGATTGCTTTGTTTGTTGCCATGTTGGGTGGCGGTGTATATGCCTACACTCGCATGTATGAAAACAAAATTTACCCCGGCGTAAAAGTTCTCAACATTCGTTTGGATGGCTTAACAAAAGATGAGGCCAGACAAAAAATTCAGCAAGCAACCGATAATGCTTTGGAGAAGGGATTGTTTTTTAACCTTGATGGTAAAGAGGTTGCACTGCAGGCTTCATCAAACAACGATCTGCCGGACTTGGTTTTATATGATATAGATAGCGCCATCAATGACGCTTACAACACGGGGCGTTCAAGTGGTGTAAACAAAGTTGTTTATGAAATTTTAAGAGCACGTATACGTCCAATTAATGTAAATGTTAAAATTCAAATAGACGAAGTACGCATTCTCTCGTCATTAGAAGCTCAATACCATGATGAACTACCCGATCCTATTGATGCGACATTTAAAATAAATATTAATGAACAAGGCACACCAGAGGTTTGGGTTATCCCAGATGAGGATGGGTCTAAATTAAACATGGAGGGCGTATATAACAAACTACGCCAGCAAGCCGAGATAGTAACTTTTCAACCAATTACACTACATGTAGAAAAAGTTTTCGCTAATCGTCGAGCCAATCAACTTCAACCTTTAATCGATAAAGTTCAGGAGGTTCTTAAGCGACCGCAAATAGTATTTACTTATGATGATAAGGAGTACCCTATCAAGCCGGCAGATTTAGCAGGATGGCTTGTAGCTTCAAATGAAGATGATACTGTAACAATAGACCACGATTTATTTGCTTCCAGCATTCACATGTTGGCTAAAGATATTGAAGTAGAAAGTAAAAGTGGAAGCATGGAAGTTAAGGATGGTGAAATAGTATCCTTTACTGCAGGCACAATGGGTAAATCCATTAATACAGAAAAAACCTTGGAAGCCGTATTAAACTCATGGCCTCCAAGTTCAACTTTTCCGCTTGTTGTCGAAGAGGAGCATGGTCAGATAACTGGTGATGCTTTAGAGGAATTTGGTATCAAGGAATTGCTTGGCGTAGGGAGATCCAATTTTCGCGGCTCACCTTATAATAGAACCCAAAATATAAAAAAGGCTGTTAATGATCATGTTAATGGTACTCTTTTAGCACCCGGAGAAACTTTTTCCATGTTGCAATCATTGGGAGAGATTGATGGAGCGCACGGTTGGTTGCCGGAGTTGGTAATTAAAGGCAACAAAACATTGCCCGAATATGGTGGTGGTTTGTGTCAAATTGGTACGACTATGTTTAGAGGTGCTGTTGATACAGGTCTCCCTGTTACAGAGCGCCGTAACCACTCATATCGTGTTTCTTATTACGAACCAGCGGGCACCGATGCTACGATTTATGATCCAGCGCCAGACTTTAAATTTGTAAATGATACGGAAAAATACATTTACATCAACGCTTATATTGTTGGCACGGAGATAACATTTGAGTTTTGGGGCACTGATGATGGACGCCAAGTGGAATACACTTCACCTGTGATTTACAATATCACTGCACCACCTCCAACTAAATTAGTAGAAACAACAGACCTCGCACCCGGAAAAAAGAAATGCACGGAATCAGCGCACAGCGGAGCAGACGCTTATTTTGAATCATCTGTAATTTATGCTGATGGCCGTACGCGTGAAGAAACTTTTCATAGTCATTATCGTCCTTGGCAAGCAGTCTGTTTAATTGGTGTTGAATCATTATCGGACGAGTCTGCTAAAGCCGCAGAATAACTTCCACACACAATACAAAACTTGACGAAGAAAGCTCAAGGGATCCCTCGGCTTCGCTTGGAATGACAAGCATCCTCAATACGAAGCTCCAAGGGGTATTAGGGTATTTGGACAAGCAGATACCCCAAATAGAATAAATGCTCAAGAATGATAACTTACCCAGGATGATGATAATCAGAGTTAACTCTGATTTTTTATTTGTGTTATAATGCACTTGCTATGCGACAAAATACTTCATCAGATTGGATGAGTTCCATGGAGGAGGGACAACTCTCCGTAGACGTTTATCGTGAGGGTGATGCACTCGTCATCAGGGCTTTGGTAGCCGGAGTTGATCCAGATGATTTGGATATCGCTGTAAATGGTGATTTGCTTACAATTAGAGGCAGGAGACATATGGACCATCAAGAAACTGCTGATGACTGGTTTTATCAAGAGTGTTATTGGGGTAGCTTTTCTCGCTCAATCGTATTGCCTTATCATGTAGCACCTGATGCCACGGAAGCTCGTATCAAAAATGGCTTGCTAGAAATCAAAATTCCTGTACGTAAAGATGGAAAACAGGTAAAAGTAAAATGGGGATAAGTTCAGAGAGAAAATAAGGAAAAAATCAATAAAATTACCCACAATGAACGCAATAAATGCGTTCTTTTTTGCATGTTTCTGTGATATTATATATTTGCATAATTATGCAGGAGGATACCCAACCTGTAAGCGTTTCCATTGTTGGACAATGGAGCAAGCTGCAAAAAAATAAAAAAGCAGCACTAATAGCTTTTACTATTGGTGCAATTTTTGTTATTTTTTTTACTTTTAGTCGCATACAAGAGGCCATCTACTCACCGTTTTTAACCAACATCGATGAGATAAAACAGAATCGTGAATTGCTTAAAGATCCTATTGCCGAACAAGAAGCTATTGATAAACGTACTGACACGGATGGTGATAGTCTTTCTGATTGGTCTGAAGAAAATATTTACAAAACCTCTCCCTATCTTTGGAGCACAGCCGGTGATGATGTACCTGACAATGTAAAAATTGCCATGGGCATCAATCCACTTTGCAAGGCCGGTGATGATTGTACGGCTCAAAGTCTTAACTATGATTTACCAACAACCACTCTTCCGTTTGTGGATTTGCAGGGGACTGATGTATCAGGCGAAATTAATAATTACGTGATGAACTCACCATCCATGCAAGAGTATCGTGCAGAGGCCGGAGATCAGGCAGTCGATTACAGTGGAGTAAACAATATACCTCGTGATCCAGTCGTTCTTCGTAAAGCGTTGTTGGATTCCGGAAAAGTTACTCAAGAAGATTTAGATAAAATATCAGATGAACAATTATTACAATTATTTGATGATAGCGTTAAGGAAATTCAGGATAATCAAGACACCGAGACTCAAGCAATACCCTCACAATAAAGTATGAATAAAAGTTTTTTCAAACTAATCTCTCAAATAGCCATTGGCACAGCGGTTGTTGTAATGCTACTCACAAATATTTTGATAGCTCATGACACACACGCGGTTGCAGGTGCTGGTGATATCGTTTCAGATCCGATCCTGACAGGGGTTGCGTCTCAGCACTTAGGTTTGGCTCAGACGGAGGCGCTCAGAGCTGAATGGCTCAGACAAAAAGAGCAAATCATGGAGAGTTGGGAATGGCGTATCAAGCTGGCATTTGTTGGGGGTGTTATGAACGCTTTACAATTCGTTACCCAAAAATTAGCTCATGATGCAGCAGAAATGATTTTAACGGGCGGTGAAAGCGGTGTACCACTTTTTCATACAGATCAATGGGGTGACTATTTAGCAAACACGGCCGATGGAGCGGTAGCTCATATTATTGATTCCATGGATAAATTTGTTGGTGAATATACGGAAGCAAACATCGGACAGCGTCTTAGTTTGTGTCACAAGCCAGATCCATTGGCACTGTCTTTAGCTATCGGTATGGGTGAGGTGACCCCAATGGGGCCTGGGAATTGTACCTTAGCCAACATGACTCGTAACTTTGCCGCTGTCGCCGACATGGTTGAATCAGGTGACGCCATTCAGATGCACAGACAGCCCTTTCAACACAATGCTAATGCAAATGATTTGCATGCAGGATTGACTATAAATAATACAGTTATTCAGCGTGCCATTGATGCAAGAGAGGCTGCGTTAATGAATCGCTTGGAAAGCGGTGGGATGAGTCCTATCATTGATCGCATCAACGGTAAAATAAAATATCCTTCTAAATTAGCGAACAAAGCTCTGGAAAATGTTGAACCCATGGGTATACAAATACAGACCGAGGCAGAGCAAAGAACCTACATGATGCAAGCTTATTGGTCTGCCGGAATTGAGGCTATTTGGTACACCGCTATTTCTACTTTTGCTAACACTTTAGT
>Ga0180009_10001666_pt1 | contig 26929 bp, 33 predicted proteins | sample OS_PC_MetaG_FD_123537 | JGI IMG/M metagenome (GOLD analysis project Ga0180009, IMG submission 123537) | Groundwater microbial communities from the Aspo Hard Rock Laboratory (HRL) deep subsurface site, Sweden - OS_PC_MetaG | ecosystem: Environmental > Aquatic > Deep subsurface > Groundwater... | reverse complement strand
TGGCTGAAGGTCTTTCGGGAACATCTTCTTGGTTTCAAGTATTTCCAATATTCTTTCAACACCAATTCCTACTCCTGTTGCAGGTGTTGGCTGGCCGCCGTATTTTTCTATGAGGTTGTCATAGCGTCCGCCGGAAGCGACGCTTCCTAAACTTTCTTGCCCTTTTATCAAAGTCTCGAAAATGAATCCAGTGTAGTAATCCAATCCGCGCGCTATACTAAAATCAATTTTTACATATTTTTTGTATTTTGCTGGCAGCGCAGCGACAACGTCTTCTACATCAAGGCTGGACATGTTTAGATATTTTCTTGCTTGTTCAGGTTTCATCCTAACAAAACTAAAAATCTCTTTGATCTGTCTGTCGTTAAGAAATTCAGAAAGCTCTATCTTAACTTGTTTTTCTCCTTGCTTGTCCAGCTTGTCTAAAATTCTGAATATATCTATAGAATTATTTATTCCAATCTTCTTTGCTAGAGCGTCAAGAATTTTACGACTGTTAATGCGCAGAGTGAATTGTTTCAGTCCTGTAGCAAGCATGTAGTCTACAACAACCATCAATATTTCTGCATCAGCTTCTGGTCCTTCAGCGCCTATAATTTCGACGCCTGCTTGATAGAATTCTCTATAACGACCTTTGGCAACATCTTCGTATCGCCACATCCTTACAAAATTATAACACCATTTCACAGGAAGCTTAATGCTTCTATCAGTTGCAATAACCCTTGCTATAGGAGTAGTTGGGTCAAAACGTAATCCAAGGTTTCTTCCAGCTTTGTCCTTGAAACGATAGATATCCTTTACAGCATCTTCACCGAGGCTGTCTTTGCATGTCAATAGTTCAAGTGTCTCGAAAGCGGGCGTCTCTATTTCACCGTAACCATATCTCTCAAACACAGGCCTGCCTACATCAAATAGCCATCTTCTCTTCACCATATCTTCGGGAAGAAAATCCCGAGTACCTTTAGGGCGCTTAAACGACATATTACTCTCCTTTATTATTTACACTTTCTTCTATTTGAATTGTTTTTAATGCAATATTTATTGCTTCTTCAGGTGTGTCTACTCCCAAGATTCGAGCAGTCTTTTTATCATCAATATAACCAGATTCTATGATTTTGTCATACCACTCATTCAAACCTTTTAACACAATTAAAAGTTTTTTGAATCTGTATGCCATACAAAATTCTGCTAGCGTACCAGCTCCTCCAGGAATTACTATAATAGCATCAGAACTAAGCATGCCGGATGAAATAAAACTCCCTTTATCAATGTTGGTCACTATTTCCACATCAAGATATCTATTTCCAGATCCACGAACATTTCCAGGAGTTCCTACAACAAGCCCATTATTTTCTTTTGCTCCTTTTGAACAAGCCTCCATTGTTCCATCAAATCCTCCTGTAATAAGAACAGCCTTATTTTCTGCTATCAGTTTTCCTAACTTTTCTGCCAAATTTTCTAAAATTATTGCCTTTTTAGGACAATCGCTATATTCTGATTTTTCTGGTCCTATAACACCTATTTGTATTCTCATTTGATACCTCCAAATTCTTTTATGAAACCTTCAGGATCATCATACAAAACATTAAACGGAGTAATATCTACTTCGTTAATAGATTTCAATAAGCTGTCAATATTGTCTTTAGCATACTTTGAAACATATTTTTTGTAGCCGTTGTCTTCTCTGACTTTCTTTAGTAGCATCCTTGAAGAAAATATAGCAGGAAACCCTCTTTTATAATCAACTTTCTGAGGACAAATAACGTTTCTTATATTAGACACCGTGCTTCTTTCTTCTTGTCTGTACCCGCTTCTGATATCTCCACTTATAATTAGACAAGCAGCATCACTCATAAATGAATTTGATTCTCTAATTACAAAATTTAATGTTTCACCACTAGCTATTACATCATCAATCAAGATTCCATCAGATATGTCAATTTTTTTATCCATTTTGAAATCAACAAGATTACCTGATTTATACAATCTGTTTACGTTAATTATTTCATAATCGTTTTTTAGCCCAAGTCTAGACATAAGAGTGTATGCAATAACTCCTCCACTTCCCACAAGATAAAGTTTTTTATTTTTGGCATAGTCGTCCAAAAATAAAAACAAGTCATCTGCTAGATCTTCACTGTCTATTATTTTCAGTCCGTTATATTTCTTGAGAGCAGATTTACATTTTCCTGGTATTTCGATACCGAAAGGTCTCGCTTCGTCTAATATGAACATTCTAGAATACATATCATCTCTGCTTGTGAACTAGTTCACCCTTTTCCATTTTCATCTCCTCCAAAACTGGACGACTTTGTTCTATTGTTTAAGTCGTCATCTTTTTTAGGGTCGGAGGCGGGATTTGAACCCACGTCAAGAGCTCCACAAGCTCCTATGCTAACCGCTACACTACACCGACCATACAAAAAAACAATTCCTTCTTCTAGATCAAAATCCATCAAAACTTCACCGTTCAAACCAAGCGATCGTCTTATGTCTGCAGGAATAGATATTCTGCCTTTAGAATCTATACGCAATTTTCTGGTATTGGTGGAACTAAGAATTTGCCTTTTTTCATCTTTGATGAACTAAACCACCACTCATGTTAATCACTACTATGCGTATATGTTATAACTATGCATTGTATATATAAAAAGCTTTTGTGGGACGTTAAAAATAAATTCGTTCATATTACACTTGTAGTGCGAAATCTAGAGACTTAAATATTATTAAAATATTATTATATTTAGATTCTGAATATAAAATTTAAACCTAGAGTTTAAGAAAAGGAGGTGAAAGTTAAATGAAACGAGTTCTGACTATTTGTTTGGTTGCTCTATTGCTAGTAAGTAGTGCAATTGTTGCAATAAAAATAACAGATACGAGCGCAGACAAAACAAACATTGAAACAGCAGTATCAGGCGCATTAATGAGATTTTTTAGTGGCGGAATGACTGGAGCAGCAGCTTTTAGTGATTCAATTGAGTGGGCAAATACAGATCCATATTTAGCAGACATAGTTTTAGACGATGAAAATTTAGATGAACCACATCAACTTATCACATCAGGGACAATATATGTTAATTTGGGGGAGACCTATGTTTGTAATGGCCAAACACTGTATGAGACTATAGTTGTATACACTGGCGGAAGACTTGAGATGACTGATTGTAAAATATTAAATGTGTCAACCGGTGTGGTATTCTATTCTGGCAGCAGCGGTTTCATCAGAGACAGTACCATAACCACCACAAGCAGTTATGGCGCAAATATTGACAGCTATAAAGCAGTCGATAACATAGAGATAACCAATAACACACTGAACGGCGGTGCATATTACGGAATTTGGATAGATGAGAGATCAGAAAACTGGAATATCAAGGACAATGAAATCCATGGACACAGCAGAGGTATAATGGCTACAAACAACTATTACGATGATGTGTCTCACACAATTGACAACAACTATATCCACGATAACACATACGGCGTAAAGCTTTATGGAATAGCTAGAGGAAGCTCACAGATACAAATTACTAACAACGAATTTGAAAACAACAACGCCTATGCCATCTACGCATACATATCATCAATACATGTAGCAGGAAACACATTCACCACAAACGGCCATGCCTGTTTAGATTGGTGGACACACTGCAGCGCTATAGCAGATGTAGGATCAACGAGTGTTGATGGATGGTACAACGTAAAAAGATCTGTCATTGAAAAGAACATTTTTAACCAGCACACAACAGCAATCGAAGGCTATTTTGCAGATCCACTAGTTGAGAACAACCACTTTACAAGAGTTGCCGCACCTGACGGAAGGAATGGCTGGAGCAATATGATATGGATAAGAGGTGGAACAGGATTTAAACCACCAACATATCAAGCAAAGTGGAATCTTGACTGTAATTTATTCGAATCAGAAACAGTCGGTGAAGCCATTATCATGACCGGCGGAGGTTATGGCGAAAGTGGTTTGTGGGCAGATAACATCAAAACAATCGGATTTAGCACAGCAGGCATAAGAACTTTCTTAGATAACCGAGTGTCTTATGTCACTGTAACAGACTGGGACATAGATGCTGCGACACCATTCAATTTCCACTTTTTAACTAGAAACACGTATGACACAAACAACAATGGACTATGGGATGATGCGCCAGACACTGACGGTGAAGGAACATATGACTGGAATGGAAACGGCATAATCGACGGAGGACAAACAGTAAATGCATTAACTGGCTGTGAGTTGCCTGGTTTCAAGAAGACCATACCAGCTACAATCGACATTGACCCAGACACACTGAACCTGAAGAGCAATGGTAAATGGATTACCGCTTACACAGAACTGCCATTGGGTTTTGATGTAAGTGAAATCATTATACCTACAATTGAGTTGTTTGCAGACAAGAGAGAAAACGGAACCAGCTGCACCTTGTACGTGGACCCAGACGCACCATCAAATGTTGGCGATTACGACTCAGACGAAATACCTGATCTGATGGTAAAGTTCGACAGACAAGAATTAATAGCTTGCTTGGATGAAATGGACTTTGATGGGGAAACAGGAATAGACGAGATAATTGAATTGGTAGTAACAGGTGATCTTACATCTGGAATTGAATTTGAAGGCAGCGATTGGATTAGAGTGATAAAAAAAGGCAATTAGTAATAATTAAGCTGGATTAAACTCCAGCTTCTTTTTTATTTTTCGGACAGTATACTATAAAGACTTTAAAGGCTCTGATAAATCCCCCAAAGGATCGTATTTCTCTTCAAATAACTCGGGTATCTCTTTTTCCAGCTCATCTAATTTATCTTCGTTTGAGGTCATACGATATCCTCTTTTAATGTTTTTATGTATTATTGATCCTTCATCTGTCTCAAATCTCAAAAACATTATTTCATTTTCAAGAACAATTTCCTTTTCTACATAAGGAGCAAATAGATTTGGGATATCTTGACCTTGTATAGAACCATATTTTGGTGAACCGCCTTTTTCGTAGTATTCGAATGTATCTAGTTCAAAAATATAATGTGATAAATTTTTTGCAATGAAATTAGAAGATAAATAACCATCTGGTATACACGAAATTCTTTCTGTTAATATCATAAGTGTTTTAAGAGCATCCCTTGTAGCATAACCTCGACTTCCAATATCGTTTTTCATATAAATCAATTTAAGTTTGTTGAAAAACAATAAAAGCTTGTGGGATGAGAATAAGCTTATTTGCTTCCTTCTTTCTCCTCATCGTCTCCGCCATGTTCTCTTACCATATCTTCATAATCCTTTTTGCCCTTTTCGACAATTCCTTTTACATCTTCTCCGAGGAATTTGAGAAGAGTTCTATCCCCTGAAAAATAAAAATCATCCATTTCATGAAGAGATTGTTTATAAGAAAATGTATGCTGTGCCGCATATTCAGTAGGTTCTACAGGATCAAATCCAAATTTTTTCATTTCTTCAACTATTTTTGGAAAAAAATCATAACCCATTATTTTATTTATATTGCCCTGACTTGCTTCTGTTATACTACAAATTTCTATTTCACCCCCAAGCAATATGTTTTTGTAAGCTGTATAACAATATTGTTTGAACTCTTCTGGTGATATTTTTTTGGGGAAGTAGAAATCAAAGCCGTCACCGGTTCCATCAGGTGACATGTATCCTATAGAATATCTAAATTTCTCTTTTTCTTTACATCTTGGACATACGTTCTCATCTCTTTTCATATTATTCATACTATCAGTTTAGAATAAGAAGGAAGGTTTTTAAGGTTTTATGGGACGTTTAAAGATTTATATACCAAATACAATATTTATTTGTGAATATTTATGAGCGAATTAAAAACAGAAGGCAGGCATGAAGCAGCTTGGATAACCATATCCACTGATGAGTATGAAACAATGAAGGCAACAATTGAAGCTTTTTCAGATCCTGAAGTTATGGAACAGTTAGTGAAGAGTGAGGAAGACATAAAGGCTGGCAGAACCAAGAGGTGGAATGAGTTTGTGAAGGAATTTAAGAAGGAAAAGCGCTGATTCTTGTTATATTTTCAATTTACATTTCATCTTTATGTTTAAAACCAACTATTTCCACTAATTTTTGATCATCATTTATTTTGTACCAGACTCTCCATCTTTTCTCAAATCTTATTTCCCATATACCTATGAGCGGTCTTTTCAAGGGCTTGCCATAAATTTTCGGTTCATCCTCTAATTTCTTTATTCTTTTGTCCAGTCTTTCTATTAGAAACGGTTCCAATTTTTTGAATATTTCTTTCTGAGCAGTTTCTGTGATATCAATCCTATAAACCATAAAAATATTTGTATAGAATTAATATAAATCATCCAAAAAGCTTTTACTATATTAAGCTCCTGTCTTTTCCTTCTCACCCAACAACTTTGCTAGTATTATTGTAACAATCACCACTATAATAGTCACTACAAATGCTGCGATTGTTAGACCTAGAGGACCTTCAGCACTTCCATAAAGAGGCTTCAGCCATTCTGATATTGCATCCTTCCAAACAAGAGCTGCAACAAATCCAAAAGCCGCCACCATCAGAGTTAGCGTCTGTTTTTTAATCTCTTCTATGAGTTTAACCATAATAAAACCTCCGTTGTTAAGAATTGTTTTTGCAGTTAAAAAACATCTATTTAAAAAATTTAGTGTTTAAGTAGTGTTATGCCATCACAAATACCACAAGAAGAAATTGATTCTATTTACGATACAATAAAGTCTGTTAAAGGGTATTCACTAAATGAGGCAACAAGATATCTTGAAAAAGATCCTATTGGATATCTATCATCAGAAGCTATACATAGTTATGTTCTTTATTATCTCACTGAATATGCAACTACTTTAGGAGAGTTGGGAGAAATACCTTTATCTGTTGCAGAAGAAATTCAAGGAATTACAAGAAAGGATGTTCCCTTTAAAGCTGCAGATGATTATGAGGCAAAAATAGGCCATGATATGAGAGGCGTTGTAAAAGCTTTTCAAGATGTTCTTGGAAATGAAGCTAAATCTTTTGTTTATCCCGGATTTACAACCTATGATCCATTAAACACAGCGCAAAGTCTTGCTCTTCGTGATTTTGGTAGAGAATTGATTATACCTAAAACAAAAGAATATGTTTACAATTTAATGGAAAAGGTAGAAGATCATATAGATACAGTTATGATGGGAAGGACTCATAAACAACATGCTACTGTCACAACAGTTGCTCATTGGGCATATGAAATCATTGGTGGAATAATACCTGCACTCAGGAATTATGATCATGCAATAAGTGAACTTAGAGGTAAAGCATCAGGTTTCGTTGGAAACAACGCAGCAAGAAAATTACTTTTTGATACTGATCCTGAAAAAATAGATAAATTATTTTTTGAAAAAATTGGGTTAGAAAGAGACGATATGACAGGTCAAACAGTACATCACTATTATTATCAGAATTATTTGCAGCAATTGAGTGGAATATGTGCCGGTATTGCAAAATTCGCTGAAGATCTTAGAAACTACCAACAAACAGAAGTTGGAGAGATGGCAGAAAAAGCACTATCAAACCAAGTTGGTTCTTCCACAGGTGCGCACAAACTTAATCCAATAAAATCTGAACAAATGGCTGGTATGAGAATAAGACAAATGAAAGCATATCTTTTCGCCGCTTTTGATGATTATATTACAGATTTTCAGAGAGATCTTAGAGATTCTGCTAATAAAAGAATTTGTTTCCATGGCATGGGAAACATGGCTTATGGTACAATAAAAATAGCTAGTAGAGTTGCAAAAAACATGACAATAAGAAAAGAAAAAATGCTTCAAAACATTGGTTTGACTGGTGGCCTCATAATAGCAGAACCGTTACAAAATGCTTTACAGAGGTATATAGGTTTTAATTCTGAAAAATATGGTTTTATAGATGCTCATGAACATGTAAGAGAAATTTCAAGAAGTATCATAGACAGTGGTGAAGGATCTTTCCTAGATGCTATAAGAGAAGACGAATTAATTACTAAGTGTTTAAATAGTTTAGATGATGAAAAACGTGAATTAATTCTTGTGCCTGAAAAATATATCGGTGATAGTATAGAAGCTGTTGAACGTAAAAAACAGGAGTGGACTGAGGAATTAGAAAAACTAACTGCTTAATCCCAAATAAATACCATCTAAAACAATAACTATATATGAAGAACCTTTTTGACAGCGACTTCAGCCAGACTCTTTATTGGCAGGTTATAGCCATCATAGGTGGGCTTTTTGCTGGAAGCTTGCTGGCTATATATACCAACCAAATATTATTGATTCCTGGCATCTTTATTATACTTCCTGGTTTTTTAGACATGCGTGGGAACATAGGCGGTTCGCTGACATCCAGATTAAGCTCTGGACTTCTTGTAGGAGTCATAAGTCCTAGAAAAATGTGGAAAAGCCGGATTGTGAGAGGAAATACGCTGGCTTCTTTTTTTTCGGCTGTAATAATATCCCTCATATTGGGATTAACAGCTTTTTTTGTCAACTATGTCATCTTTGGTGTAGTTTTTTTCAATATAATTTTTATAGCATTATTTGCTGTTATAATTGCAAACGTAATAGAAATACCTTTAGCTATATTTCTGACTTTTCATTTTTTCAAAAAGGGGGTTAATCCAGACAATGTAATGGGGCCTATTGTTGCAATGACAGGAGATGTTGTCAGCATCTTCTCTCTGCTGATATCAATATTGATTTTGACGATAATATGAGCAAAAAAAATCAGGCTAAGAGTAGTTCTGTAAAAAAAGTTACTGTAAAGAATATAACCAAAACCGCAAATAATAGACCACATACATACATGGAAAACATACCAAAAACGTTTGTAGAATTGCAAAAAAAAGAGAAAGAACTTAAAAAAATGAACATAACCAAAAAACAAATGAAAAAAGAAGAAGACAAAATGGCTTACGGAATTCATCATAAATATCTTTCACTGAAACGAAAGCCATTCTACACGAAAGAATATGACAATCCTAAAACAAATGTCTCAAGAGTTATAATAAACGAGAGCTTAAAGATACTGATTCTTGTTGCGCTTATCGGATCCTTTGGTGGAATATTTTTGGAAAGTATAAAGGGAAACTTCATTTCAATACTGCCTTTGATAATAATATTGCCCAGTCTTAATGGCATGATTGGCAATCACAGCGCAGTCTTTTCTTCCAGGTTTTCTACAATGCTTCACAAAGGCATATTGATGCATAAATGGTGGTCTGATCCAAGAGTAAAAAAACTTATCCTACAGATATTCATATTGTCTTTAGTGAGCGCTACTATAATATCATTCTCTTCACTTCTAATATCTGCTTTAATGGGCTTCGCCTTGAATTCAAGCATTGTAATAAAAATATTCACAATTTGCATAATAGACACTGTTATAATTATTTTAATAGTATCACTTATATCGATTATAATCGGCATAAAAGTGCATAAAAAACACGAAGATCCAGACAATTTCCTGATACCAATAACAACTACAGTAGCTGATTTCAGCAACATTATGATACTGTTCTTGCTGATATTGTTGCTGTTCTAAAACTTACCTTCTTCAATAACAACTTTACCATCAACAGAAATAGTTGGTTTATAGAAAACGTTATCTATATGAACACTGTTTTGCACCTTGCCGCCGAGCGATTTGTTCGTCCCGAATGCTATATGAGCTGTTCCCAGAACCTTTTCATCCTCAAGTGTAAGCCCGACTATTTTGGCTTTGGGATTTGTTCCTATGCCCAATTCTGCAAGATTGGTTCCTTTATCAACGCTGGTTAATAGTTTCCAAAGATCTTTGTTTTCACAATCAACCATCTCCCCACCTTCAACATATATCTTAAAAGGCTTCTTAACCAAACCCATGCAAGTTGCATCAATAACTATCTTGCCTTCTGACTTCTTTTCCAAAGGGGCAAAAGCAACCTCTCCATCCGGAAGGTTTAGAAGCTTTCCTGATTCGTGCGCTATGCCACAACAGTTATGAAACTTTCTTTCTTTACTTTTTTTTCCTCTGAAAAGCGTGATGTCTGTTCCTAGGCGCGTTTCTACATGAAACTTGTTTCCTTGGAGCTTTTCAATGAGCTCATCATTCGTCTTTTTCAGTGTGATGTAATCCAATGGTATTGCACGTAGGAAAGTGTCCTTTGTTATGCCAGGCATTGTCACAATCCGCGCACCCTGCTTGAGTGTAGATTGTATAGCGTTTGTGTGTGTTAAAGAGAACGTTGTAGGCGCAACAATTACATTAAAACCGCTCAAAATCTTTTCACGGACAGAATCAGATGGCTCTTCCCCAGCTCTTGTTGTTTTTGGCATCAAAAGAAGCTCACAACTAGAAATCTCTTTACCGACATCGAAAAGTGTTTTAGCTATCTCCTCTTTATCCTTGTCATAAATAATTAGCGCTTTCTCATTTTTCTTGAAAGCGAGACATTCTTTCCAGACTATTTGCGCAGTTTTATACATAATATAGAATTGTTTTGGAGATTTTAATGTCTCCTGTTTTTTGCAGCGATTCTAATTCTTTGGAAAGCTGTTATATTGGTTAAAACAGCCAGCAAAACAAGCATGTATGTCAATAGCATTGGATCGTATATTGCTAAAAGAATACCAACGAAAAGAAGCATTAGCCTCTCTGCACGTTCAAGAAGACCGCCTTTTAGTTCTTTTTCTACAAGACCCTTTTCCTTAGCAGCTGCTTTTACATATGTTGTCATCAATCCGCCGAAGAAATACAAAAATATTAGAGCAGATACTGGAACAATAATGTTAGTCATGGGTATAGCAAATGCAGGCAGAGATGCAAACAACAAACCGAATATTATGATAGCTTCTACATACCTGTCTACAACCGTGTCCAAATAAGCTCCAAACACAGATACTCTTCCAGTTACTCTGGCAACAGAGCCATCAATAAGATCTATGAAAGCTGAAAATATGAACAATAACGCAGCTATAAGGAAGCTTTCTTGCATCAAGAACCAGACTGCAACAAGCGCCGGTATTAATGATATAATTGTCCATGTGTTAGGCGAAAGACGAAATTTGCTGAAGATTATGCCTATTTTGATTGAAAATCCGCCAAACTTCTGTCGGTTTTTGTAGAAGGCCATGATAAAGAATTAGAATAGTAATTTAAATGATTTCAAGGCAACTGATAGCTTTATAAACCCTTTTATGTAATAACTGTTACTGAGTAATAGTTACAGGAGAGTAATATTATGAGCATAACAATAAACACTGAATACAGAAAACCTGATTTTCTTAGAAACATTAATTTCGATTTTAGTGATGAACTTAAAGAAGAAATTGCTTACAATCATGAGCAAAACGAAAAAGCCGTTAAAGATCTTTTGAAAATGCCTTATCAGAAATAACATAATTAATTCATCATAGCATTTCTGCCAAATTATAGTCATGCTTGCCTTTTGCCAAACTGTATGCGTTTGCATAATCTAAATCTGGCACAAGCCCGGCAATCTCATCAGGCGTCAGATTTCCTTTGTAAATGCCTGTTTCCGCCTTTTCTTCATTCCCTGGTATGTTATGAAAAATTGTTTCGTTGCACGCACCGCATAAATAAAAAACAAGCCTAGATGCATGATTATTCTCATTAAAGCCGTTTGAAGCTGCAAGCACACTCAAGTCATAGAACTGGCAGTCATGATTTTTCGGCAAAACAAGCCCACTTTTTTTCTCTTCAAAATATCCGGATATTATGCTTCTCATGTCATCGAATGCTATCGGCATTCCCTTTATCTCATCCTCATTAAAAAGGAATAGTTTTTGTTCTTTATTGACTTCTAATGGATTTGGATGAAAATGCACAAGATCTATATTTTCATCTGCATAATAGACTACTCGAAGAGGACCCACTGAGTTTTTAGCTCGAATATCCTTGTAAAAAAGAGGATTCACGTCCAATCTGATCTCTTCCTTTGTTTCCCTTAATATCGCATTGTAAGGAGCTTCTTCATGGTGAATCTTTCCCCCAGGCAGTTCAAAAAGATCTGAAAATTCGTCATCTTCATTATGCGGCCTCTGGGTTAGGAGTATCTTGTCACTTCTGGGAATTATTATCCTCACAGCTTCTTTTTTTCCTGACATTAAATATTTATTGAGCTGTGCAGTTATAGTCTTGATCCATACAGAAACTATGCGACCTTGTTTAGAATATAGCTAATATTCATTGAATATAGAAACTATCTATCCCATCAAACCTAACAGATTTTCTTTACTAATCGCTCCTAATGTAGCATCCATGTTGTCAATCATGTGCAGAATAATAGCTTCTATAGTTCTTGGCGGTGTTGGGCCGTTCTCGCCGAAATGCGCAGCAACGCAATGCAATACTGGTTCTGGAAAACCGCGTGCGTAGAGTTCTGCTGTGCCGAGCATTGTGTGGTCAAGCATAAGTTCAGTTGGTTCCCAGTTACCTTTTGCATCACGCTGGAATGTCCATAATTTGCCTACATCATGCACCAAAGCAGAAGCAATAAGCACATCCATATCGATATCGTGTTTGTAAGTTTTCTTCAGGTTTTCTGCGACATCTATGCAGTTCTTTACAACAGAATAGGTGTGTTCAATAAGACCGCCTGTCTTTACATGATGCCAATTAACAGAGCCAGGTGAATCTTCAAACTTCACTGGTTTTATCTTAATGCCTTTGTGCGCAAGAGCAGGATGCTCTAGAACTTCAACTACCTTTTTCTTAAGTTCTTTATCTGTAATCCTGTCTGCAAATTTCAACAGGTCTTTCATTGAAGTCATGTATAAGAAATAGCGTCATTGGTTTAAAAATGTGTTATTTCATCATTTCAAACCCGAAAGCAATCTTTTTGCCTTCAAACTCCAGATCGCCTTTTTTGTGTTTGACATCGCCTATTGTTGCTTCTTTTGCGCCGACGCCTTGAAGAAGCTCTTGCTTTCTCTGATTTAGCATTTTTTCAGTATCTGTATCTGACTTGAAGAAAACATGAATCTTGTCTGAAACATGAAGCTTGTTCTGCTTTCTATGGACCTGTACGTTTCTTACAAGCTCCCTTATCATTGCATCTTCCATTAAAACCTCACCCAAGCAAAGAGTACCAACACTAAATTCCAAACCTTTTTCAGGCAGTTTGTTGACGAATTCTACATTCTTAACATTAGCCATGAATTTAACTACATTTTCGAGTGATTTTATTGATTCATCTATTTCTTTTTTCTTTGATTTAATGTATAGCGTGGAAACAGGCCAGCGAAGCTTTATTTTCTTTTCCTGTCTTGCGGCTGCTGAAGCTTCTACAAGGCTTTTGACAATTTCCATTGCTTCTTCTATTTTCTCCTTAGGCCTGTTGGCTTTAGGCCAGTCTTCCATATGCACAGATTCTTTGTCCTTGAAAAGGTCTTTGTAAATCTCTTCTGTAATATAAGGAATTATTGGAGCCAGCAAAATTGTTAGCTCTTTCAGAACGTTCTGCAGTATCCATTCAGCTGCCTGCCTATCATTGCCATTGTAATCAATTGATACACGGTCACGAATTATCTTTATGTACCAGCGAGAGAAGTCATTCAGAAGAAAGTCTTCGGTCTCTTTAACAAAACTATGCAGATTCATTTTTTTTGCATCTTCTGTTTTCTCAAGAAGAGTGTTCAATCTGCTCAATATCCACTTATCTTCTGGATTGAGTTTGGATGGTTTTTCTTTTACTGGTTTTGTATAGGTTTTTACAAACATGTAGATGTTCCAAAGAACATTGAGTGTTCTGTGCTTTTCTTTAACCTCTTCCCATTGGAAGTAGAAATTGCTCCACGGAGCAAAACCAAGCAAATAGAAACGCATAACATCTCTTCCATATTTTTCTATTACATCGTTTGGAGAAACTATGTTGCCTATTGACTTGGACATCTTTGCTCCTTTTGCATCCATTATCATTCCATGCAAAAGAATGTTCTGGTAAGGTGCTCTGTCAAAAGTGAAGTAGCTTGCAAGAAGCTGAGAATTCCACCAGCCCCTGAATTGGTCTGGTCCTTCTATCTGAAGGTCTGTTGGCCACATCTCATCAAAGAGTTTTTTGTTTTTTGGATAATCTAGAGATGCCCAGCTACTCACACCAGCATCGAACCAGACATCAAGCACGTCTGGTACTCGTTTCATTTTGGATTTGCATTTAGGACAGTCCAAAAAAACAGCATCTATTTCTGGTTTATGCAAATCGATATTATTTTTGACATTGCTTTTTTCTTTCAATTCTTCAAACGAGCCAAGGACTTCAATGTGACTGCATGAACTACATTCCCATATAGGTAACGGTGTACCCCAGTACCTCTGCCTTGATATAGGCCAGTCGCCGATATTGTCCAGCCAATCAGCAAATCTTTGGCCGGCCCATTTGGGATTCCAGTTAACCTTGCTGTTTTCTTTGAACAGTTGCTTCTTTATGGATTTCACTTTGAAAAACCATTGAGGAACATTAATGAATAGCAGAGGAGTCTTGCATCTCCAGCATATTGGATATTCGTGTGAAACATCTTCCGTGGCAACTAACATTCCTTTTTCTCGAAGCTTCTCAACAATTATCCAGTCTGCATCTTTTGCGTATTTGCCTGCAAGCCACTTTCCTGCTTCTGGTGTGAATGTGCCGTCTATTTTTACAGGAGAAATAACTGGCAATTTCTTTTCCTTTCCTACGACAAAATCCTCTGTACCATGGCCTGGTGCAGTGTGTACAAGGCCTGTACCAGCTTCTAAGTTAACATATCGAGCTGAAAGAACAACTCTGTGAGCATTCTCTAAGTTCTGTAGTGCAGGAACTAGATCCTTTAATGGATGATCGTACATCATATTTTCAAGTGTTTTTCCTTTTACCTTCTTTTTTATTTTGTAGTTGCCTGTCTCAACTTGTTCTGTCATTATTTTGTCTGCAAGTTCTGCAGCTACAATTAATGTTTCTCCACCTACTTCGACAAAAGCGTAATCATAATCAGGATGCACCATAACACCTGTGTTTGCAGGCAGTGTCCAAGGCGTTGTTGTCCATATTACAAGATAGGTTTTTTCTCTTCCTTTTACAGGAAATTTAAGATAAACAGATTTTTCAAAGATTGTTTTGTGCTCTATTTCGTTAAAAGAGACAACTGTTTCACAACGAGAGCATGTGTGTACAGGATAAGAACCCTTATACAAAAAACCCTTTTCATATGCCTTTTTGAAAGTGAACCAAGCACCTTCTATGTATTCGTTTTTCAGTGTCAGGTACGGATTCTTCCAATCCATCCACACACCAGTGTTTGCAAACTCCTGGCTCATAGTGTTAATATACTTAGTGGCGAATTCTCTGCATTTTTTAACAAATTTATCTACACCGTATTCCTCTATATCCTTTTTATTCTTAAAGCCAAGCAGCTTCTCTACTTTTGTTTCAATTGGCGTGCCGTGTGTGTCAAAACCAGGCTGGTCCCATACATTGAACCCCTGCATTCTCCAGAAGCGTATGTAAGCATCTTTCAGAATCTTGTTGAAGGCTGTTCCTATGTGAATGTTTCCACTAGCATAAGGAGGACCGTCTATAAAGTAGAATCGCTTCGCTTTGTTGCGATTGGCCTTTGTTTTCTCGTAAATCTTCTCACGATTCCAAAAATCAGTTACAGATTTCTCCAGTTCTTTTGGATTGTAGGGTATCATATTTACCTCTATTAACAATTATAATATATAATAAGCTATTTCTTGATAAAAAAGAGTTTATTCTTCATAGCACCTAAGGCATAAGTTTTTTCTGTCAATATTTCCATTGCTAGTTTCTTCTATTGATTTCACCCATTCATCTAAAGTCGGAAATCCCACAGAATCAACTTTCAAAAATTTAGCCAGTTCCTCGTCTGTTTTATATCTATTGGCAGGCAGGACATCGTCAGGCTGGTCTTTGTAATCATAAAGGCAAAAATGTGTGTTTCTCGGCGTCCCGAATCTGAGATGTATCTCATCAGGATTCGCTTTTTTCAGTAAATCTATGAGATTATGTATGACTGTTCCTCTTCGCAGGGAATCGTCCCATATATACATTTTCTTTCCTTCTATCCTAAAATCAACTGTTGAAACTTTTCCAAATGCAACTCCCTTTCTTTTGTTTTTTGGAGTGTCGTAGCTTCTAAAATAATATGGATATTTTATCAATGTGCTTTTGTATGGAACGTCGAATGCTTCGGCCGCACCTTCTCCGTATGATTTTCCAGAATCTTCAATCGATGTTGCTACATCTATTCTAAGACCGTTTTCTATGTCTCGTTTTGCAACCTTTTTTGCCGCTGCTTCTCTGACAGCTCCAACTGAAACTCCGTCCACATAAGAATCCACCCAACTGTAATATCCCCACAAAAACGAGCATACGTCAATTTTTTTGGTTGGCATTCTTTTCACAGTATGTATGCCGTAATTGTCAATTCTTACAATCTGACCCGGTTCGAAATCTCCGTCATAAGTCATTCCAATCTTTCTGAAAGCTCTCGACTCGGAAATCGCAGCAAATCCTCTTTTTCCTCTACCATATGAAAGGGGTTTTGTAGCTTTTGGGCATCTTGCTGCATATAACTCACCATCACCTGTTAATATTCCCAAGGTGAAACAACCATCGATAAGGTCCGACATTTTTTGCACACCGTCTGGAAAATCATCTCCCAAAGAAATCAAATGTGCTGCTAACTCGGCGTCGTTTTTGCCGAATAAAGGAACTCTTAGCTGTTTTTTAATTTCTTCCATGTTTCCTATATAACCGTCAAATGTCAATGAAAATTGTCCAAGAGGAGAATCTTCAAAATAAAGTGGTTGATGATCTCTATGTTTGCTAACATTGCCTATACCAGAATACGCCTCTACTGATTTTGGTATTTCAAGATCCCTAACAGGGCCATTCGCAGTATATCTTATTATGTTTCTTTCATCATCATACAAATCCGGATTATATGCACATATTCCAGCATGCTCTTGTCCTGTGTGATTTATTTGAAAAATAGCCTCTTTCAGATGTGGTATGCAATTCTCTCCGTCATGATTATGATTTAAAACAACTATTCCCATAAAACCCACCCTTACTCTTTAGTCCTCAACTTTTAAATTATTAATAAAAACAAACTACAAGTGTAATGTATGTTGTCTTTAGGCATCGAATCAACTGCGCACTCGTTTAGTGTGGGAATTGTTGACGAAAAAGGCAGAGTTCTTGCTAATGTTATTGACAGCTACAAAGCTCCGGAAGGATGGGGTATTGAGCCAGCTAAGGCTGCGCAGCATCATAGAGAGGTTGCTGATAAAGTTCTAGAGAAAGCGCTTTCTGATGCCAAAAAGATGATGAAAGATATCGATATTATTTCATTTTCACAAGGACCTGGACTTGCGCCGTGCCTGCATGCTGGGTTCGACATTGCGAAACGAATTGCGAAAAGTAACAAGAAACCACTCTACGGAGTCAATCATTGCGTTGCTCATATAGAAATAGGTCGGGTGTCCACTAAAGCAAAGGATCCTGTTACGCTTTATGTCAGCGGCGGGAATACGCAGATACTTGCATTTGTTGATGGACGCTATCGCTGCTTTGGTGAATCAATGGACATCGGCATAGGCAATGCTCTAGATAAATTTGGCAGAGCGCTGGGTATTGGTTTCCCTGCTGGTCCTAGGATAGAAAAAGAAGCCGTTGGTGGCAAATATATTGAATTGCCTTATGTTGTCAAAGGCATGGATCTATCCTTTTCAGGAATTGTTACAGATGCCATAAGGAAAAAAGAAAAAGGTGCTTCATTGAAAGATGTTTCCTTTTCTTTGCAAGAAACGCTTTTCTCAATGCTTACAGAGGTTACTGAGAGAGCAGTAGCTCATACTGGAAAAGAAGAGGTGCTTCTTACAGGCGGTGTTGCTGCAAACAAGCGACTTCAAGAGATGCTGGCTATTATGTGCAAAGAACGCGGAGCAAAGTTCTATGTTGTGCCACACGATTTGGCTGGTGATAACGGTTCAATGATTGCTTGGACTGGTGTTCTTATGCATAAAAACAAGCAAAAAACTAAAGAGGAACTTCTGCCTAGACAAAGGACTGATGAAATTGATGTTAGTTGGTTGTGATATAGAATCAACTTATCTTCTTGTTTATCAAACCTCTTAATTTTTGGATTATTTCCTTAAAGGTTGGTTCGTTTCTGAACAGAAACGATGGTTCAATAAATAATCCTTCATAGCTTATACGGTTTCTTAATATCCTCAAATCATTTAAGAAAGAGGTTTCATATGCATCGAATTCTGAATATTTTTCTTTGATATAATCAATCAAATCCTTATGGCTCAATGTTTTATACCCGTCTGCTAAAAGCGCAGCTGTTGCGAGCTCTTTGATCATTTCATAATAATCCACAACAATTAATGCAGCCATTTTTTCTTTATTTTCTGTTCTAATCCTCTCCTCAATTAATGATACCATTTTTAGGATACTTTTTACCCTTTCCTTGTTTGGACTAATTTTTATCAAATCCACTCTAAAACACCTTTAAATAACCTTTCAGTACAATACCGTTTGAAATATTATTTTTAAGCTCTTCGCTTAGCTTAGAAAAATCTTCTTTAAAGAACAAAGTTATTTCCCTATTCAACATTTTTTCATATTTGGCAAAATTGAGTTTTTTTTCCTTGGCCTGAACAAAAAGATCTATATCACTTTCTTCTATGTCCTCTCCTTTCGAGGCTGAGCCAAAAAGGATTATGCAGTTTGGTGTGCATGAATCATAAACATAAGCAAGAAGACCACCGGAATAAAGCCTTTCAATCAGGTTTAATTTTTTATATACTCTGAATAGCTCGTTGTCCCTGTTGGCTCTGAATGTTGGATAAATACTTTTTTTCTCCCTCAAAACGAAACCCTCTTTCACAAGCGCTTTCAAGTGATTAATTATTGAAGGTTGTGCTATTTTGGTTCTCCTGGAAAGCTCTCTCATCTGAAAATCCTTTCTAGGAAAGTCAAAAAATTCCTGCAAAATCCTGTAACTGCTATATTTTTGTAGCATATGCTATAATATTGTAGCAGGTTATATAAAAATGTTTCGGTATCTTATAGAGGACTGATGAAGTCGATGTTAAGTGGATTTAGGTTTTCTTTCTTTGATTCTATTTTCAAACAGTGTGTGAACAATTGTGCAGGAAATGAGATAAGAAATTATAGGAACTGTAATAACATAGGCTACTGTTTGTAGTAAGAGAATATCATAATACGGATATCCCGGCAGCATGATCAAAAATGGTAAATCTCTGAAAGCAGTTGGCAGATATAAAATAAACGATATCATAGTCCAATGAGGACTACAGTCGATTCCCACTATTTCTGGACAAGTTACAAATAAGTTAAAATATGGTACAGGTATAAATAATAAAATTATAACAAAAAACAACAATTTCTTACTTGTTGGTTTCAAAAATCCTTTTATATTCATACTGATTATATTTAGTTTTTATATAATATATGAGTGTTCACTAAAGCTCCAGATCTATTCTCAATTCTGTCAATGAAAGGATGTATATGCCCACTTTCTTGAAGTGATGAACCAGTTCCTTTGCTTCGTCTGTTTTCAGCTCATTGAAGAGCTCTTTGATGAGTTTCGTTCCTTTTTCATCCTCTTCGTATATTTCCTGTGCAAGATTTTTGTTGAATTTATAGAAGAGCTTGTAAATACGATCAAGCTGATCATTCTGCACTTTGAAAAGCGTTTTTATCGCTTTGGAGTGCTTTTCTTCCATATCAAGGATATGCCTTGCTATTTTCTTGAATTCATCCCCTACCATTTCTAGAATTAAAATAGAACTGTATATTGTTGGTGTTTTTCTATAGATTTCATATCCTTTTTTGTTTAGAACCCTTAAACAAAAATCCTCGAACCTGTCAAGATTCGTATCTATTATGTGTATTGCTTTCAGGTCTTCCTTGTTGCCATCAAGACCGTTAGCTATGTTCTCAGACTCTGTTTTTAAAAGAAGGAAAATTCTTCTCAATGCACTATCAAATTCTTTGTAAGATGTTTCACTCAGATCTTTCACTAAACAATAATTTCCTTTCTGCTCTATTATATCAACTCCTACAAGCCTATTAACGCATGCACTTATGGTTTCTATAGGACTCATAACCTCTATATCGCTTTCTGATTTCATGTAATTCAATGTATTGTAGGTGAATGGTGTATAGAGCTTTTTATGACCAGGCTCGATTCCTGTTATCATAATTTCGTCATAGCCTGCTCTGTAAGCAGAAGAAATGAATCTCCATATTGCAATGGATTTGTTTAGGTTTGATATATCAATAGTTGTTCTTGATACATTTGAACCGCCATCTGTTGACACTAGAAGTGATTTTTCCTGTTCTGATACATCTATTTCACTGCCTGGTTGTATTCCATACCTTTGCACCCATTTGCTTGGCAATGTAATAGTAAGTGTGTTGTGCCCCTGCTTGATAACTCTCCTTTTCATAATCATCCTTTTAGTAGTTAAACTATATTTGTTATTTAATCAATACATTAAAGGTTTATAAATATATACGCTATTGAAAAATATATTCTATATTGTGAATATATATAATATATATTGAAAAGTATTCTGTTAATAAAATAAAAGAAAAATAAAAAATTAGATCTTGTAAACCCTGTCTCCAGGCCTTACCTTTGCTTTTACTTTCATGCCAATATCGTCGCCTTTTTTTGCTGTTTTGATATCCTTTCTTTCGATCTGCATTGAGATTACTGTCTGCTTGAAAGATGTTGTTGCACCTTCTATCATTATCTTGTCTCCTATTTTCAAACTGTTATTCAGTTCTATAACAGCAACAGACAAATTTCCAAAGAAATGAGCTACTTTTCCGACAATTTTTTTATTAACACTCTTTGTTATGACTTTCTTTTTAACAACTCGTTTTTTAACAGTCCGCTTTTTAGGTGCAGCTTTCTTCTTGATCGTTTTTCTTTTAACCATCTGTCCTTTAGGAGCGATTTTCTTTTTAACAGGTTTCTTAGCAACTCTCCTTTTAGCAGGTTTTTTCCTAACAATTTTTTTAACCATAAAAATACCCTATTAAATTTTGGATGTGTGGCTTTTAAAGTTTTGGAAATCCAATTTAATATATGGGTGTTTCACTTTCTGAATTGATTAGTGGTAGAGAGATAGAAATAGAGGATTTTAGAGGCAAAACCATCTTCATGGACGCATCCAATGTTATGTATCAATTTCTTTCCAGCATCCGAGACAGGTTCACAGGTGAACCCTTAAGGGATTCTCATGGCAATGTTACATCGCATCTTTCTGGCATATTTTACCGTACATCCAAGATGATGGAGAGCGGTATAAATGTTGTTTATGTTTTTGATGGCGAGCCACCGAAGTTTAAGAAGAAAACTATAGAAAATAGGGTAAAAATACGCCAAGAAGCCCAAGAAAAGTGGAAAGAGGCTCTAGAAGAAGGCGACGCAGAGAAGATAAGAAAATATTCACAGGCTGCAATAAGGCTGACGCCTGAGATGATAGAAGAGGCAAAAACCCTCTTGTCAGTCATGGGCGTAGCGTGGATGCAGGCGCCCTCTGAGGCTGAAGCTCAGGCTAGTTATCTTGTTAAAGAGGCTAGGGGTTGGGCTGTGGGCTCACAAGACTGGGATTCCCTACTTTTTGGCGCTCCTCGCCTAGCCAAAAACCTCACAATCACCGGCAGAAGAAAGGTTCCTAGAAAAGAGAAGTATATTACAGTCAAACCTGAGCTAATTGAACTTGATTCTGCACTCAAAAATCTAGGAATTAGCAGAGACCAATTAATCATTCTTGGCATGCTAGTTGGTACAGATTATACGCCTGGTGGAATAAAAGGCATCGGACCAAAAACTGCATTAAAAATTGTAAAGGAGCATAAAACACTTTCTAGTGTCCTGAAGAACGTTGAGTGGAATTTCGATATAGAACCTGAGACAGTTTTTGAGTTCTTCAAAAATCCACCTACAGAGAAGAAGGAACCAAAAGCATCAAAATTCGATAAATTCGCACTTGAAGAGTTCCTCATGAAGAAGCACGACTTTTCAGAAGAGCGCGTCAGAAGAACGATAGAGAAGTTTACTAAAACTCATGACAGCAAGAAACAGTCAAGTTTGGGGAAGTTTCTGAAGCAATAAAAAGCTGTTATTCCTAATTACTTTATGGCAAGATTAGAGGGAATAGAAAGATATCCTCCAAAAGAGGGAGGTTTTAAAAATAGAGAATCGTATACAGTAGAATTTCCTGATAATACTAAATTCGGAATATACAAAAATAGGCATATACGTGTTGTTTTGGATTCTTATGAAGAAAATATTAAGCTTTATGATAACTATGCAAATTTAATAACAGGCGACGCAGAAGAATTTGCTATTAACCTTAACAATCGTTCTGGATCTTTCAATCTCTAATTTCGAATCACTTATTTAACAAAATCAATATAATTATAAATTATGGTAGATTCGCCAATTCTAATCATATTTCAGATGGTATCTGCAGCTCTTTCAGGAGTTTTAGGCACGATAACGACACTTTTCTCATTGTTTGGTGATTTGGGGGAGTCACTTGGTTTCATAAGCGGTTTTGGTTTAACCGGGTTTATTGTTGCTGCAATAGCGTTAGTAGTAGTGTTGTTTTTCCTTTTCAAATTTGTATTAAAATCAATGAAAATGGTTATAGTACTGTTTATAATAGGAATAATACTCTTTGCTCTGCTGTTCATGCAGTTATAGCAAAGAGCATCTACTTCTTCTTTTTTTCATCAGTTGCTGGAGCAATATAATCAGCGCCAGGTTTTACACGAGGCAAGTTTAATGGCAGTGGCAACTGAAGTTCTTCTGCTATCATTGAAGCTTTTAGCAAACATTTTGAAAACAGAGCATTGAACACATCTACAGCGATATCCTGAGATAATACTTTGGCGTTTTTCCAATGTTCTAGAATTTCTTTCTGCTTTTCATGCATGAAAAGCATATCGCCACCAAGCTTTATCTCTCCTGCTGAATCATAACTTGTGTTGAATTCAAAACCTATTTTAAGCACTTTCTTATCCAAAGGCTTTAGATCTGTTTCTTCTATGGATATTATTCTTGGAGACGAGTTTATCTTTATCTCTCCTGCTTTAACGTCATTCTTTTTTGCTTCTATAAAATTCAAAGAAATACCGATTATAGGCATATAATACCTCCTAATTTATTATTCTATCTCAATTGAATAGACTTTATATTTAAATAGTTTATTAGCATGTCTACTGGTTAAGAATATATTAGTTAACTACTATTATTATACTACTATTATAAAGGTTGATAATATGAAGAAAGTTCTTGTTCCTATTATTGAAGGTTTTGAAGAAGCTGAGATGACTTGTACTGTTGATGTTCTTAGAAGAGCTGGATTGGATGTAATAACAGCAGGAATTCCAGCTACAATAATAAAAGGAATGCATGAAATGACTTTTATGGCAGACAGGAGAATGGAAGAGCTCAATATAGATAAATTCGATGCGCTTGTGCTAGTTGGAGGTAATCCAGGATACATCAATCTTGGCAAATCTAAAAGCGTTATTGAAACTATAAAAAAATTCAATTCTGAAAAAAAGCTTATAGCAGCTATCTGCGCCTCTCCTTCTGTATTAGCAAAAGCAGGCATATTAGAGAACAAGAAAGCAACAATATATCCAGGCATGGAAAGAGAGATACCAAGACCGAGAGACGGAAGAGTTATAGTTGATGGAAACATTGTAACTTCCCAAGGTGTTGGAACAGCTATAGAGTTTGCACTTAAAATTGTAGAGATTCTAGCAGGAAAACAAAAATCAGACGATCTTAAAAGGAGTTTAGTATGTTAACAGAGATGGATTTAAAGATTTTGAATATTTTGAAGATTAGGCATTTAATTACAAAAAGCGAGCTTATCATGCAGCTTAATAGAGAAGGAATAAACGGTAACCTAGCTAATATAGAAAAATTAACAGACATGGGTTATGTTGAACGTGTCGAGTCCTTAGGAACATGTTTAGTTATAACACAGAAGGGTATGCGAATTCTTGAAGAATGAGCGTGGAATGAATATTTTATAAATACATTATGTCAATTCATATAATATAGCCCTGTAGTGTAGTGGTCAAACATTTTTTGTAAAACAAAAAATGGACTAAGCATTTCGGGTTTTGGATTTCCTCCAAAACTCTGAGTCCTTTTGGACTGTGAAAGAAAATACCCGGAGACCCCGGTTCGAACCTAATCCCTTTTACGGGAGCTAACGCTTCCTCAAAGGTCTTGTCTCTAATAACATGGGACAAGAGACATCTCTCATTCAATGTAATGGGAGATGAGATCTAAGGTTTACCCCAAAACGAGCAAGTGAAAGGTGATTAGCGAAACTCCGGGCGGGGCTATAATTTTTAATTCCTAGAAATAGAATTTCAGGGGAATAAATTTAGAATTAATTGAAAAACCTTAAAAACTATAATTGAAAATATCGGAACCAGCATTGTATAATATATTTTGATGCAGGTTCCTATTCCCAGACTTCTTCAAGTTCTGAACCGATTTTTCTCATTTTAGCTATCTTGTCTTTTGCTTTGCTGATCTTTTCTTCAACTCTCATTCTCTTAGCATCCAGATTTGTTTCTCTAGCAACAAGCTGTGATATTTTGTCTCTTAATTTCAACTGGTTGTCTTGCACTATTTTTATGTCCTCTTTCATTGTGCTAAGCGATGCAGTAAGAGTCTTTTTTTCCATATTCAATTTGTTTAGTTCTCCTTTCAGATCAGAAAATATCTTTGATGGACTGGATTTATCTCTTTCTCCAGCAGTTTTTGCCTTAGTTACCATCTAGTCACCACCTCTTAACTTCTTATTTATTCTTTGTTTCGATTTCCAATAAATATGTTCTGTTATTAAACCATCTTTTTTGGCCTTTTCAAGATCTCTGAGTATTCTTTGAAGCTTTCTTTTGTCAGCTTCTGTTAATTTAGGCTTTAAAACTTTTTCCCTAAGATCTTTCACTTCCTCGTGTATCAGAGCTCTCTTTTCTGTTGTTACCTTCTTGAGCTCCTTCTTTTTGTGCCTATAATATAATATAGCTACAATGGTTAATAAAATAATTACTATTATTATGAAAATTAATGTCCACCACCAAGGAATAGGCTCAAATTCGTACCACTCTCTGACATTAACTATTACATCTTCCGATAGCTGCTTGTCGTCATACTTTCCGAATACCATAAAGCCAAACACGCCTGCTTTTGTCGGAGTTATGTTGAATGCATAGTTTACTCTCTCAAAAGCTGGAATGTTTATTTCTAGTTCTTTTGGTTCAAGATTCCAGTCTTCTGGAACAACCAAAGAAAGCGTTACATTCTTGTCTCTGAACAAGCTGTTCTCAACCATTACGTATATTGTGCTTTCATGATCTCTTCTCAATTCAGGTATCTCTACATCAACTATTTTTATTATAGCTCCTTTTGGCCAATCAACTATTTCTAGATTTACTAGTTCTCTTTCAGTATCCTGATCAGAATCAACATGAATAAAGAGCCTATAAACCTTTTTTTCTGCATCATCAGGTATTTTGAATTTTATTATAAAGGTTTCTTCTTCTCCAGGGGTAATATCTGTTTCTACTGGATCAACAGTGTACCAGTTTATGTCAATCCCGTCTAATGTGACATAGACATCAGTTAATGCACCGTCACCAATGTTCTTCACTTTTACATATTCGTATTCAATTCCGCCCTGCTCTATTGTCATGGATTTTGGGTATTCTGTTATATTTATTTGGCCTCTGACTGATGGCGTACCTCCTCCGCCACCTCCGCCAGTACCGCTTCCAGTGCCTGCTGGCGGATTGTCCCAGTACAGTGTGTCCAGCATGCCGGGAGGCGTGACATTGAACAGCGCTCCGCTTGCCGCTTCGTCAGATGTGTTTACATAGTACCACATCGTGGTTTTTGCTGTTATGGATGCATCAAAAAAATTAACACCATATACTCCTGCTATCGGATAATTGTATGTCATTTGAAGGGCATTCCATGTGGGGGTTGTTCTCCAATAAAATGTAGCATTGAGCGTAGTGTTGCTCTGCTCTGCATCAAAAACATAAACCCAAAAATTCACGCTCTCTCCTGGAGCTGGATTGTTTTTATCTCTATCTATATATGAACCAAGAAGAGGAACCCATTCTTTATAATAAGGGTTTTTATTGGCTGTAGTAGACGTGTTTGGCGCCCAAAACCCCCAATAGATAGTATAATTATTGTCATTCGCACTGGACACAACTGATTGGCCTGCTGTAAATTCTGCATTGTAATCACCGTCTGTTACATTACCGCCTCCAGAACCCTGAACATCTGGATACAATATGAATTCACTATCAGACATTTCTGTTGCGCAGATTGTTTGTACTAAAAGAACGAGCGATAAAAAAAATATCAGAATCAGCTGTAAAGAAGCAGCTTTCATTATTTACCTCCCATACCTATACCAGAATCTGTAAGTTGTCGTTCCAACTGGTGGATTAACTGAACCAAAATCAACAGTCGCTTTCTGTGCATCAACAGTAGGGATTGCTATTGGCAGACTGTTTATTGTCAGCTTGAATACATCACCGCTTGCTGATAACGGTCTGTTTGAAAGACCTATTTTATTGCCTATACCCATTTCAAAAGTAGGGAACGTTCCTGTATCATAATTTGTTACAATCTTTGTCACATTTGAGAATGCGTAGCTTGTGTTATAAGCAGTTGTTGTTGTAGTTACATCAACGGTTATTACCTCAAATATCCATCTTCCATCTGCGTCTAAACCACTTATATTCACGTCTCCTGTTGTCTGGTCTATTCCTGATGTAACTGTTAATGTAATAT
>Ga0180009_10001665_pt1 | contig 26935 bp, 22 predicted proteins | sample OS_PC_MetaG_FD_123537 | JGI IMG/M metagenome (GOLD analysis project Ga0180009, IMG submission 123537) | Groundwater microbial communities from the Aspo Hard Rock Laboratory (HRL) deep subsurface site, Sweden - OS_PC_MetaG | ecosystem: Environmental > Aquatic > Deep subsurface > Groundwater... | reverse complement strand
CCGGCATGGAGATCCTGCCGGTAATTGTCGGAGATCGGGCCGATATTCAGATCACACCCAGAATTTCCCGGGTGGAACCCGGCGATCCGCAAGGCGTTGTCCGGTTTACCCAGGCCTCCACCCCGCCTGTCCGTTCCCCTGGGCCAATGGATCGAAATCGGCGCAACCCGGCAAGCCGGCAATGAAGTCTTGGACGCCATCCTCGAAAGCGGCAGCGGGACAAAGACGTCTTTGCTGTCGATGTCGTTGATGGTGGAAACCTTCTAGACCCTTACAACTTACCTTGATGTATGAGGCGGTGTAAGGAATGCCAAGAAGATCTTTCCCAAATCCCTTGGCCCAATATTAACGGCATGAGGAACCGCCTGATTCACGCTTATTTTGACGTCAATTTGGAAATTCTATGAAAAACCGTAACTGAAAATCTTCCCGCATTCAAGAATCATGCAAGTATCATGAAACCACAAACCTTGCCATATAGAGCCGTCTCTAACATTGTTCGCATAACATTTCGTTTTTGCACGTTTAAATGCGTATTCCCCGTTTTTTTTAAAAATAACAAATAATTAGCTTGCTTTCCTTCTAAATAAAGATTATTATATATTTAATCAATTAAGTCCTGTTTAATCTGCTGGACGGTTTCTTTCTGAAGGAATAATCCATTTGTCAAAGTGGCACCCTCCAGTTTGCGACGTTGAAAATTTTTAAGAAAGGAGGATGTTATCATGACCAATGGAACTGTTAAGTGGTTTAACGACCGAAAAGGGTTCGGATTCATTGAGCAGGAAGACGGATCCGATGTGTTTGTTCATCATTCAGCAATCAATGCAGACGGTTTTAAATCCCTCAATGAAGGCGACCGAGTTTCCTTTGATATAGAGCAAGGACAAAAAGGTCCTGCCGCTGCAAATGTCACTGTGATTTAACCTTATGTTTTGAGTAAAAAGGGCATTCCTTCTAATATTGAGGGGATGCCCTTTTGTTTGGTTTGAATTTATACCTTCACAATTCGCTATCATCAGACCTTAAACCTCAAAAAAGTCCGCTCATAGATCCTTTTCTTGTTATCATTATCAAAAATAACAGCCAAGGAGGTAACAAATTGGCAAGATCAAATTATCAATTTAATAAACGTCAAAAAGAATTAGCAAGGAAGAAAAAGAAAGAACAAAAGAGACAACACAAACTGGATAAAAAACCTATAAAATCAGAAGAGAATCCAAATCAGTCCCAGAATGGAGGAGAGAATCTATAAGCATAGAAACCGGATGAAAAGGAGAAAAGATATGCGTCAAAAATATGTGATTTCTCGAGATGGTGCCAAAAATAAACTCAAAATCAGGGAATATGCAATCATCGACAAAAATCTGAAAAAAGTGGCGTCTTCAATGCTGCAAAAGGAAAATTTTTCATTTCTCTGCGAAGAAACCTATGAAAGTGAGATTATCGTGAGTTCCATCTCCAATGGAATGAACGCCTTGGTTGCAATCCTTCGGACCCACAATATATTTCCCATCAAACCATATGCCACCAAAATCGCCGAATCAGTCATCGCGTTATACGATTCATCCGAAGATGGTTCGGTGGAGCTGTTTTTTGACGACGTCGATTTGATGTCTGCTTGATATGATTCATTTTTTGAATAATGTGATATGGATAACATACGGATTTATCTATAATTTATTTTGTTTTTCCGGCTGTAAGGCTTTTTCGATTTTGGCCCAGGTATCGCGCAGGGTTACGGTCCGGTTGAACACCAACCTTTGAGAAGTGGAATCAACCGTGTCGACACAGAAATAACCTAATCTTTCAAATTGGTAGCGGCTGCCCGGCGCCGCTCCTGCCAGGCTGGGCTCGAGCTTGCATCCTGTCAAAGTTTCCAGTGAGTTCGGATTGACGTGGTCCTTGAAATCACCGCCTTCGGTTACGTCGGCAGGATTGGGAACGCTGAAGAGATGGTCGTACAGACGGACTTCGGCTTCGACGGCATGGGCCACCGAAACCCAGTGCAGCGTAGCCTTGACCTTGCGGCCGTCGGGTGCATCCCCGCCCCGGGTTTCAGGGTCATAAGTGCAGTGCAGCTCGATCACCTCGCCGCTGTACGCATCCTTGATCACATCCACACACTTAATAAAATAAGCGTAACGCAGGCGGACCTCGCGCCCGGGGCCCAGCCGGAAGAATTTTTTGGGCGGGTCCTCACGAAAATCCTCCTGCTCGATGTAAAGCACGCGTGAAAACGGAACCCGGCGGGTTCCCATGCCAGGATCCTCGGGGTTGTTGATCGCTTCGAGTTCTTCCGCCTGGTCTTCGGGATAGTTGACGATCACTACCCGCAGCGGACGCAGCACGGCCATCACCCGCGGCGCCCGTTTGTTCAGATCCTCGCGGATGCTGTATTCTAAAAGCGCCATGTCGACAACGCTGTCCCGCCGGGCCAGGCCGATGCGTTCGCAAAAACTGCGGATGGCCTCGGGGGTGTAGCCGCGGCGCCGCAAACCGCTGATGGTCGGCATCCTGGGGTCGTCCCAGCCGCTGGCATGCCCCTCCTGGACCAGTTGCACCAGCCTGCGCTTGCTCAGAACAGTGTAACTGAGATTCAGGCGGGCGAATTCGATCTGCTGCGGATGACAATCGACTTTCAGTTCATCGAGCACCCAGTCGTACAATGCCCGGTTATTTTCAAATTCCAGGGTGCAAATCGAATGGGTGATGCCTTCGATGGAATCCGACAGACAATGCGTAAAGTCGTACATGGGGTAAATGCACCACCTGTCGCCGGTGCGGTGATGGGGCATCTTGCGAATGCGGTAGAGGGTCGGGTCCCGCATGACGATATTGGGCGCTGCCATATCGATCTTGGCGCGCAGCACATGGGTACCGTTTTCAAATTCCCCGGCCCGCATGCGCGCGAACAGATCGAGGTTTTCTGCAACCGAACGGTTGCGATAGGGACTGTCTTTGCCGGGCTGGGTCAGCGTGCCCCGGTACTCCCTGATTTCATCGGCAGTCAGACTGCAGACATAAGCCTTGCCTGCTTGAATAAGCTGCACGGCATAGCCGTACAGCTTTTCAAAATAGTCGGAAGCAAAATACAAACGATCATGCCAGTCAAATCCCAGCCAGCGGACGTCTTGTTGGATCGAGTCCACATATTCGACTTCTTCCTTGCTCGGGTTGGTGTCGTCAAAGCGCAGGTTGCAGGTGCCGTTGTATTCGGCGGCCAGGCCGAAGTTCAGGCAAATGGACTTGGCGTGTCCGATATGCAGATACCCGTTGGGTTCCGGTGGAAACCGGGTCGCAACCCGGCCGCCGTGCTTGTTGGATGCCAGATCGTCTTCAATAATCTGACGGATAAAATTGGGGGGGACCGACATTAGGGTATTTGTCATCATCGCTGCTCCCTGTACCTTCAGGTTTATTTCTCAGCATGAAATTACAGGAAGGAAAGATTTTATGTCAATATCTCATTTTGTCCCAAGGATTCTTTCTTTTTCATAACAATCTAAAAACTTGGAATAAAACCTATTTAACCCCAATTCCATTTTAAAATTCTTAATAACATCACAATATATTGAATTATTTTTTCCTTGACATACAAGATACATTACCCTATTAAATTGACAGCTTTTCCTGGTTATCTACAGTACCTCGGTGATTTTCAAAGTATCGGTTGGTGAAAAACAGTAAAAATGGAATCTGAAAAAAGGCGGACCGATTTATCCGTATTGCTGCTGCACAACCTGGACCCGTCCTGGGAAAAGGCGGAAATCGTATCTGCCGTTGAGTCGGTCGATAAAATGAAATCCGCCTTGAGGCAGGAGGGTCATCCTGTTGTCAATGTTCCTGTAAGGGACACAGATCTGGCCGGAATACTGAAGTCTTTCAAACCGGAAGATCACGTCGTTTTCAACTGGTGCGAAGAACTGCCCGGTGTCCCTCGAAGCGACGTCATGGTAGCCCAACTGTTAGAAAAGCTGAAGTTCGCCTACACCGGATCAACAGCGGAGGTTTTATCGTTCAGCTGGGACAAGGCCGCGGTAAAAACGCTTCTGGACAAACAATGTATTGCCACGCCCCGCTGGCAGGTATTCTCTTGTTCGAAGTCATGTTATTGGGACTGTTTTCCTGCCATCGTTAAACCGGTTTTTGAGCATTGCAGTTACGGAATCACTACCGACGCGGTAGCACTGAACTCCGAAGAACTCATGGAACGAATTGCCTTTGTACAGGATGTCTTCCAACAGCCTGCCCTGGTAGAAGACTTTGTCGACGGCCGTGAATTTCACGTTACGATCTGGGGCAACGGAACCATTGAGATGCTTCCGCCGGCAGAAATGGATTTTAGCGCCTTCAACAACCTGAAAGATCGGCTCTGCACCTTTGACTCCAAGTTTACCCCCGGCTCCTTGCATTACGAAGAGATCGAACTTCGCATTCCGGCCGTGCTGGATAAGCATGAAACGCTCCGGTTAAAACAAACAGCTATGCAAGCATATAAGGTGTTTGGCTGTCGGGATTACGCGCGGATTGACCTGCGTCTCCGCGATGGCGTCTTTTATGTATTGGACATTAATCCCAACGCGGATATCAGCCCGGAAACCAGCTTTGCGTATGCTGCCGAAGCCGCCGGATTGACGTACGGCATCCTCGGAAGCCGGTTGGTTAACTTCGCTGCCCAGCGCCACCCGCTTCTGGCGGCTGAATCAGCACAGCATCCTGATTTTTCCTAAAACACAAACGGGGAGCCAGATGAGACCCTATCTTCAAGGCGCATTGGATGGCCTCTGCGCCGTATACACAATCGTCAATGCCGCCCGGATCATTTGCGATATCGACGAAAAAGAATCCAGGGAATTGTTCCGGCAAATCCTGGCTTACCTGGAAAAAACCAAAGACCTGAGTCGAGTTTTAACGGAAGGAGTCGATCTGATAACCATCGGAGGGATTTTACGGGATGTTGTCGATGACAGGATCAGTTACCGGAGCATGCCGTTTAAACATCGTCCGGATACGTCCTTGGATGAATTCTGGCGCAAAATGATGTCTTTTCTCGATAACGGGTGTAAACGGACGATTCTGACCTGTCTGAGCGGCCCCATGTGGGATCACTGGTCCCTGGTACACTCGATCAGCCCAAAGCAGATTTGTTTTTTTGATTCCCACAAACTCAAGCGTTTGAACCGAAGTCGCTGCACGACAACCAGCAGTTCGGCATCCCGGCCGCATGTTCTTTGCCCTACCCACACTTATTTTCTTTCATGATCCAAAGATTCTCCCATAGCCGGCTGGGCAATCGCATCGACGATAAAGAAATCTGGATGCACGCCAAGGCCGTCTATTCCGGTTTGAGTGGCGTCTTGGATGTTTGGGAACTGGCGGAAACTTTTTTTAATTCAATTACCCGGCGAATATTTGCCACCGTTGGTGTGGACCCCCGCATAGAATTTGTCGACACCTGCTCCCGGTCCCGACCCTTCCAGATGAGTCCACCGCCGTATCGAACCTACCGGGGAGCCCAGTCGACCGCAATCTTGATGGAAACCATCCTCGGCGACTACCAGTATCAGACGGCTTACGAAGACAGGCAGCGTGATGCCCGTGTGGCGGCTGAAAAATAGACATGCATCTTAAAACCAGCGGGTATTCGCCGGACATCGAACGGGCCGAAATGTTGACTTGTGTCTTTTATCGCGGCCGGAGAGCTTACCTGGTCGGTCGATTTTTCAGCGGCGCAGATCTCTTTCCTCTGGTGCTGGCGCTGCTGAATACTCACGGGGGCATCGTCGTGGATGCCGTGCTCTCGAGTGAGAACGACGTTAGTATTTTATTTAGTTTTACTCGCTCCTATTTCCATGTCGATGTCAAAAGACCAAATGAAATCGTGAGCTTCTTGAAATCCATCATGCCTCGCAAGCGCATTGCCGAGCTTTATATTTCAATCGGTTACAACAAGCACGGCAAATCCGAGTTGTACTGCGATTTACTGCAACACTTGAACCGTTCCGACCAAAAGTTTGAAATCGCCGCAGGTAAAAGAGGCATGGTCATGGAAGTCTTCACCATGCCTGACTACGACCTGGTATTCAAGGTGATTAAAGATCGCTTTACCTATCCCAAAAATACCACTCGCGATGTCGTCATGGCCAAGTATCACTTGGTATTCAAGCACGATCGCGCCGGCCGGCTGGTGGATGCGCAGGAATTCGAGCACCTGAAATTCAGCCGCAATCGTTTTTCAGATGAGTTGCTGGACAGCCTGCTGCGTATTGCCGCCCGGAATTTGATCATCAATGCTGACCACATTGTCGTCAGGCATGCATATGTAGAGCGCCGGGTAACCCCTCTGGACATTTACCTCGGACAAGTCGATGAGGCTGAAGCCCGCAAGGTCGTGAAGGACTTTGGCGATGCCATCAAAAACCTGGCGGCAACAAACATCTTTCCCGGAGACATGCTGCTTAAGAACTTCGGTGTGACCCGCCACGGCCGGGTGGTCTTTTACGATTACGACGAACTATGTTTGTTGTCTGGCTGCAATTTTAGAAAAATGCCCCGGACCAGAAGTTATGAAGAAGAACTTTCGGCCGAGCCCTGGTTTGCCGTGGGCGAAAATGACGTCTTCCCCGAAGAGTTTCGGAATTTCCTTGAGTTGCAGGGGACTTTAAGAGAGGTTTTTATGGAGCACCATGAGGACTTGTTCGAGGTGGATTTTTGGCACCGGATCCAGTCCCAAATCGATGCCGGAACACCGATCGATATCTTTCCCTATGAGCAGAGCAAGCGCCTGACCAGATCGTGAACCATTCACCAGACCCTATGCGCCTGACGTTGATTTACTTTTCAAACTGTTCTTCTTCGGTGGAACCTTTCAGGGCGGCAGTTGCGGTTTCGCCGCCGGTGATGACCATTTGAACTTCGTCGTAGTAACCCGCTCCTACAAAAGATTGATGTTTGACCGCGCTGTAGCCCAGCTCGCGTTCCATGCGAAATTCATTCTCCTGTAACCGGGAATAGGCTGCCATACCTTCCGCCTTATAACCATGGGCCAATTCAAACATGGAGGCATTTAAGGTATGGAAACCGGCCAGGGTAACAAATTGAAATTTATGGCCCATGGCTCCCAGTTCTTCCTGAAATCTCCGCAGCGTGGCGTCATCCAGATGCAGCCCCCAGTTAAACGAAGGCGAGCAATTGTAGGCCAGCAGTTTATTTGGAAATTTCTCCAAAATAGCCTGAGCGAATTCCCGCGCCTCTCCCAGATCCGGAGTTGAGGTCTCACACCAAATCATATCAGCATAGGGCGCATAGGCCAGGGCTCTGGCGATGGCAAGTTTCAGGCCGCCCCGGCCTCGATGCAGGCTTTGGTCAATTCAAATGCATTGAGGGGTAATATGCACATCTTCCCGTTTTTTATGTATCTGGTTCGGCTCGGGCATGATTTTATCAAATGTCTTTTGGGCGATTTGCACCAGACCCGGATGTGCGACCCAGGTGCCGTCATGGCCATCGGTGGCTTCACGTTCCTTGTCCTCTAAAACCTTTGCCAAGACCGCCTCATTGGCCGCCGGATCGTCTTTAACCGGTATTTGGGCCATCATGCCTCCCATGGCGTGGGCACCGCGTTTATGACAGGTTTGAATCAAAAGCAAAGAGGCCGAATGCAAAAAGTGCGTGGCCATGGTGACCAGACCTCGATCCGGCAGGACAAAATCAGGGTATTTGCGGAATTTCTTGATGAAACTGAAAATATAATCCCAGCGCCCGAGATTCAATCCTGCGGAATGTTCCCTCATCTCGTAGAGAATCTCCTCCATTTCAAAGGCAGCTAAAATGGTTTCCAAAAGCACGGTGGCGCGAATGCTACCCCGAGGAATCCCCAGTTCATCCTGGGCCATGCAAAAGACGTCGTTCCAAAGCCTTGCCTCCTGGTGATTTTCCAGTTTGGCCACGTAGAAGTACGGCCCGGTTCCGTTGTCGATTTGTCTTTTGGCATTGTGAAAAAAGAACAGGCCGAAATCAAACAAAGCGCCCGATATGGGCTTGCCGTCCACCCAAACGTGTCTTTCATCCAGGTGCCAACCCCTGGAACGCACCATGAGCGTGGCGATTTTATCGTTTAACCGATATTCTTTTGTGGGCGTTGATACGGCGATGGTACCGGCAACCGCATCGCGCAGGTTAATCTGGCCCTGCACCATGTTGAACCAGGTGGGCGAGTTGGCATCTTCGAAATCGGCCATAAACACGTTGGCCCCGGAATTCAAGGCGTTAATAATCATTTTCCGGTCAGTCGGGCCGGTAATCTCCACCCGCCGATCCTGCAAATCATCCGGAATCGGCGCCACCTGCCAGGCGCCCTCCTTGATATGCCGGGTATCGGTCAAAAAGTCGGGCATTTCCCCGGCGTTGACCTGAGCCTGCCGTTTCTCTCTATTTTGCAAAAGGGCCTGCCGACGATCTCCAAATTGCCGCTGCAATTTTACCACAAACCGTAAGGCCGCGGGTGTAAGTATCTCCGCAAACTCTGTTGAAACCTCTGCCAAAATTTCCACACCCTCCAATGAAGACGGATTCGAAGCTGAATTTTCCATGATTCAAATCTCCATTATCTAAAAGATATACTTTGCCAGTTCCCACACTTCCGGCGATCGCCACAGTCGCGACTTGAACAGCTCCCGGTCGTGAATGAACTCCTTGGGCAGACGATCAAAGAACTTGTCAAAAAGCTCTTCATGGGATGTGGCTTCTTTTTTGGCCTTTTCACGATCCACGGACATGAGGCGATAGAAAGTATCCACATCGTAATCGAGCCCTGCCCAGTGGAGGTCCTGGTGGCGCGGCATATATCCCATCGGGCTTTCCACGCCATAACCACGGCCACGAACCCGGTCGATAATCCATTTGAGCACCCGCATGTTTTCACCGAATCCAGGCCATAGAAACCTGCCGTTTTCATCCCGCCGAAACCAATTCACCCGAAAAATCCGGGGCGGATTGGACAGATGCCGCCCAATGTTCAACCAGTGGCTCCAATAATCGGCCATATTGTAACCGCAAAACGGCAGCATCGCCATGGGATCCCTCCTCATCGCCGGCTGGCCTTCGGCCGCCGCCGTCGCTTCGGAGCCCATGGTCGCAGCCAGGTAAACACCGTGAGACCAGTTAAAGGCTTGAAAAACGAGGGGGACGTCTTTGCTCATGCGTCCGCCGAAAATGAATGCCCTGATAGGAACACCGTCCGGATTATCCCATTCAGGATCAAACGTCGGGCACTGGCTGATCGGCGCGGTGAACCGGGCATTGGGATGCGCTGCCGGCCGGCCGCAGCCCGGGGTCCAATCCTGTCCTTTCCAGTCAATCAAATGCGCCAGGGGCTCGTCGGTCATGCCCTCCCACCACACATCGCCATCATCGGTTAGGGCCACATTGGTGAAAATACAGTTCTTGGTCAATGCCAACATGGCATTGGGATTGGATTTCATGGAGGTACCCGGAGCCACTCCGAAAAAGCCTGCCTCCGGATTGATGGCCCTCAGGGTTCCATCCGGGCCCGGTTTAATCCAGGCGATATCGTCGCCTACGGTGTAGACCTTCCACCCTTCGAATCCTTTGGGCGGTACCAGCATGGCAAAGTTGGTTTTGCCGCAGGCACTGGGAAAGGCCCCGGCCACATAGGTCCTTTCACCATCGGGCGTTTCAATTCCCATGACCAGCATGTGTTCAGCCAGCCAGCCTTCATCTCTGGCCATGATGGAAGCAATTCTGAGGGCAAAACATTTTTTGCCCAAAAGCGCATTGCCGCCATAACCGCTGCCAAAGGAATAAATGGCCCGCTCCTCAGGAAAGTGAGTGATATGGGTGTTATCGGGATTACATGGCCAGGATACATCCTTCTGGGCCGGTCCCAGAGGGCATCCCACCGAGTGCAGACAGGGTACAAATCTTCCCATGTCTCCGAGAGCATCCAGCGCAGCCTGCCCCATCCGGGTCATAATGCGCATATTCACCACGACATAAGGAGAATCCGTGATCTCCACGCCGATGTGGGCAATATGAGAATTCAAGGGCCCCATGCTGAAAGGGATCACATACATGGTTCGCCCCCGCATGCAGCCGTCAAACAGAGCGTGCAGCTTTGCTTTCATTTCTGCCGGATGCATCCAATTGTTGGTGGGCCCCGCATCGGATTTGTTGAGGCTGCAAACGTAAGTGCGGCCTTCCACGCGAGCAACATCTTTTGGGTCCGAGCGGCAGAGAAAACTATTCGGGCGCTTTTCCTGGTTGAGGCGCATAAAAGTGCCGCCTTGAACCATTTCATCACAGAGCCGGTCGTTCTCCTTTTGTGATCCGTCACAAATATGAACGCAATTCGGTTTGCAGAGATCGGCGGTTTCACGAATCCATTTGAGCAGTGCCCCGTTGTTTGTGCGAGCACCGCTTATTTGCACTTTTTTCATTTAAATCCTCCATTGTTGTTTGAAAGGCAGCCATCAAAAAATACCTTCAAAGATGATCAATTTTAAGTGGTTATCCTCCGAAACATGTCTATTTGCCTTGGCCTGAATTCTTTATTTTTTCCTTTAGTTTTAGTCTGTATCCATGATTTTTAAGAAGATTACGCATTTCTTGTGCCTTCTGAAGCATCATCTGAAATCTTTGTCGGGTGGTCAGTGATAGAAGATAATTTAATTCAAACTCGATTTCCTTATCTTCATCATGATCATCTAATTTAAGAATCGATCCCATGAATGAATCCTCATTAAATACTTTCTATGAACATACCAGCTTTTTGTCATTGCGTAAAGCATGGTGAGTGAAGCTTTCCGCCTTTCAGGGCGGGGAGCGTCACACCATTCCCAAGGCATTCATTCAATCCCTTTTCGCCTCGTTCCTTAAATACCTCTTTTGCTGCAAACATACCTTTTTCGAAAAGAACCTTTTGCAGCTCAAATCGTTGTGTCGATAAATCAATTTGCATATTTTCTTCCATAATTCATCTCTGGTTTGGCAGATAACTATTTGAATAGCCGGATAAAGACACCGGCGCTTACATCAAAACCTGGGCGGCGGCTTTGGCCAGCTCGATCAGATAGGTGGGGAAGAATCCCGCCCCGATCATCACGCTGATGAGTGCGCCGGCAAGCACTTTAATCGAAGGGGATATTTGCAGCTCGGGCAATTCGGTTTCAGGTTCCAGCAGGTAGGCGGCCTTCAACACCAGCAGGTAATAGTACAACGAGATGACGACATTGATCATGGCGATCAGCACCAGGAAAAAGTAGCCCTTTTCCATGGCCGCGGTAAAAATTAAAAGTTTACCGGTAAAACCGATGGTCGGCGGAATGCCGGCCAGACCGAAAAGCGCCAGCATCAAGGCCATGGCCAGGATGGGAGAACGGCGATGCAGTCCGGCCAGGTGCTCGACGTTCAAATTTCTGCCGTCGTCAGCCACCTTGACCACCACCAGAAAACAGGTGAACTTCATCACCAGCAAAGACAACGCATAGAAAATGGCGCTGGCGTAGCCGGCCTGATTCATACTCAAAATGCCGATGAGCACATAGCCGGCATGGGCGATGCTCGAATAGGCCAGCAGGCGCTTTAAATCCCTTTGGACAATGGCCGTCAGATTGCCCACGGTCATGGAAACAATCGAGAGCGTTACCAGAATATGAACCAGGTAGGCGCTGCCCGCGCCGCTCAAGGCGACGGTTCGCATCAGAATGGCGATCGCCGCCGCCTTGGAGGCTGTGGCGATATAGGTGGCCACCTGGTTGGCGGCGCCCTCATACACGTCCGGGGCCCAGAAATGGAAAGGGAACACCGCAAGTTTGAAGAAAAACCCGCAGAGCGTCAAAACCAGGCCGATGGCCACCACGGGACGGTTCAGCGCCCCCGGAAGCACTTGAATGACTTCGACCAGATAGGTGGCCTGGATGGACCCGTAAAGCAAAGCGAAACCGAACAGCATCACGGCCGAAGCCGACGCTCCGATCAGAAAATATTTGAGGCCCGCATCGATTGCCCGGCGTCGGCCCTTGCGCAGGGAAACCAGGATGTAGAGTGAATAGCTGGAAAGCTCCAACGCAATGTAAATCGTTAAAAGATGCACACTGCTGACCAGCAGCATCATGGCCAGGGTGCAGATCGTAAGCAAAAGGTAAAATTCGGGGTGATGGCGTTTTTCGATGCCGTTGAGTTCCGCGCACAGACAAACGACCAGAAAAAACCCCATGGACAGCATGACCTTAAAGACCTGGGAAAAAAGGTCCACACGGTAAGTTTGCCAGAAAAGGCTGCCCTCCAAACGGACACTCGCCAGGCAGACACCGAGCCCCACCGAGGCCAGCACCAAGGCGATAAAGTAGTCCTGCCCGGGTTCGGAGCGCGTAACCAGTGACCGTCCGAAGAAAACTGCAGCCACGATCAACAAATAAAGTTCGGGAGAAAAAATCATCCAGTTCATCAGGGCAACCCGTTCATAAAAGGAATCGACGCCGTCCGAATGATATCAAACATAACCGAAGGGAAAAGACCGAAAAATACGATAACCGAAACCAGCAGCATTCTGGGGATACCCAGGCCGAAACCGACATCCGGCAGGTGCGCAAAACGCTCATTGGCCGGACCGTAACAGGTGCGCTGCACCACCCGCAGGATAAACAAGGCGCTCACAACCAAAGCGCACACCGCCAGGGTGCCATAAGCCGGATAGACCTTGAAAGCAGAAATAAAGACCGTCAGTTCCGCCCAGAAACTGGCCAGACAGGGAACCCCGATACCGGTCAGCGCGGCCAGAATCAAGTATCCCGTTGCCACCGGCATGATGCGGCTCAACCCGCCGAGTTCGGCGATGGCCTTGGTATGGGTTTTATCATAAATATAGCCCACCGACGAAAAGAACAGGGCGGTCATCACCCCATGGGCAAACATCTGGAAGACCGCACCGTTGAGCCCGTCCACGGTTACCGTGGCCAGCCCCAGGCCGACGATGCCCATGTGGGAGACGCTGGAATACCCGATAACGTATTTGATATCGGTCTGGCTCAATCCGACAAAAACCCCGTAGACAATACCGACGGTGGCCAAGAGCGCCATGAGGTGCGCCCAATACTGCCAGCCCTGGGGGCAAAGGAAGATGCCCAGACGCAGCACCCCGAATGCGCCGATCTTCATGAGCACTCCGGCGTGGATCATGCTGACCGCCGTGGGTGCCGCCACATGGCCCACCGGCGACCAAGTGTGAAAGGGCCACACACCGGCCAAAATGCCGAACCCGATATAAAAGAGAATGAACGCAAACTTCTGCTGAAAGGGTGTAAAGATCCCCGGCTGCATCAGGGCCACCAGGTCAAAGGTGTTCAATCCCGACTTGACCACCAGATAAACAATGGCCGGAAGAATCAGGGCACTACCGGCCAACAGATACAGGGTCAGTTTCATGGCCCCGTATTCCTTGCGGGTACTGCCCCAGACGGCAATCAAAAGGTACATGGGAAACAGGGAAACATCGTACCACACGAAAATAAAGAAAAGATCCAGACTCATAAACAGCCCGAAAACGCCGGCAACCAGCAGAAAAACGAGTGCAAAAAATTCCTTGACCCGGTTTTCCAGCTCCCACATGGTGAGCACGCCGGTAAAAAATACAATGCCGGTCAAAAGCAGCATGGGTATGGAAAAGCCGTCGGCTCCATTGTAATAGCTGATCCCCATGGAAGGAACCCACGCAAATTTTTCCACAAACTGCAGGCCGCCCTGGGTTTTGTCATAGGCGCAAAACAGATAGACGGACACTGCCAGGGTAATCCCTGAACAAACGGCGCTGACCCATTTAATATGATTCTTTTTATCCGCAGGGATAAAAAGAATCATCAAAAGCCCCCCCACACAACTGAAAAGAATGGTGGAAAGGTATGGGAAGTTGGCATATGCTATGGGCATCGGGTCATCACCTTAAACCTGAAAAACTGCATGAAAAATTTGTAATACTTTAGCCTTTTGAAAACATTGTCGCTTCAGGTATGATTAAATTTTTACTGAAAGAACTCGTGAATAAGGGCTCGTAATGAAAGAACCTGTCCGGGCTATTAATAAAGGTCAAAAGAAAAAATACAGCGCCAGCAAAATCACAACCACAAACATGACCGTCAACCTGTACTGAATCATTCCCATATGCAGGTTGGAAAGCATACGGCCGCTGCCTACGACGCCCTTGCCGAGGGCGTGAATGCCGCCGTCGATCACCTGGTTGTCGTTCTTGGTGCACAGCCTGGAGAATCCCCCGTAGATGACCGTATCTAAAAACAGGCGGTAAAAGCGGTCCAGATACCACCGCTGGAGAAAAAGGGCCTTTAAAGCCGGAACCCGTTCTGCAAAACCCACCTGGCCGGCGCGGCTGCGCCCGAATTCTACCCAAGCCAGAAAAATGCCGGCGGCAACCAAACCCAAGGCCGCATACATCAGCCAAGCGTGGTGGCCGCCAGCGGGTTCCTTCAGGCCGGCAAGCGGACCGGACAGGAAAAGCTCCAAAAATCCCTGGCCGAAGCCCAGCAGCAGGGTTATCGTCGCCAACACAATCAACGGCCAGGCCATCACCCAGTAGTGCCGCTGTCCGCTATTGTGTTCGTGGGTTGAGAACTGATTATCCTGGGGATCCCCGCTTTCAGAAATTTTAGGAAACAGAATAATAAAGATCAGCCGGAAAGCGTAATAGGCGGTTAAAAATGCGCCTGTAAGGCCGGCAGCCAGCCAGACGGGATTTTCCAAGCCTGCCAGCGCCGCCAAAATCAATTCCTTGCTGAAAAAGCCCGAAAACGCCGGCAAACCAGCCAAGGCCGCAGCGGCGACGGTCATGCAGATCATGGGAATCTTCAACCCACGCCCCCCCTGTCGACCGATTTCAAACATGTCGTTGGTATGAAAAGCATGGATAAAAACCCCGGAGCACAGGAACAGCAAGGCTTTAAATCCGGCATGGGTGGTCAGGTGAAACACACCGGCAACGTAGCTGCCGGCCGCCAGCCCCATAATCATGAATCCGAGCTGGCTGATGGTGGAATAGGCCCAGACCTGTTTGATATCGCAGCTGACCATGGCCATGGTGGATGCCAGCAGCATACTGATGGTGCCGATGGCCAGAAAAACGGTCATGGCGGCGGCCGAATGACTGAAAAACGGAAAAAGTCGCGCGAACAGATAGACGCCGGCGGCCACCATCGTGGCGGAATGCAGCAGGGCGCTGACCGGCGTGGGTCCTTCCATGGCATCCGGCAGCCAGGTCAGCAGCGGGAATTGGGCGCTTTTGCCGATAATTCCTCCGAAAATCAAAAAGGCCGCCAAGAAGATCAACCCCGGCGCCATGCGCGTCGTTATTTCCGGGCCGTTCATTTCAAGGATGTTCAGGTTTCCGAAATGAATCAATACCAGCAAAAGACCGAGCAGAAAGGCAACATCACCCAGGCGGGTCATGACAAAGGCCTTTTTGCCCGCCTCGCTGGCACTGAACTTTTCGTACCAGAAACCGATGAGCAAGTAGGAAGACAGCCCCACAAGCTCCCAAAAAACATAGAGCTGGAGCATGGTGGGCGACAGGGTCAGGCTGATCATGGCCCAGGCAAAAAGCGACATGAAAGCGTAATAACGCGAAAGTCCCGGATCGCCGGCCATGTAGCCTAAGGAATAAACCTGCACCAAAAAACAGATCGCAGCCACAATCGCAAGCATCAGCAGGCTTAAGGGATCGAGAAGCAACCCGATTGGAACGGTGATGTCGCCGGAGACCAGCCACTGCCCGGCATACTGAATCGGTGTTTTAAGGTGCCGGTGACATAGCAGCAGATAAACGGCGCCTGCCAGCGAACCCGTCACAGCCCCGATCGAAAGGCCGGCGGAAACTTTCGGGTTCTTGCGGGCAAAGACCATGATCAACACAAAGGCGCCGAAAGGCAGCAGCGATGCCATCGCCGCCGTCATAAAGGTTGCATCTTGAATCAGGCTTAAGGTCATCTTGATTTATCCAAAAAAAGCCGGCCCTCTGAGCTATAATTCTTTGTCTTGTCAGTTATAGGCTCCCGGGTCAATCGACCCGGTCTGTTTGTAAACACGGACAACCAACGCCAATCCGATCGAAACCTCGGCCGCAGCGATCGCCAGGACAAAGATCGCGACCGCCTGTCCCTCCAGATGCTGCCAGCGCAGGGCGGCACCCACAAAAGCGACAACAGCGGCATTTAACATGATCTCCAGACCCAGCAGGATCATGATCAGGTTGCGCCGGGTGACCGCGCAGAACATTCCCATCAAAAAAAGTATTCCGGCCAATACAAGCACATGGCTGTACGGAACAATCATCGTTCACCTCCGCTTACCTTACCGTTATCCTTGCCCAGATACAGCACACCGATAACTGCGATAAGCAGCAGCAGGGAGACGATTTCTATGGCCAACCAGTGGTTTTGAAAAAGATATTGTCCGAACTCCCAAGGTTCTGCCACGGCGGTTTGCAGCGGCACCCTGAGGTCCGCATCCCTTGAGATCATCAGTATGCCCACCGCACAAAATATAAGGCCCATCCCGGCGGCGGGGATCCATTGACGCATCGGGAAAAAGTGCTCTTCAAGTCCCTCCACTTTCAGCATCATAATGATAAAGAGGAATAAAACCATAATTGCCCCGGCGTAAATAATTACCTCCAGCGCCGCTAATAATGGTGCTCCCAAAAGGTAAAACAGCATGGCACTGCCGAAAAAGGAAATGACCAGGTAAATTGCCGCATGCACCAGATTGCGCCGGGTAATGGCAAGACCCGTTGACACCAGGATCATACCGGCTAACATATAAAAAATGATCGAATAAAGCGTCATGACATTATTAAATCTCTCGTAAGAGTTTAGCTTTTTGAAAACGGGTATTTATAAAAAAACAACGTTTCTTCTGAATTTTCATGAAATATCCGGGTCAGGGAAGATTGCTCTTAATGTTTATGGGCTTTTCTTCCTGGATATGTTCCCCCTTGTCGCCCACATCGGTCGTCACGCCCGCATATTTATAAAAATTGTATTGCTTGTCTTTGCCCGTGTGATCCACAAGCAGATCTTCTTTTTCGTAAACCAGCGCTAAAACCCGGCGCTTGCACATTTCAAAATCAGGCGTCAATTGAATGGCCGACGTCGGGCAGGCCTCTTCACATAAACCACAGTAAATGCAGCGGCCAAAGTTGATGCGGAACCAAACGGCATACCGCCGTCCGTCGTCTTGCTGCGCCGATTGCATCGAGATGCAGCTGACCGGGCAAACTGCCGAACACAGGTAACAGGCCACGCAGCGTTCGCGGCCGTCCGGGTCGCGGGTCAAAATGATGCGGGCCCGGGTTCGCGCCGGCAGGGGACGCTTGTACTCCGGGTATTGCTCGGTAATCGGCTTGCGGAAAAGGTGCTTGAAGGTGGTGGCAAATCCGGCCCCAAACGCCTTTAGGTCTTCCAAAACCGCCGTCATCAGCGACCGGTTTTGGTCCGTATCCGTTTCCGCCTGGTGTTGATCCTTGTCTGCTGCCACAATTGCACCTTTCAGATCATATTTGTTTAAAGTAAATTCCAAATATCAAATCACAAATATCAAACAATGACCAAAATTAAAAATTCCAAACTCTTCTATGATCTTGATGAAGGAGCCTGCAAAACTGTTTAGGTCATTGAATATTGAAATTTGAGTTTTATTTGTTATTTGGTGCTTGGAATTTGGGATTTATAAATTTGATATTCCTAATTATTTTCCGGCAAAGCCAATTGTCTCCGACTCCCGCAAATCTGGACAGGCATGGCCCCTAGGACCAGGTTTTTTAGATCAAAATAAATGCTCCGGTTATGATAATATTGATCAGCGCCGCCGGAACCAGTACCTTCCAGCCCAGGGCCATCAATTGATCGTACCGCAGACGCGGCAGGGTTCCGCGAATCCAGATCATAACAAGAACAATCAGGATGATTTTTACAAACAGCCATACCACCGGCGGCAGCCAGGGACCGCGCCAGCCGCCCAGGAAAAAGACCGCCACCAGCGCCCCCAATACCTGTATATGAACATATTCGCCGATAAAGAAAAGGCCGAAGCGCATGCCGCTGTATTCCGTATGAAAGCCGGCGCCCAGTTCATTTTCCGCTTCGGGCAGATCAAACGGAATTCGTTTGCTCTCTGCCATGGCACTGACAAAAAAGATGATAAAGGAAATCGGCTGGACCAAAATAAAGGGATAATCCGCCTGGGCCTGCACAATATCCACCAGGCTGAAAGAGCGGGCCAGCATGACGATCGGAACCAGGGAAAGACCCAGCGAAAGCTCGTAACTGATCATCTGGGCGGCCCCCCGAATACCGCCCAACAGGGCGAATTTGGAATTGGAGGCCCAGCCGCCCAGGGCAACGCCGTAGACCCCCAGAGAAGAAAGCGCAAAAACATACAAGAGCCCCACATTGAGATCCGATATCACCAGAGGGATTTCCCGGTCCCAAATCCTTAGGCCGGGTCCAAAGGGAACCACGGCAAACATAAGCAGGGCCGTAACGGCAACAACGGCCGGCGCTAAAAGGAAGATAACCCGGTCGGCCGCTGCCGGAACGATATCCTCCTTGGTGATCATCTTGATGGCATCGGCAATGGGCTGAAGCAATCCGAACTTTCCGGCCCGATTGGGACCGTAGCGAACCTGCAGCCGCGCCAGGAGCTTACGTTCGGCCCACACCAGGTAGGCGGCCAGAAAGAGCATACAGCCCAGCACCAGCACCAGCTTGACAATCAAAAGAAAAAATCCGGCAACCCAGGTCATCATGATTCGTCCTTGCCCGCTTTGAAAATCCGGTCTTTGCCGAGCGCAATGCTTGCGGCCCCCGCATACTGCCAGACGAGCCGCCGATGCCGGGGCAGCACCAGCGTCCCGGAAGCCATGTTATCTTTGACAGCCACAGGCACGTTTATCTCGCCGGCATCCGACCGGACGACAATGTTATCGCCGTCTGCAAGGCCCAGCCGGGCCGCATCGGCGCTTTGCATCAACACACAGGGTTCCTTTTCCACCTGCCCGAGATAGGGCGAACGGGCCGATAGTTCTTCGGTGCCGAAGGTCCAGTCCACCGTAATCAACTCCAAACTGCCGGCAGGCCCCGGGTCTTTTATGGAGACGGTCGCAAGGGACTGAACGGGAATCCCCCTGTCCGGCCCGAGGCTAAGTCGCACGCCGTTATCCGGAAACGCATCTTTGGGCGCAAGATCTGCAAACAGCGGATGGGCTTGGGCCAGCCATGTGGTTGCATCTGCGCTCTTTGTTTCTTTCTCCGGTTCCGACAGGCCAGCGCCAAATTCCGCCAGTGCTTCCCAGGCAGCCTTTGCTCCCGTTCCGGGAATATCACTTCTGAACGTCCGGGGCGGATGGCTGCCGCCGCTGACCTGAGATACGGGGCGGCCGCCCTGAAAGGCAACCGGCGCCTTTTGAACTCTGCCTTCCTGATTGATAAAGAAGCCGCCGGTCTCATACAGGGTCAGGGTCGGCAAAAAAACATCCGCAGCCTGGACCGTTCGGGAATCCAGGTAATCCAGCACGATCAACAGCTCGAGCCGTTCGAGGGCGCGTTCCAATCTTGGCCGGTCGGCAAAATGCCAATAGGGATCGCTTTCGACCAGCACCAGTGCTTTGATATCACCGCTTTCGATTCCCGCCAGGATTTGCTCGAAAGTCGCCGCAGTATCCGACAGCAGGACGGCGCCAAAGGCGTTGGCTCCGGGCAGCAGGTAAAACAGGCCGGCCTGTTTGTTCATGGTATTTAAGAGCCGCGCAATATCGGCAGCCAGGGCGGGCACCGTCGCGGGCACAACCTGCGTGCCGCAGACAATCACCGGCCGCCGGCTCTGCCGGAGGCCTTCGGCCACGGCGGCCATCATTTCCCGGTTCGCAATTGCCATGCCGCTTTCGGCCGCGGCCGCATCGGAAAATTCATGTGCGTCGAGGCCCATCCTTTTGATCGTATCCGGCGCACCGAGGTCCTTCAGCAGCAACGCCAGGTAATGAGCCAACCTGGGCAATGCCGCCGGCAGGTGCGAAAAGTCAAAAGGCAAATCGATCGGCCGGGGATCCAGCAGGGCGACTTTGGCGCCGGATCGTTGAGCCTGCCGCAGCGCCAGCGCCAGCATGGGGGCTTCGTTGACCGGATCGGCTCCCACGGCCAGAATATAATCGGCTTTTTCCAGGTCCCGCAGGGAAACAGTCAGGTTGTTATCGAGCATTGATACGGCGGTCTTGGCGTTTATGGCGATGTCGTGATCCAGCCAGTAAACCGGGCCCTGCCAGCCTTGAGTTCGGCAAAGGCGCCTTAGGGCCACTTGCGTTTCCAGGCTGCTCCGGGCCGAACCGACACAGGCAACGGCAGCCGGACCCGATTCGGTGCTGATGCGGCCCAATCCTTCCAAAGCCGTCCTTAAAGACTCTTGCCAGGAAGCCGCTTTACCGTCAATGCAGGCCTGCCGGGGACGCTCTGCCAAGCTGGCATAAGCAAAGCCGTAGCGGCCGCGATCGCAGATAAAATAGCCGTTGATCGCCCGGCTGAAGCGCGCTTCCTGCCGGACGACTTCACGATAGCGGGCGCTGATAACGGTATGACATCCCAAAGAGCAGTTGATGCATAAAGATGGGCTGCGCTCATAATCCCAGCGCCGCCCAATGAACCGGGACGGTTTGTCCGTAAAAACCCCGGTGGGGCAGATATCGGCAAGGTTCCCGGCAAAAGGACTTTCCAGCGTACCTGCCTGATAGCGGCCAAAATAGACCCGCCGGCCGATCTGCATGACGCCCAGATCGCGATAGCCGCTAAATTCCTGATAGAACCGGGAGCATCGATAGCACTGGATGCACCGGTTCATTTCGTGCTGAATCAGCGGCCCCAGGTACTGATCAACATGGGTTCGTTTTTTGCCCCGGTAACGCCGGAGCCCATGTCCGCCGGCAATCGTGGTGTCCTGAAGCAGACAGTGACCGCCTTCATCGCAAACCGGACAGTCATGGGGATGATTCAGCATGAGCCATTCGATAACGTATTTGCGGAACTCGACGACCTCTTGGTCCGTAGTCGACACCACCATGCCGTCGGCGGCATCGATCATGCAGCTCATCTGCAATCCTTTGAAAGGCCCTTGCAAAAACTTCACCGCACAGACCCGGCAGGCACCCACAGACCCAAGGGCCGGATGATAGCAGAAGCGCGGGATCATGATGCCCAGCCGTTCGGCCGCCTCGATAACCTTGGTTCCCGCTGGAACTTCTATTTCCTGTTCATCGATGATCAGTTTCGGCATATCTTTAACCACGCACATAGGATGTGCAATGAGGAAGACCGCTTAAAGGAGCCCCGTCCCAGCATATTGACACGAGTTAGCCTGTTTAGCCCGTCGGCCCGTTGGCCGGTTTCCCTTTTGATACTTGAAGGAACATGTTTTGTTCCAGTCTAACGACTTAAAACATTTTTATTGCGCATGTTGCTCTTCTTCTATTTGCTTTCCAGCACTCAACGGCCAACCGGCTAACGGGTTAACCGGCTAACCGGCTAAACTTTGTTACCTGGACTACAACTCCGGATCGCCAGAGCCTTTTCAAGTTTCACAACGATAGACCGTGGTTTATTTAGATTGACCCAAACGGACATTTCTTTGCTCTGATGTGCGCCTGGACCTCATCCTCAAAATACGTCAAAAGGCTCTCGATGGGGGCCACCCCGCCGGGAGCAAACGCGCAGTACGAATTCCATAAATGCCGGCACATCTGTCTGAGGATGGTTACAAATTCTGTTTCTCCCTGCCCGTTCTCTATGCGCCAAAGCAGATCGCGCATATACGGAAACCCCTCCCGGCAGGGCGTGCACCAGCCGCAGGATTCCCGGGCGAAAAACTCGGTCAAATTCAGAGTGGCCGCCACCAGGCAGGTGTTATGGTCAAAAACCATAATGGCGCCGGTACCGAGCCTGTGACCGGCTTTGCGCATGGATTCAAAATCCATCTCAATGTCATAAAATTGTTCGCTCAAAAAGGCCGTGGAAGCACCGCCGGGCAGGCAGGCCTTGAATTTGGCGCCGTTGCGCATGCCGCCGGCATGGACCTCGATGATTTCACTCAAGCGTATGCCCATGGGCAGTTCAAAACATCCCGGTCGATTGACCTTGCCGCTGACGCAAAATATTTTGGTTCCCGCACCGGTTGCGGTCAGGGCCAGGTTCCGAAACCACTCGGCGCCGTTGCGGATGATATGCGGAATGCAGGCCAGGGTTTCCACATTCTGCAAAACGGTGGGCCGTCCCCACAGGCCCTTTTCGGTGGGATACGGCGGGGGTTGTTTGGGATTGGGCCGTTTGCCCTCCAGGGCCCTTAATTGGGCGGTCACCTCCCCGCAAATATAGCGGCCGCCGCTGCGGTGAACGACAAGGTCGAACGCATAACCGCTGTCCAGAATGTTGGGCCCTAAATAGCCCGCGGTCCTGGCGTTTTCAATCTCGCGCTCCAGAATCGCGGCGGCACCCTCATATTCGGGCCGGATAAAGATAACACCTTTTTGCGCCCTGGCAGCATACCCGTCGATAACCATCCCCTCGATGAGCATGTGTGGATCCGCATGGATCAACACGCGGTCCTTGAAGGTCCCGGGCTCCATTTCATCGGCATTGCAGACAATATACCTCGGAAAAGGCGCGTCCTCGGCCACCGTCATTAACTTGCGGCCGGCCGGAAAGGCGGCACCGCCCCGGCCCAGCAGCAAAGCATCCAAAAGCTTCTGCTGAACATCCTTGGGAGATAAATTCTTCAAAACATCGGCCAGGGCCTGATAACCCCCGCTCCGGCGGTATTCTTCCAGCGTGTTAATCCGGTCCGGCTTTCGATTTTGGAAAAGGACCTGAGGATGCATCTAGGTTGCCTCTGTTCTTAATTTTTCCAGGATTTGATCGAGTTTTTCGGGTGTCAGGGGGCCATAGACCTTGCGGTTGATGAGCACTGCCGGCGCCCGGTCACAATAACCGATGCAGCATACGGGCAGCAGGGTGAACAGGCCGTCGCTGGTGGTTTCCCCCATTTTGATCCCTAATTTTCGGCACAGACAGTTCCGGATGTTCTCATATCCGTCCATCCAGCAAATAACGCTGTCGCACACATGAACGACATATTTTCCCACCGGTTCCCGAAAGATAAAGGTATAGAAAGTGGCGAGTTCTTCCACTTCCAGCGGTGTCATGCCCACAAGGGAAGCGGTTTCTTCCAGGGCCGCGTCGCTCAGAAAACCGTAATGGTCCTGAAGCGCAAGCATGACATCCACCACCAGCTCCCGGGGATACTCGGCCGATGATATCTTTTGCTCCAAAGATTTTTTTAATTCTGCGGGCAGCATTCAGTCTGCTCCGGCCCTGTTTCCTTAATTGAAAAATTTGTACCTTTTGCGGCCGAAAAATAAAATCAAGCACGAAATTTAAAAATCTTTTTCGTGTTTTCGTGTTTTCGTGATGAAAAATTTTGTTCTTTTCCGGGTTGTCCCGCTTGTCATAGATGCCGCTTGCGGGGCGGGGCTTATCCGGGTTAGGGTTAACGGTCGATATCGGGCAAAATAAAATCCACGGAACCGATGATGGCGATCAGGTCGGAAATGGACCAGCCCCGCGCCATCATCGGCAACACTTGCACATTGGCAAAGCCCGGAGCCCGGATACGCATGCGGTAGGCATATCCCAGCCCGTCGCTGACCACATAGTAGCCCTGCTCTCCCCGGGGAATCTCACAGGATGCATACGCCTCTCCCCTAGGGATTTTGGGGCCCCGGGTCACGTTGACAAAGTGATGAATCAGGCTCTCGATGTCTTTGAGCATGTCCTGTCTTTTGGGGATCACATAGCGGTAATCATCGGTGATATAGCGCCCCGGCGGCATCTGCGCGGCGGCCTGTTCAATAATTTTCAGGCTCTGCCGCATCTCCTCCACCCGCACCAGATAGCGCGCGTAGCAATCCCCATCCGTGGCAATGGGAATATCAAATTCAAAGGCCTCGTATCCGGAATAGGGAAACGCTTTTCTCAAATCCCAGGCCAGGCCGCAGGCCCGCAAATTGGGACCGCTTACCCCCCACTCCATGGCGTCATCCAGCAAAATCCGCCCGACGCCTCTGGTTCTGGCCTTGAAAATCGCGTTTTTGGTAATCAGCGCCTCGTACTCCTTGAGACGCGCAGGAAAGACCTTGATAAACGCATCCAGGGCCGCTTTCCAACCTTCGGGAAGGTCGGCGGCAACCCCGCCGATGCGAAACCAGGAAGGATGCATGCGCCCTCCGGTAATCTGTTCGACGATGTCCAGAATCATCTCCCGTTCGCGGAAGGTATAAAAGGTGGGGGTCATGGCACCGATATCGTGAGCAAAGGTTCCGAAAAAAACAAGATGATTGCTCAGGCGAAATAGTTCGCTCAGCAGGACCCGAATATACTGGGCCCGATCCGGCACCTTGATGCCGGCCAAAGTCTCCACGGCCATAACATAGGGAAGGTTGTTGGCGGCACCGGCCAGGTAATCGACCCGGTCTGTATAAGGGATAAACTGATGCCAGGTCTGGCGCTCACCGATCTTCTCGGCGCCCCGGTGGTGATAGCCGATATCCATGTCCATTTGGGTGATCTCTTCACCGTGAAGGGCAACGATAAAGCGTATCAAACCATGGGTACTCACATGGTGGGGGCCGACATTCAATATCAGCTCCTTTTCTTTGCCTGTCCGCGGCACATAAACGCTTCCGTCCAGGGGCTGGTGCCGCCGGGCATCGCTGCGGGTAAAAGGCGGCAGTTCCGTGGCCCGGCCGGGATGGCTTTTGCGCAGCGGATGTCCTTCCCAGTCGTGCGGCATCAGAATCCGCCGCAGATTTTCATGACCGTTAAAGCGGATGCCGAACATGTCAAAAACTTCGCGCTCATACCAGTTGGCGGACGGCCAGATATCGGTAATGCTCTCGAATACCGGGTCGGTCCCCGCAAGCGGCACCTTCAGGCGCAGCCGGCCGGCCGGCTCGAATGCCAGCAGGCTGTAGACCAGGGTGTAGTCCGGATGGTTTGAGTCCTGCCGGCGGGCGGACTCATCAATGGCGGTCAAATCCTCCAGGCGCCGGAACCTGGGAGCGGCCTCGGTCTTTAAAAAACGCAGCACTTCCTTGAGACGGTCCCGGTCCACCTGAAACGTCGGCATATCCGAGGTTTGCGGGCACTGCACCAGCGCATCGCCAAATCTTTTGAGCAAAGTATCGGCCAGGCTTCTTTCCGGCTCGCCGATTTCGACCCGGGCCGGCGGCGGCGTCCACATCAGCTCGCTGCGGCTCTCAAAATATCGCGGCGGCAGAGCGGACGTGCCGCGGATGGCGATGCCCTCCATCCCCGGACCGCGCGGGTCCCGGGATTTGGTTTCTCCATCCACAAGCACAGGGGTCTGGGTACCCTGGCTGCCCCCTTCAAGGTGCAAAATGGAGCGCGTAGGTCGTTCCGAGGCGATCTTTTCCTGCAAAAGGACAAGCCCCTGCAGAACAGCTTCGGGCCGCGGCGGACAGCCCGGGATATAGACGTCCACCGGCAAAATCTGATCGACGCCCTGCACCACGCTGTAAACGTCGTACATGCCGCCGGTATTGGAGCAGGAACCCATGGAAATGACCCACTTGGGCTCGGCCATCTGTTCGTAAAGCCTTAAAACCACCGGAGCAATTTTTTTAAACACGGTGCCGGCGATGATCAGAAGATCGGCCTGGCGGGGTGAAGGCCGGATCACTTCGGCACCAAAGCGGGCAATATCATACCGCGAAGTGAAGGCGGTGGCTTCCTCGACAAAACAGCACGAAAGCCCGAAAAACATGGGCCACAGGCTGTGGGCTCGGGCCCAGTTGATTAACGGATCAAGCACCCGGTCGAGACGGTTTAATCTTTTGTGCGCGTCGGCCCCCAATCGAGTCCCCCTTTGCGCCAGATGTAAACAAGGCCAAAAAGCAATACAATAATGAAAAACGACATCTGCAGCCATCCGGACCAGCCGAGCCTGTCGCAGGAAACAGCCCATGAAAAAATATAGGCGCCTTCCACGTCAAAGATTAGAAAAAAAACGGCAATCAGGAAAAAGGGGACCGGATAGCGCAGGCGGGCACTACCGGTAGGAATGATCCCACTTTCGTAGGGCCTCAATTTTTCAGGATTTTTTTTCTTTTCCCCGAGCCAGGCCGAGATGAAAAGCAACACGGCGACCAGCGCCAGAACCATCATACCATAAACGATCAGGCTGAAAACCGCCGGTGTCCAGGGAGACAATGTTCCGGCCATTGTAACAGGGTGCATGCATCCTCCAGGGTTTTGGGCCCTCGGCAATCCGGCGCGCAAGGATCGTGAATCAGTTTACAGCTTTTTTCTATCTTCTAATTTTTATACGGTAGTACCTTTTTTTGTCAAGCAGGATCAAGGCCTGTTGATAGGTCTGTCTGATGCCCAGCAGCTTTACGAATCCAGTTGCAGACCTCGGTTGTTCGCATGTTACTCGTATCATGATATGAATATTGGATTTAGCTGGAATGAAAAAACACAACATCTAGTTTTGGAGGGGAAATCCAGATTGCGCAATGATTCTTAAACTGAGCTACAACTATGCAATTCATACCACAACATTTCGAAACTATTAGATATCCGAGTTGTTGGCAAAATACCTCGGATTTCAAAAAGCATGATTTCTATGGTATTATTCTCTTATCACAGGGTTGGACGGGGTTGTGATCTATTGCAGGTGAACTAAACCGCTTTGCGGCAGTTTGATTCATCGCTATATGTGACGTCTTGGCAAGTAAGCACTATTATCGAGAAATTGATGATTTATAATTTTAGATGGGGTCGCTTCGCTCCATTAT
>Ga0180009_10001664_pt1 | contig 26946 bp, 25 predicted proteins | sample OS_PC_MetaG_FD_123537 | JGI IMG/M metagenome (GOLD analysis project Ga0180009, IMG submission 123537) | Groundwater microbial communities from the Aspo Hard Rock Laboratory (HRL) deep subsurface site, Sweden - OS_PC_MetaG | ecosystem: Environmental > Aquatic > Deep subsurface > Groundwater... | reverse complement strand
GAGTGCGCTCGTCGCCTGGGCCTGGCTGATCGACCTCGAACAGGGCGACGTCATCACGGTGGCGCTCGACGGCCCCTCCGGGCCCATCGCCGAAAACACCCTCGATCCGCTCGAGCGCGACAAGGCGACCTATTCCGCCTATACCGGCAAGCGCATGGCCGTTGCCCCCGGCACCTACCGGATGCAGATCCGGGTCGAGCGCGACGGCACGGCGGTGATCGATGAGGCCCGCAGCCTGACGGTCAATTGACCGAAACTGATCGGCCGGCGCTGCAGGTATCTGGAGCGCGATCTAGTCTGATCGATGGCAACGCGCGCTCCGGGTTGTTGAGTGGTCGCGCGCCCGAACCGGAAAAGTGGTCTCCACTTTTCCCGAGCACGCTCTACGAGCTGCGCGCCCCGATCCGTGCGGTCACCTCGATCTCGATCTTCATGCCCGCCTCGATCATTTCGACGATGAGCATGGAGGCGGCGGGGCGGATGTCGCGGAACACCGGACCGACGGCGGCGACGACCTCGTCGACAAAGGCGCGGTCGCCGACATAGTAGACGACCCGCACAATGTCCGTGATGTCCGATCCGGCCTGCTTGAGCGTCTTGCCGATGGTCGCGAGCGCGTTTTGCGCCTGCTCGCCGACGCTTTCGGGCATTTTCATGGTCGCGTAGTCGTAGCCGGTCGTGCCGGACACGTAGATCGTGTCCTCATGGCGGACGGCGCGGGAATAGCCGAAGGTCGCTTCGAAGGGCGAGCCGGTGGAAATGCGTGTGACCAATCAAGTCTCCATCAGTTGGAACAGGCCGGGATAGGTGGTGACGATGCCGTCGCTGTCGGTGGTCAGCTCGGCGACAAAGCCGCTATCGACCGAGCAGTAGCGATAGCTCGTGGCGTCGCGTTTGAGGTATTCCTGCTGGCATGGCGACACATCGAGCGAGACGAGGTCGATATAGGCCATGGTGAAAGTCTCCGACTCGCCGGCCGTCATGCGGGCGCGGTTGATCGGCAGGCTGTTGGTGACGGGCGAACCGGACAGGTCGATATCGATGCAATCGGCAAGGTCGGGCCGGGGCGCGCCGTCGCCCTCGGTCCATCCGCCCTTGCCGTCCGATCGCAGCTTCAGGGTGCGGCCGTCGAGCATTTGCAGATTGAGGCCGTGAAAGACCCAGTCGGCGCCAAGGCGGATGTGGTAGGCGGCGCCAAGCGCCACGCCCTCGGCCTCGGTAACCAGCATGCCGCGGAGGTCGACATGCCGGGCGCCGTCCGACATCTCCATGAGCTCGAAACCGGGCATTTCGAGCGATTGCCAGCGATAGGGGCGCCAGAAGCGGGGACGCATGGCTCAGCCGCCGGCTTTCTTCGGGCGCGGCGCGATGCCGAATACCGCAAGGGACTTGCGTCGGTTAAGCGCGATCAGTTCGACGGCCTGTTTCGGCGTGAAGCCGTCGCGGGTGAACAGGCCGCTGACCAGATGGGCCAGCAGTTGCGAAAGGGCGGGCAGGAGGAAGGAGAAAAAGACCACCGGCACGTAGACGATGGCCGGCAGCATGGTTACGGCGATGCCGATGCCGAGCGCGCCGTTGAGCGGCGTGCCGAGCAGGCCAGCAATAAGGGTGATCAGGGCAAAAAAACCGAGAAGCGGCAGGATCAGCACGCCCAACCAGACGGCCAGCGCTCCGAAGCCGACAAGAAAGGCGAAGACGGGCACTTTAGGGCTTACCTCGCTCGCACCGAAGCCGCCCTGGCTACACCCACGGCCTGTTCTCGGACATGCTGGTTTCGAAGCCGCCGATGGCCTTGTCGCTCTTCAGGGTCATGGCGATGTCGTCGAGCCCTTCGAGCAGGACCTGTTTGCGGGCCGGGTCGATCTCGAATTTCACCGAGCCGCCATCGGGGCCGGAAATGGTCTCGGTCGCGAGATCGACGGTCAAGGTGGCGTTGGAGCCGCGCTCGGCGTCGTCCATCAGCTTGGCGAGATCGTCCTCCGAGACGATGGCCGGCAGGATGCCGTTCTTGAAGCAGTTATTGTAGAAAATGTCGGCAAAGCTTGTCGAGATGACGACGCGGACGCCGAAATCCAAGAGAGCCCAGGGCGCATGCTCGCGCGACGAGCCGCAGCCGAAATTGTCGCCGGCGACGATGATTTTCGCTTGGCGATAGGCCGGCTTGTTGAGAACGAAGTCGGGGTTTTCCGAGCCGTCCTCGTTGTAGCGCATTTCCGAGAACAGGGCGGTGCCGAGGCCGGTGCGCTTGATGGTCTTCAAATACTGCTTGGGAATGATCATGTCGGTGTCGATATTGATGATCGGCAGCGGCGCGGCGACGCTCGTCAGCTTGTCGAACTTGTCCATGATCTGATCCTTAAGGTCTGGCGAGTGCTAGATGCCGCAAAGCGGGGCGCGTGGTCAAGCGCGGCGCATCGCCTTCGCTTCGGACGGGCGCAGGCTTGACCGGGGCGGCCTCGGGCTCAACTATGGGTCAGGCGACACGAAGGAGGGGCGAAGATGGCCGGCATCCACATCCACACGCTGTTCAATGACGTCAAGGTCGAGCTGGAGGACTAGCAGCGACCGCAATTTGCCGGTTGCTCGACGTTCGTGCCCGGCAGCACCATCGCCGGAGCGCCGATATAGCCGCTTGGCATCTCCCGCAGCCACGCCTCCAGTTCGGCAATGACAACGGGCTTATCCGTCCTCCGATGTCCTCGGCCAGCGCGAAGCGCGTCGAACAGGGCTTCTGGTAGTGATTTCGGCTGGGATCCGAAATACCAGAACTGCGCGCACACGAGCACACGGTCGACTTGGGTGTCGTGATCGAACTCGCTCCGTCCATGGCAGCGGTTGCGTATCTGGCGCAGGGTTCTGTCCTGGTCGCGGAAGTAGATGGCATCGCCGGTAGTTGTAGGGGTCGGTCTTTTGTCGAGGAAGCGAGAGTCGCGATAGTAGGAATCGAAATCCATCGTTTCGCTCACCTGAGCTACAAAGCACGCGAGATTCCGCCCCATGCGGGCAGAATGGATACCGACGATCCAATCGCCGACATGGGCGACCCTGCGTATCACCGGCTTGCAGCAAGCCAAGGTGAGCGCCCGTCCGAACGGGTTGGGTGAAAAGCCCGCGTCGTGCGCGACGACATAGCTGAACAGGCTGGCGCTCACAGCCCCGTCGCCGGATCGGCGCCGATCATCAGGTTGAGGTTCTGCACGGCGCCGCCGGAGGCGCCCTTGCCGAGATTGTCGTAGACGGCGATCACGGCGACCTGGGCGCGGGCGTCGCTGGCGCAGACGTAGAGCGTCAGCCAGTTGTTGCCATTGTTGGCCTCGGGCTCGATCTCGGCCATCCTGGCCACGTCGAGCAGCGGCGCCAGCCGGACGAAGCTGCCCGGAATGGCGGTGAAATGGTCGGCGAGGGCGGCGTGGATGTCGGCGCCTTTCGGCACAATGTCGAGCGCGCCGAGCTGCAGCGGCAGCACGGTCAGCATGCCCTTGTAATAGTCGCCGACCGCCGGCACGAACAGCGGATCGCGGGCGAGGGTGCCGTAGAGCGTCATCTCGGGCAGGTGCTTGTGGCCGAAGGTCAGGGCATAGGGAATGAACTGGGGCGCCTTGGCGCCCATTTTGGCGTAGTCGGCGATCATTGCCTTGCCGCCGCCCGAATAGCCGGAAATGCCGGAATAGGTGACCGGGTAGTCGGCCGGCAGCAGGCCGGCTGCGATCAGCGGCCGCATGGTCGCGATAAGGCCGAGCGGCCAGCAGCCGATATTGGCGACAAAACGCGCCCCGGCGATGGCCTTGGTCTGGTCCCTGTCCATTTCGGCGAAGCCATAGGTCCAGCCCGGCGCGGTGCGATGGGCGGTCGAGGCATCGATGACGCGGGTCGATGCGTTCTCGATCAGCGACACGCTTTCCCGTGCCGCCTCGTCGGGTAGGCACAGGATCGCCACATCGGCCGCATTGAGCGCGTCCTTGCGGGCGTTGATGTCCTTGCGCCTGTCCTCGCCGAGCGAGATCAGCGTCAGGTCGCTGCGGGTTTCGAGGCGCTCGCGAATCTGCAGGCCGGTGGTGCCGACTTCGCCATCGATGAAGATTTTGGTTGTCACGCGCATCTCCCGCCGGCTTTCGGGCGGGTTTTATCGCGTCTTTGCCATCTTGTCATCGGGGGGTGCGGCGCCGATCTGATGTCGATATGCCGCGGCGGCGGCCGGCAGCGAAAGGCTTGCGCCATGAAGACCCTCAAATGGATCGCGCGCACGGTCAGGACGACCCTGTTTCTCGGCGTCCTGTGCGTGTCGCTGGCCGTGTCGACGGCGAGCCTCGGGCTCTGGGCCGTGTCGCTGACGACGCAGGTGACGGCGCTGACCGTCGGTGCCGCCACGGCGGCATTGGCCGAGAGCAAGGCCGTCGCCAAGGCGGTGGCCAAGGCCAAGGCGCGCGAAAAGGCCAAGGCGCGGCTGAAACGCGTGCTGGTGGCGCTGCCGCTCGTCGGCATCGCCGCGGCCGCCGCCTTCGAATATGGCGACTATAGGGAGTGGCAGGAAGAGAATCCCGAGGGCGATTTTGGCGATTATGGCTGCGAGGTGGCGGCGCTCTCGGCCGAGGTCGTCAACGAGGTGCTGCAGGACCTGCCCGAGGCGACACGGCCGCCGCGCGACGCCATCCTGTCGCGATTGCCGGCCTGCGACGCGCCAATCGTATCGCCGGTACCGGGCGGTTGAAATCCGCGCCGGACCGGGTTGCCGGATGGCGCGGAGGGTGTCAGGTTTTCCGGCCAATTCGCCAGCACCAGACAAGGGTCCCAGCGCGCATGACACCTCACAACGAAGCCAAGAACGGCGATTACGCCGAAACCGTTCTCCTGCCCGGCGACCCCCTGCGCGCCAAATGGATCGCCGAGACCTTCCTTGCGGCGCCGCGCCTCGTCAATTCGGTCCGCAATTGTCTCGGCTATACCGGTAGCTGGAGGGGCAGGCCGGTCTCGGTGCAGGCCTCGGGCATGGGCCAGCCCTCGCTCGCCATCTATGTGCATGAATTGCTGGCCGTCTACGGCGTCAAATCCATCGTTCGGGTCGGCACCTGCGGCGGGCTCTCGAGCGAGGTCAAGGTGCGCGACATCGTGCTCGGCATCGCCGCCTCGACCGACAGCGCCATCAATGCATCGTTCGCGCCGTTCTCCTACGCGCCCTTCGCCGATTTCGGCCTGTTGCGCCGGGCCGCCGACCTCGCGGCGGAGCGCGGGCTCAAGGCCCATGTCGGCGGGCTGGTCAGTTCGGACGTGTTCTACGTGCCCGAGGGCGTCGATTCCTATGGCGGACTGCCGGCGCACGGGGTTCTGGCGGTCGAGATGGAAGCGGCGGCGCTCTATACGCTTTGCGCCCGCTTTAAGGCCAGGGCGCTCGCCATCTGCACCATGACCGATTGCCTCGTCACCGGGGCGCAGATCGATGCCGCCGAGCGGCAATCCTCTTTGACCGACATGGTCGAGCTGGCGCTCGACACGGCGCTCGAGGTGTAAAGCGCGGCTTGGCGCGGCTTGCCAAGAGGCAGTGGCTCGACGGGTACTCGGGCGACTGGGCGGAGTCTCACCCCTCGTCCCGTGCCGCCTCCGCCTCGATTGCCTCCATATCCTCGTCGGAATAGCCGAAATGGTGGCCGATCTCGTGGACGAGGACATGGGTGACGATGTCGCCGAGGGTCTCGTCTTCCTCCTCGGCCCAGAAATCGAGGATGGGACGGCGAAACAAGTAGACGCGGTTGGGCAGGGTGCCGGTCTGCGGCGTGTCGCCCATCTCGGTCATGCCTGCGCCCTCGAACAGGCCGAGCAGGTCGAACGGGCTTTCTAGTCCCAGATCGTCGAGCATGTCGTCCTCGGGGAAATCGGCAACGGCAAACAGCACATCGCCGGTCAACTGGCGGAAATGGGCCGGCAGCGCGTCGAAGGCGGCCTGGGCCATCTGCTCGAAGACATCAAGGCCGGGCGGGGTCAGCGCGGTCCAGTCCGTGCTCGTTTTCGGCATGTGGCTCAGGCGGTCTGCATGCGATGTTCGACGTCCGGTACGTCCGTTGCAACGAAGACCCGGTCGCGGCCGGCCTGCTTGGCGGCATGAAGCGCGCGGTCGGCGCGGGCGACCATGGCATGCAAGGGTTCGTCCGGTCGGCGCTCGGCGGCGCCGGCGCTCACGGTCAGCTTCCAGGGCACTTCCTCGCCAAAATCGCAGGCGGAAAAGCGGATGCGCACCGCTTCGGCAAAAAGGCGCGTCGCGCCGAGGTCGAGGCCCGGCAAAACGACCGCGAAAGCCTCGCCGCCAATGCGGCCGGCGACGTGGCGATCGGTGATCGCTTCAGCAACGATCGAGCCGAGGGCGGCGATGACGCGGTCGCCGGCGGCCGGGCCGCCGGCGCGGTTGACGGCGGCGAAGGCGTCGATGTCGAACACGATGGCCGAGACCGGCAATCCGCCGGCGGCGGCGAGGGCAAGCGACGCGCCGTCCACGAAGCCTTCAGTGTTCAAAAGCCCCGACAGGCCGTCGGTCAGGGCACGCTCGCGCGGCGCTGTGGCAGCGGGCCGCGCCAGATGGGCGAATAGCTTGCCGGCCAGCTCAAGAATACGGGAATGCGACATGATAACCCCCTCCAGACCGGAGCGAATCATACATCGTTGGAGGTTAATGCCGCCTTGGACCGCGCCCCGGCAAAGCACCAAGGTTTCGCGTGGTTAAGCCCGGCTTTCCGCAAACTGTCGAAATCAAGCTTTCGGCCAGTCCCTGATGTCGACGAAGCGGCCGGCAATGGCTGCCGCCGCCGCCATGGCGGGGGAGACCAGGTGGGTGCGGCCCTTGAAGCCCTGGCGGCCCTCGAAATTGCGGTTCGAGGTCGAGGCGCAGCGCTCCTCGGGCTTCAGCTTGTCCGGGTTCATGGCGAGGCACATCGAGCAGCCCGGTTCGCGCCATTCGAAACCGGCGGCGATGAAGACCTTGTCGAGACCTTCCTGTTCGGCCTGTTTCTTGACGAGGCCCGAACCGGGCACGACCATGGCCGAAACGCGTTCATTAACCTTGTTGGTGCCGACCACGGCGGCGGCGGCGCGCAAATCCTCGATGCGGCCATTGGTGCACGAGCCGAGGAAGACCTTGTCGATCGCGATGTCGGTGATCTTCGTTCCCGGCTTCAAGCCCATGTAGTCGAGGGCCCGCCACTTGGAGGCGCGCTTGTTGGCGTCGGCGATCTCGTCCGGGTTGGGCACCGTGCCGGCGACCGAGACGACGTCTTCGGGCGAGGAGCCCCAGCTCACGATAGGCGGCAGACTGGCGGCGTCGAGCACGATGGTGCGGTCGAACACGGCGTCCTCGTCGGATTTGAGCGCCTGCCAATAGGCGAGCGCCATGTCCCAGGTCTTGCCCTTGGGGGCGCGCGGCCGGTTTCTGACATAGTCGAAGGTCTTTTCGTCCGGCGCGATCAGGCCGGCGCGGGCGCCGCCCTCGATGGTCATGTTGCACACCGTCATGCGGCCTTCCATCGACAGCGCGCGGATCGCCTCGCCGGCGAATTCGATGACGTGGCCGGTGCCGCCGGCGGTGCCGATCTCGCCGATGATGGCGAGGATGATGTCCTTTGCCGTGACGCCCTCGGGCAATTGCCCGTCGACGCGCACCTGCATGTTCCTGGCCTTCTTCTGGATCAGCGTCTGTGTGGCGAGCACATGCTCAACCTCGGAGGTGCCAATGCCGTGGGCCAGGGCGCCGAAGGCGCCGTGGGTCGAGGTGTGGCTGTCGCCGCAAACGATGGTCATGCCCGGCAGGGTGAAGCCCTGCTCCGGCCCGACGATGTGGACGATGCCCTGTCTGAGGTCGAAGGCGTCGAAATATTCGATGCCGAAATCCCTGGTATTCTGCGCCAGCGCCTCGATCTGGATGACCGATTCCGGGTCGGGATTGGGCAGCGAGCGGTCGGTCGTCGGCACGTTGTGGTCGACGACGGCAAGGGTGCGCTCGGGGGCGCGAACCTTGCGGCCGGACAATCTCAAGCCCTCGAACGCCTGCGGGCTCGTCACCTCGTGTACGAGATGGCGGTCGATATAGATGAGGGAGGTTCCGTCCTCGTTTGTCGCAACAAGGTGATCGTCCCAGATCTTGTCGTAAAGCGTCTTCGCCATGCCCGTTTGTCCCGTTCTCGCATGAATTCGGCAAGTGAGACGGGCGTTCTACGCTGTCGCGACCGAGCCGGTCAAGAATTGCGAGAAAGACGGAAGATGCCGAGAAGCGAGGTGTCGATGCCGATATGGCGCCAGCTCCAGGAGGCGATGGCGAACTGGGCGATGACGCGCGTTCCGGCATTGATGCCGGCGGCCGCGACAATGCCAAACAGCGGGATTACGGCGAGCTGGGCGACAAGGCCGATGCCGATGATGGTGCCGAAAATGATCACGTACTGGCGCTCGTGGCCGGTCATGTTCATGACGATGCGCGACGGACCGGTGGCGGCGTCGGCGAGAAGGCCGACGGACAGGATGACAAGGATCAGCGTGCCCTCGGCATAGCTCTCGCCGAACAGGGAGAGGATGAGATCGCCGAAAAACACATAGATGAGAAAGACGCCAAGTGAAAACACGAAGCCGGACCAGGCGCAGAAGGTCGAAATGAGCTGGGCCTTCCTGATGTCGCCGGCGTGATAGGTGCGGGCCACCATCGGGGCGATGACCAGGGTGATGGCGAACATGAAGAGCGTCATCAGGCCGGCGGTGCGGAAGGCGTTGAAGTAAAGGCCGGCACTCTCGGCGGCGACGAACAGGCCGACCAGCACGATGTCGATATTGAGCGCGGCGCTGTCAACGACGGTGCCGGCGAGGAACCAGCGCGAGGCGGGTCCGCGCCTTGTCCAATAGTCCTTGAGGCCGGCAAAGCCGACGGCATTGTCGTAGCCGCGGCGACGCGCCGACAGGACTTGCAGGAACAGCGTCAGGGTCAAAAGCGTCGCGGCAAGGGCCAGCGCCTGCCAGCCAGCAAGCGAGATGCCGACGATGAACAGGCCGACAACGGCAAGCGGCAGGGAAAGGCGCCAAAGAATGTCGCGCGGCGCCAGCGCCGTCCACACGGCACCCTGTGCCCTCAGGGCCGAGGAGGCGTATTCGGCCGCGCCCATGGGCAGGATCAGGACGGCGGCGGCGACAAGATGGGCGCCCGAGCCGATATCGCCGCGCGCGGCGCCGTAGCCGAGGCCGGCAAGGCCGAGCCCGGCGCCAAGCACGGTGCCGGCGATCAGGGTCAGGGCCCAGCCGGAGCGGACGGCATTTTCGGCGGACGCCGCGTCGCCGCGCCCCATGTCCTCGGGCCAGAACCGCAATATCGCGGTCTGCTGGCCCATTGACGCCCCGATGGACAAAAGCGTTGCGAGGGAAAAGCCGAAGGCGAACAGGCCGTATTCGAAGCTCGACATGGTGCGCGACAGGACCACGAAGCTGAAATAGGTGAGACCGGCCGTGACGATTTTGATGGTGAGCGAGGCGAGCGAGCGGGTCAGGCCGTGGCGCAGCAGCGCGGCGGCGCCCGATCCGAGCTCGTCTTTTTGTCCGGATGGTTCAGCCAAGCGCGCCTTCCCCTCGTGGGCGATCCATATGCACGCGAATCCCTGATCAAGCCCTTAACCGGGTTTCCACATTGTTGGCGGGCCGGCAAGAGTGTGGCAGTTTGCTCGACAAGCAGCGGGGGGCCTGGGGCCGATGTCAGAAGCGTTGTCGGGCAACCGCGCGGCATTTGTCGCGCATGGTGATATGTTGAGCGGAACCGAACCGGAATTCAGCCGGTTCTATGCCATGATCCTCGACGCCACCGCGCCGGAGGACCTCGAGACGCTGACGCCCGCCGATTTCGAGGCGGTGCTGCGCCCGTCCTTCGCCCGGCTCGGCGCGCGCGCCGAAAAGCCCCATCTCGTCACCATCTGGTCGCCGGACGAGGGCCTCTCCGCCCCGAACCGGGTTCTCGACATTTACGTCGACGACATGCCGTTCCTGCTCGATTCGGTATTGGGACTGCTGCGATCCGAGGGGATCGGCATCCGCCTCATCGCCCATCCGATCCTGCCGATCGATCCGGAGGGCGAGAAATGGACGCTGCTGCCCGAGACGGTCGAGGAGGCGCCCCATTACGAGAGTTTCCTGCACATCCATCTCGAACCGGGCCCCGACGAGATCGCCATTGCCGGTCTTTTGGAGGAACTCGATCGGGTGCTGACCGATGTCAGGCGCGTCGTCACCGGCTGGCGGCCGATGCTCGAACGGCTGCGAACGCTGGTCCAGGACTACCGCAAGACCTCGACCCAGGGCCGGCAGTCCGAACTGGCCGAGGCGCTGCACTTCCTCGCCTGGCTGGCCGACCACAATTTCACCTTTCTCGGCATGCGCGAATACCGGCTCGCCGGCAGGGGCGACCATGCGGCGCTCGAGCCGGTGGCTGGCTCTGGCCTCGGCATCCTCGAGGACGCCGACTACCGGTTCCTGCGCGCCGGCCGGGACTATGTCGAGATGACGCCGCAGCATGTCGAATTCCTGACCCATCCCGAGCCGCTGCTGGTCACCAAGGCCAACCGGCGCGCCCGCGTCCACCGGCGCGGCCACATGGATTATGTCGGCGCCAAGCTCTACGACGACAAGGGACGGCTGACGGGGGAATTGCGCATTCTCGGCCTGTTCACCTCGCAATCGCTCACTCAGCCGCATGTCGAGGTGCCGTTCATCAGGCGCAAGATCGCCGCGGTGATGCGGCGCTCGGGCCATGACCCCAAGAGCCATGCCGGCAAGGCGCTGATGGCGGCGCTGGAAAGCTTCCCGCGCGACGAACTGTTCCAGATTTCCGAGCCGGACCTGTTCGAGTTCGCCAACGAGATCGCCAGCCTGCCGGACCGGCCGCGTCTCAAGGTCTTGCCGCGTGTCGATCCGTTCGACAATTTCGTCTCTGTCCTCGTCTATGTGCCGCGCGACCGCTACACCGCGGCGCGGCGCAAGGAGATCGGCGACTATCTGGCCCGGCGCTATGACGGGCGGATTTCGGACTACTATCCGTTCTTCCCGGAAGGCGAACTGGTTCGCGTGCAGTTTCTCATCGGCCGGGCCGGCGGCGAGACGCCGCGTCCGGACCGGCGCCAACTCGAAACCGATATCGGCGAAATCCTCAGATCGTTCGGCGAGCGCATCGCCGAAGCGGCCGACGATCCGGCGGCCATAACCGCCTGGCTCGACGCCTTTTCGGCCGGCTATCAAACGCATAACGGCTACCGGGAGGCGCTGGCCGACATCGCCATATTCAGCCGGCTCGACGGCGAAGCCGGGCTCGGCGTCAGGCTGATGCCGCAGCGTGGCCGCGACGGCGACGTGACGCTGAAATTCTATCATGCCGGCACGCCCATCGCCCTCAGCGACCGCGTACCGATGCTCGAGCATTTCGGCTTCCACGTCGTCGACGAACGCACCCATACGGTGACCCCGCTCGGGCGCGATCCGCTGTTCCTGCATGACATGCGATTGCGCGTGCCCAAGGGCCTCGCTTTCGATCCGCAGGCCGACGGCGCGCGCGTCGAGGAGGCGGTGCTCGACGTCTGGTTCTTAAGAACCGAAAGCGATCCCTACGGCCAGCTCGTCCTCGCGGCAGGGCTGACATCGGCCGAAGCGACGATCTTCAGGGCCTATGGCCACTACATGCGCCAGCTCGGCCTTACTTTTTCACAGCGCTATCTGGCGATGACGCTCGGGCGGCATCCGCGTGTCACGCGGTTCCTCATCCGGCTGTTCCGGATCTGTCTCGATCCCCAATTCGACGGCGACCGCGCGGCGGAAAAGGCGGCGCTGTCGGCCGCCATCGACGCCCAGCTCGAAACCGTCGCCGCGCTCGATGAGGACCGCATCATCAGGCTTTTCCGCAATCTCGTCGCCGAAACGCTGCGGACGAACTTTTTCCAGACCGAGCCGGACGGCGGGCCGCGTCCGGCGCTCTGCTTCAAGCTCAATTCGCCCGCCATCGAGGCCATGCCGGCGCCGCGGCCGAAAAAGGAAATATTCGTCTATTCGCCGCGCCTCGAAGGCGTGCATTTGCGGTTCGGCGACATCGCAAGGGGCGGCATCCGCTGGTCGGACCGCCAGGAAGATTTCCGTACCGAGGTGCTCGGTCTGGCCAAGGCGCAGCAGGTCAAGAACGCCATCATCGTGCCGGTCGGCGCCAAGGGCGGCTTCGTGCCGAGGCATTTGCCGGCGGGAATGGACCGGAACGCCGTTCTGGCCGAGGGCATGGCCTGCTACACGATCTTTGTCGGGGCGCTTCTCGATGTGACCGACACGCTCGACGGCGACATTGTCGTGCCGCCGCCCGACACGGTCAGGGGCGATGGCGACGATCCCTATCTCGTGGTTGCCGCCGACAAGGGCACGGCCGGCTTTTCCGATGCGGCCAACGCCATTGCCAAAGAGCGCGGCTTCTGGCTCGGCGACGCCTTCGCCTCGGGCGGTTCGGCCGGCTACGACCACAAGCGGATGGGCATCACGGCGCGTGGCGCCTGGGAATCGGTCAAGCGGCATTTCCGCCAGATGAACCGCGATATCCAGACCGAATCGTTCACGGCGGTCGGTGTCGGCGACATGTCGGGCGACGTGTTCGGCAACGGCATGCTTTTGAGCCGCAAGACGCGGCTCGTCGCCGCCTTCGATCATCGCGACATTTTCGTCGATCCCACCCCCGATGCCGAACTCGGCTTCATGGAAAGAAAGCGCCTGTTCGACACGCCGCGCTCGAGCTGGCAGGACTACGACAGCTCGATGATCTCGGGTGGCGGCGGCGTCTATTCGCGCAAGGCGAAAGCGATCACCCTGACGCCGGAAATCCGCAAGGCGCTCGGCATCGCGGCGCAGACGGTGACGCCCAACGAGCTGATCCGCGCGATCCTTTTGGCCGAGGTCGACCTCTTGTGGTTCGGCGGCATCGGCACCTATGTCCGGGCCGAGGGGGAAACCGACATCGAGGTCGGCGACCGCGCCAACGATCCGATCCGCGTCACCGGCGACGCGGTCCGGGCCAAGGTCATCGGGGAAGGCGCCAATCTCGGCGTCACCCAGCGCGGCCGCATCGCCTTCGCCATGAAGGGCGGGCGCATCAACACCGATGCCATCGACAATTCCGGCGGGGTCAATTCCTCCGATCTCGAGGTCAATATCAAGATCGCCCTTGGCGCGCCGGTCAGGGCGGGCGAGATGGACGTCGCGGCGCGCAACGCGCTGATGGCCGAGATGACCGAGGAGGTGGCGGCGCTCTGCCTCAAGAACAATCATCTGCAGTCGCTGGCCTTGTCGCTGGCCGAATTGCGTTCGGCCGACGACCTGCCCGACCTCATGATTTTGATCACGGCGCTCGAACGGGACGGCGGGCTCGACCGCGGCGTCGAAGCCCTGCCCGACGACATGGCGCTCAACACACGGCTCGCCGGCGGGCGCGGGCTGACGCGGCCGGAACTGGCAGTGCTGCTTGCCCATGCCAAGAACGCGCTGACCGCCGAATTGCTGGCGTCACCGGTGCCGGACGATCCGTACCTTTCGACCGAACTGTTCCGCTATTTCCCCGACATGCTGAAACAGCACCAGCCCGCCGCCATCGAGAACCATCGCCTGCGGCGCGAAGTCATCGCCACGGTCCTCTCCAATGCCATGATCAATCGCGGCGGACCGGCTTTCGCCGAAACGCTCATGGCAGCGACGAGTGCCGGGCCGGCGGAGATTGCCGAGGGCTACGCGGCGGCGCGCGACAGCTTCGAGATCACGGCGCTCAATGCCGCGATCGACGACCTCGACGGCCGCGTCAACGGCGCCGCGCAGTTGCTGCTCTATCGCGAGGTGCAGGTGCTGCTGGTGGCGCAGACCTTGTGGTTTTTGCGCAATGTCGGCTTCGCTGACGGACTCGGCGAGGTCATCGCCCGCTACCGTTCAGGCGTCGAACAGGTGCGCGGCCTTGTCGGTCGGTTCATGCCGCCGTTCGTCGCCGAAGCGGTGGCCGGCAAGGCGGCCGGGTTTGTCGAGGGTGGCGTGCCGCGCGAATTGAGCCGCCGCGTGGCCGAATTGTCGGTGCTGACGCTGGCCTCGGACATCGTCCTCGTTAGCGAAAAGCACGGGGCCGCGATCGCCGAGGCGACCGAGGCGCTGTTCGGCATCGTATCCCTGTTCGGTCTCGGCCGGATCACCGAGCAGGGCGGCCGCATCGCCCTTGCCGACCGGTTCGACCGCATGGCGCTCGACCGGGCCATGGCCAATCTGATGCGGGCGGTCAGGGAGTTGAGCGGCGATGTGCTCGAGACCGGCGCCGGCCCGGTCGCCGCACGCCTCGCGACCTGGAAAAACGCTCGTCCCGACGAGGTGGCGCGCATCGCCGCGACCATCGCCGACCTGGTCGAGGGCGAGTTGACCGTGTCGCGCCTGTCGGTGGTGGCGGGGCTCTTGTCGGACCTGATGCGGGGATAGGCGGGCCGGCGTCGAAGCCCGGTTGCGCAGTCGGTGGCCGCACTCGTCGTTTCCCTCCCCTCGATGGGGAGGGTGGCCCGGCGCAGCCGGGTCGGGTGGGGAGGGGCCACGAACGCCGGCGCTGCAGACTCCGGCCCTCAATCTCTCTCCGCAACGGAAAGGGGGGGCCTGCCGCGTGCGGCTGAACACCCAGCCGGCCCTTCGACCATAGGTCCACGGGCCGGAGCAGCTCAAATCGTGCCATCGGCACGATTTGGCCACCTGCGGCGGCCGCTGCTCAGTGCCTGAAATGCCGCATGCCGGTGAAGACCATGGCCATATCGGCCTTGTCGGCGGCGGCGATGACCTCCTCGTCGCGGATCGAGCCACCCGGCTGGATGACGGCGGTGGCCCCGGCCGCGACGGCGGCTTCGACACCGTCGGCGAAGGGGAAGAAGGCATCCGAGGCGACGACCGAACCCTTGGTCGGCGAGGTCTTGTTGCCGGCCGCCTTGGCGGCGTCCCTGGCCTTGATGACGGCGATGTTGGAGCTGTCGACGCGCGACATCTGGCCGGCGCCGATGCCGACGGTGGCGCCGTCGCGGACATAGATGACGGCGTTCGACTTGACGTATTTGATGACCTTGAAGGCGAGTTTCAGATCGATCATTTCCTTGTCGGTCGGGGGGCGCCTGGTGACGACCTTCAATTCGCAATCCTCGACATTGCGATTGTCACGGGTCTGCACCAAAAGGCCGCCGGAGACCGAGCGCACCGTCAGGCCCTTGGCCTTGGTGTCGGCCATGCCGCCGGTGATGAGGACCCTGAGGTTCTTTTTCTGCTCGAACATCGCCTTGGCCTTTTCGGTGATCGAGGGGGCGACGATGACCTCGGTGAAGACCTTGACGATCTCCTCGGCGGTTTCGGAGTCGATTTCGCGATTGACCGCGACGATGCCGCCATAGGCGCTGGCCGGATCGCAGGCGAGGGCTTTTCTATAGGCGTCGATCAGGGTCTCGCCGATGGCGACGCCACACGGATTGGCATGCTTGATGATGGCGACCGCCGCCGCGTCCTCGGGCGAAAATTCGGAAACGAGTTCGAAGGCGGCGTCGGTGTCGTTGATGTTGTTGTAGCTCAGCGTCTTGCCCTGAATCTGTTCGGCCGTTGCGACGCCGGTACGGTTTGAACCGTCCTTGTAGAAAGCCGCCCATTGGTGCGGGTTCTCGCCATAGCGCATGACTTCAGAAAGCGTGCCGGCAAAGCTGCGCCAGGGCATGTCGGGAAAATCGATCGCTTCGGCGAACCAGTTGGAGATCGCCGCGTCATAGGCGGCGGTGCGGGCATAGGCCTTGGCGGCGAGGCGCTGGCGCAGCGGCAGGGGGATGTGGCCGCCCTGTTTCACCGCCTCAATCGCCATGGCGTAATCGGCCGGATCGACGAGGACGGCGACATCGCCATGGTTCTTGGCCGCCGAACGGATCATGGCCGGCCCGCCGATATCGATGTTCTCGATGATCTGGTCATAGGTGACGCCGGGCTTCCTTATGGTCTGCTCGAACGGATAGAGATTGACCACGACCAGATCGATCGGAGAGATCTGGTGCATGCGCATGGCGCTTCTGTGGGTTTCGTTGGCCCGTACCGCCAACAGGCCGCCATGCACTTTCGGGTGCAGCGTTTTGACGCGCCCGTCCATCATCTCGGGAAAGCCGGTCAGCTCGGAAATGTCGATGACCGGAACGCCTTCCGATTCGAGCAGGGCCCGCGTGCCGCCGGTCGAGACGAGCTCGACGCCGAGATCGGAAAGGGTGCGGGCGAGCTCGGCAATTCCGGTTTTGTCGAAGACGGAGATGAGGGCGCGCCGCAATCTCGGCTGGTCGTTGTTGGCGTTCATGATACCTGTCCGGTGTCGGTTAAGGAATTCGACCCGGTTTGTATGCCTCACGTCAGCCGCGTCAATATCCAGGCGATCTCGCGGCCATCGACAAGCGGCGCGGTCAGGACGATCTGGCGGGTCTTGTAGAAGCCGAAATAGGCCGATTGACGCACGCTCTCGTCGATCTCGGCGCTGGCGCCTTCCCACAAAAAGCTCCAGGTCTTGCCCGATGCCAGATGCAGGCGGATGAAATCCTCGCCGCCGACGCGCTCGGTTTCGACGCCTGGACCGAGATGGAAGCGCAGGATGATCTCGGAACCGGTGATGCCGCTCCGGGCGGCGCCGATGCGGTCCTGGCCGACCAGGGTGTCGCCGCCGGTCAAAAGCGTTAGCCAGCGCTCGAGGGTGACGCCGAACTCGGCCTCCCAGGCATGGCTGGTCAGCTTGAGGACATGCTCTTCGCTGTCGACCTCCAGTTCTGACGGTGCGCCGATGGCGGCGAGCCGGCCGGGCTGGGCGCCGCGCCGCACCACTTCGGCCGACGAATGGTAGTCGATGGTCGGGGCCGAATGGGCGGCGCCGAGCCGGAACAGCCGGCTCTGGCTGCTGAGCTCGGCCGGCGCCGGGCCGCAATTGCCCACGATCAGCTCCGGGCCGTGGCTGAACTCGAAGCTGAGGGCGCCGGCATGGGCCTGGCGCGAGAAATCGGCCGGCGGCACAAGGCCCGAATCGGCGATCACGACGGCGCCGGCATGGCGCAGAATGCCGTAGCCGCCGACGCTGCCGGTGGCTGAGGCGCGGGCGCCGCCCGCCGCCTGCAGGGCGAGCAGCAGGTCGGCCGGCTCCTGGCCGGTGCCGTTGAAATAGCCGAGCTCGCCGGTGCCGAGCACCAGGCAAGACAGGGCGGCATGCATCGCCTCCATGCGCGCCGGAAGCGAACCCAGATGCACCTGGTCGCGTCGCGCCAGCGCCCGGCGCAGGGTGACGAGTTCGGTTACGACATCGACCTGGATGGCGGCCGAACGGGACTTGTGCAGACCGGTCTCGTCGAACTGCAGACCGATTTCCGTTTCGAGGGCGTGCAACCGTTGGGCGACGCGCTCGGTCGGCCGGTTCTCGCACAGGTCGGCGGCGAGATCGGCGATGCGCATCATCAGGCGGTCGACGGGCTCGGCCGAATAGGGCGCCCGTATCCTGAGACTGCCGATCTGACGGGCGAGCGTCCGGTTGATCGCGTGCTTCTGGCCGGCGCTGGCGCCCTCGGTGAGGCAGGAGATGTGGCGCATCCAGTTGAGCACGCGCCGCGCCGTCAGCCCGATCGCCCAGATCTCCGGATCAAATGACCGGCCGTTGCGGCCGATCCAGTCGAGCACCAGCGTGCGGGCGAAGCGCCTGAGGCCGCCGTCCTGCAAATCGCCGAAATGTCTCAGCCAGGAAAAGCCATGCAGTTCGGCGCGCCAGCCGGGATGATCGATCGCGGCGGAAAACGGCGAGACGCCGCCGGTATCGACGAGCTTGCCGCCGAACAGATAGCGGCCGGCGGCCATTTCGGAGACGGTGTCGATGTCGGCAGGTCGGAAGTCGTCGAGAGGGACATGGAAATTGCGCTCGCCGCTCTGGCTCCACGTCCAGCGCAAGGCCGAACTCGTGAGGGCGCGCCCGACGGCGCGCTTGAACATACCCGTTCCGGCTTGACGCAAAACTTCAGCCACCGGTTGTACCGCCTGCTCATCGCGGCGCATTTCGACCCGCCCGCTTCCCGATCGGACAGGGCGTCTGCGCACCTTAACAAAAACCAATGCGGAACCGGAAACGGGTCCGCCGCGACCCCAAGTCTATTAAATTGCAAAAGCGCGCGCATCACAAACCGCGAAAAAAGCGCGCTACGTAGAATCCGTCCATGCCGCCGGCGCCGATTTCCGGCCAGTCAAGGCCGGGATGGGTGCGCAAACGGCCGCCGGGTGTCAAGGCTTGATCGGGCGCGTTCAGTTCGCCGCGCCTTATGGGTGCCGGCACCAGATCGGGGAAAGAACCGGCGATCCAGTCGGCCTGGTCCTCGCCCTCGGCGCGCTCAAGCGAGCAGGTCGCAAAGACCAGACTGCCGCCCGGTCCGACGAGCGGCACGGCATTGGCGACGATGCGGCGCTGCAGGGCGACGCGATCGGCCACGTCCGCCGCCGTGCGGTTGACCAGCACTTCGGGATGGCGCCGGAAGGTGCCGGTGGCCGAACAGGGCGCATCGACAAGCACGGCGTCGAAGGGGGAAAGTTCGAGCGGGGCGGCGGCGTCGGCGACGATGATTTCGGCGGAAAACCCGAGACGGGCGAGATTGTCGGAAAGGCGGGCGAGGCGGGCTTTGTCATTGTCGAGCGCCGTGACCTTGTAGCCCCTGGCGCAAAGCTGCGCCGTCTTGCCGCCCGGAGCAGCGCAGAGGTCGAGCACGCGGGCGCCCGGCGGCAGGTCGATGAGCCGCGCCGGCAGGCTGGCCGCGACGTCCTGCACCCACCAGCGCCCCTCGGCATAGCCTGGTAATTCGGCGACCGGCCGGTCGCGGCTCTCGATGCGGGCCGAAAGCGGCAGCGTCGCCCGCCCGCCGAGTTCGGCGACAAGGTCGGGATCCTCGGATGCGAAGGAGAGGTCCAGCGGCGCGCCAAGCACAAGCGCCTCGGCAAAACGGGAAAGCATCGCCTCGCCATACTGGCGCCGCCAATTGTCGCGGAAGGTTGCGGGGATGAGCGTTTCGGCCGGCAGGCGGGAAAAGGCGTCGGCGCGGCGCTGGGCCTCGCGCAAGGCGGCGTTGAGCAGCTTGGCGAGATGGCCGCCGCGCCGGTCGGCCTTGAGGATGGTCACGGAGCTGTCGATGGCGGCGTGCGGGGCGGCTCCCTCGATATAGAGCAGTTCGGCAAGTCCGATGGCAAGGAGCGGTCCGAACAGGCCGGCGCGTTTGGGCAGGCCGCGCTCCAGAAGCGCGGCGGTAACGGTTTCGATGTGCCCGTGCCGCCGCAGCGCCGTGGTCACCAGCCTGTTGGCAAAGGCGCGGTCGCGCGGATCGGCGAGGCGGGCGCGGTCGAGCGGGACGAAGGGCTTGCCCGCCAGCACCTCGGCCAGGGTCTCGGCCGCCAGCCGGCGGGTTTCAAGACCCGCCAGCGCGCCGGCGGTGTCCGGCCTGTGCCGCGCTCTGGCATCCCGCATGGCTGAATTCGGCTCCGCTCGCTTCGATCTGGAAGCGGTAGACCCATTTGGGCGGTCGTGACCAGAGCGAAGGGCGCAAAAACCTATGCCGGCGCCGGTTAGGCTGGCGCATGATCCCCTTGACCCGGCCTTGCGCTCGGCAATCGCATGTGGCTGCGCAATCCCCCTCATCCGGCGCTTCGGCCCGCGCGAAACTTGTCCTAGCCCCAAGGGCCGCGCGGGCCGGGGTCGGGGCGGGTCCCGGGAACGCGCCAGGCGGGGCCATTGGCCTCGACATGCATGGCGCGGCGGGCGCGGCGCGGTTCGTCGTTTGTCGGAGGGGCGCCGATCTCGTCGGCGATCTTGAGCAATTCGGCGATGCGGTTGTTCACGTCGGGATGGGTGGCAAACAGGTTGTCCTGGCCGCGCCCGGACAGCGGATTGACGATGTACATATGGGCCATGCCGGGGTTGCGGCGGGCCCAGGGGTTCTCGAAAGTCTTCGCCATCCGCGAAATCTTCTGAAGCGCCGAGGCGAGGGCGAGCGGGTCGCCGGAAATTGCGGCGCCGTCGCGGTCGGCCTCGTATTCGCGGGTGCGCGAGACCGCCATCTGCACCAGCATGGCGGCAATGGGGGCGACGATGATGGCGAGGATGGCGCCGAACGGCCCGAGCGGCGCATTCGAATCGCGGCCGCCGAACCAGAAGCCGAACTGGGCCAGCATGGTGATGGCGCCGGCAAGGGTTGCCGTGACCGTCATGGTCAGGGTGTCGCGGTTCCGGATATGGGCGAGCTCATGGGCGATGACGCCGGCCAGCTCGCGCCGTTCGAGCGTTTCCACGAGACCGCGCGACACGGCGATGGCGGCATTGTCGGGGTTGCGGCCGGTGGCGAAGGCATTGGGCTGCTCGGTCTCGATGAGATAGAGCGCCGGGGTCGGGATGCCGGCGCGGGCCGAAAGATCCGCGACGATCTCATGCAGTTCGGGAGCGTTGGCCCGGCCGAGGGGACGCGCCTGCTGCATCCTCAGGACCAGCTTGTCCGAGTTCCAGAAGGCGATGAGGTTGGTGACGAGGGCAAAGCCCAGCGCCAGGATCATGCCGATGCGGCCGCCGACGACAAAGCCGACAGCCATGAACAGCGCCGTCATGGCGGCCAAAAGGAATGCGGTGCGTATGGCGTTCATCTCTCGCGATCTTCGCAGCAATTGCGTCCCGAAAGAGGATGGTGTTTCAATGCCGGCGAAACAAGGGCTGCAACCGATGCCGGATGATGACAAATCCGTAATCAAAGTGCCGGAACCGGCACCGAAATCGCTGTCCCCCGCCGCCGAACGCGCCTTGGCCGAAGCCGAGGCGCGGCGGAAGCTGGCCGATGCCGCGCCGCCGGCCGCCAGGGAAGTTCATGGCCGCAACGGTCTTGACCCGGTTCGCTATGGCGACTGGGAGAAAAAGGGCATCGCCAGCGATTTCTGAGGGGCGGCGGTGTGAGCGCCCCTTACGGCGCGCCCGCGAGGCCGAGCACCACGCCCTGGACCAGCACGACGCCGAGCAGATAGAGGCCATCTATGAGGGTCAGCGCCCATTTCTGGCCCTGGTAGCGGTGGTTGAGCACCATCGCGGTGATGATGAAGCCGACCCAGACATGGGCGCCCATCGCCAATCCGGTAACCCAGGTGAGCTCGCCCATGACGGCCGGTGTCAGCTTGGCGATGAAATAAGCCATGACGAACTGGGCGGCGGCGGCCCAGACGAAGGGCGAAACGGTGCCGCCGGCCTTGATGTCCTCGGCGGTCTTGCCAAGAGCGGCCATCCACTGTTTGGACAAGCCCATATACCAGGCCATGCCGAGCGCCATGGATGCGATGGTGGCAAGGATGATGCCCAGCCAGTTGACGTCCAAGAATGCCATATTGCCCCCTGTTTCCGCCGATCAGGCGATTATTGGCTGTTGAATTGAACTCAATCGCCGTCATTGCGAGCGCCTACGGCGCGCGGCAATCCAGGAGTTTCGGGCGACTGCACTTGCAGCCTTCTGGATTGCTTCGTCACTGGCGTTCCTCGCAATGACGGCCGATGCGTTTGTCGATGCGTGACAGACCTTACTTCCTGACCAAGGAAGGCGAGTTTGCCGCAAGCCCGGCCATTTCGCAAATGGTCCGCCACTCGGTTTCGGTGACCGGCTGCACCGACAGGCGCGAATTGTTGACGAGCACCATTTCGCCAAGATCCGGCCGGGCCTTGATCTGGTCGAGCGTGACCGGGTTCGGCAGAGGCTCGACGGCCTCGACATCGACGCAGTCCCAGCGCAGGTCCTCGCCCGCGCTTGAATCGTGATGTGCCTCGGCGGCGACGCGGACCACGCCGACGATCCGCTTCTCGTCGACCGAATGGTAGAAAAAGCCGAGATCGCCGATCTTCATGTCGCGCATGAAATTGCGGGCGGCATAGTTGCGAACGCCGTCCCATTGCTGCGGGCCGTGCTTTGCAACCTGATGGTCCCAGCCCCAGGTCGAGGGTTCGGACTTGAACAGCCAGTAGCGCATCACAGGCCCTCGGGCTTGTTGAGGGCCCAGACCCAGGAGCGGACGCTCGAACTGGCGAACAGGCCGGCGCGGGCATAGGGGTCGCGCCGGGCGATGGCCTCGGCCGCCTGTCTGGTCTCGGCCCTGACGATGACCAGCGAGCCGATGGAGCGACCCTGATCGTCCTGGAACGGGCCGGCCAGAACGAGAGCCTCGCCGAGCCCGGCAAGAAAGCTCAGGTGATCGGGCCTTGTCTGTTGCCGCAGGGCAAATGCGTCCGGCTTGTCGGTGCAGTCGATGACATACAATCCCGTCATGTGCCTCCCTCGCGTTTCAGTGGTCGCGCCATCAGTTGCGCGACAATCTCGCCGATTCCCAGTTCTCCGGCCAGAAGGGCATTGACGGCACCGATCAGCGGCGTGTCGACGCCGTGCTTGTGGCCGAGCCCGAGGGCCACCGGCGCTGTCTTGACGCCTTCGGCAAGCCCGATGCCCGCGGCCTCGATTTCGGCGACTGAAAGGCCGGTGCCAAGGGCAATGCCGAAGGCGTAGTTGCGCGATTGCGGCGAAGTGCAGGACAAGGTCAGGTCGCCGAGCCCGGCGAGCCCGGTCAGGGTCAGCGCCTCGCCGCCGAGCGCCGTGACGAGCCGGCTCATTTCGGCATAGGCGCGGCTGATCACGGCGGAACGGGCGGAAAGCCCGAGTTGCGCGCCCTCGACGGCGCCGGCGGCCAGGGCATAGACGTTCTTGAGCGCCCCGGCCAGTTCGACGCCGACGAGGTCGTGGCTCTGATAGAGCCGGAAGGTCGGTCCGCTGAGGGCGGCGGCGATCCTGGCGCAAAGGGCGTCGTCGCGCGCGGCCAGGGTGACGGCGGTCGGGCGTCCCGAGGCGACATCATGGGCAAAGCTCGGCCCGCTCAGAACGAGCGGCAGCGCTTCCGGCGCGCATTGGGTGAGGACTTCGCTCTGCCGGGCGAGCGTTGCGGTTTCAAGGCCCTTGGCGCACAGGACGACCGGCCTGCCGGCGAGCGGGGCCGGGCCGATGACGGACAGGATCTGGCGCGTCGTCTGGGCCGGCACGGCGACAAGCACGAAGTCGGCATCGACAAGCCCCCTATGGTCGGCGCGGGCGCGGATCGACGGGCTCAGCCGGTCGCCGGGCAGATGCACGGCGTTGACATGGCCGCTATTGATCGCCGCGGCGATCCCGGTGTCGCGGACCACGAGATCGACCGCATGGCCGGCGCGGGTGGCGGTTTCGGCGAGGGCCGTGCCCCAGGCGCCGCCGCCGATGACCGATACCTTGCTCATGCCGCGCCTTGCCCGGTCCTGCCGAGATCGTCGAGCGGCCAGCGGGCGCGGGCGGCGATGTCGAGCGGGTCGGTCAACCCGAGCGCCAGGCGCTCGGCCCCGGCCCAGGCAATCATGGCGCCGTTGTCGGTGCAAAGCGCCGCCGGCGGGACGACAAGGCGGGCGCCGTGTTCGTCGGCCGCCTGCCGCAGGGCGAGGCCTATGGCCCTGTTGGCGGCGACGCCGCCGGCAACGACGATCTGGGGCGGCGCGTCGGGCAGCTCTTCGGCGAAGCGGACGAGGGCAGTGCCTGTGCGGGCGCGGATGATGTCGGTGATCGCCATCTGGAAGCTTGCGCAGATATCGGCGACGTCCGTATCGGTCAGCGGCGCCGTCTTTTCGGCGGTAAGGCGGACGGCGGTCTTTAGTCCCGAGAACGAAAAGTCGAGCCGCTTCTCCCGGAGCAGCGGCCGGGGAAAGGCGAAACGCGCCGGATCGCCGATCGCCGCCAGCTTCTCGACCTCCGGCCCGCCGGGATAGGCGAGGCCCAAGAGCTTGGCCACCTTGTCGAAGGCCTCGCCGAGCGCGTCGTCGATGGTGGTGCCCCAGCGCGTATAGCGGCCGACGCCCTCGACAAGCACGTATTGCGAATGCCCGCCCGAAACCAGAAGCATCAGATAGGGAAAGGCGATGCCGTCGGTCAGGCGCGCCGTCAGGGCATGGCCTTCGAGATGGTTGACGCCGATCAGGGGCTTGCCGGTCGCGGCGGCCAGCGCCTTGGCGGTGGTGAGGCCGACCAGCACGCCGCCGATCAGGCCCGGCCCGGCGGTCGCGGCTACGGCGTCGATTTCGGCAAGCGCGAGGCCGGCCTCGGCCAGGGCGCGGGCGATGATCGCGTCGAGGTGAACGACATGGGCGCGGGCCGCCAGCTCCGGCACGACACCGCCGAAGGGGGCGTGTTCCTCGATCTGGCTCCTGACGATATTGGAGACGATGCGGCCGGCTCCGGTCCTGTCGCGCACCACCACGGCGGCGGCGGTCTCGTCGCAGCTCGTCTCAATGCCGAGGAGTGTTGCCTGCGCTTGCCCGGTCACGGCGAAAGGTCTATGGCCTTGGTTTCTTGTGAACGCGGAAACTGGCCTACAGGGAAGCAGGCGGCATTGCAATCTTTGGGCAAAACACCCCTGCTGCGGATCGGCACGCGCGGCTCGCCGCTGGCCCTGTGGCAGGCCGAGCGGGTGCGGACGCTGTTGTGCACGGTCCATGGCGTCGACGCGGGCGAAATCGCAATCGTTACGGTCTCGACCGAAGGCGACCGCTCGCAGGCGAGCAACCGCCCGTTGAGCGATTTCGGCGGCAAGGGCGTGTTTTCCAAGGAAATCGAGGACAGGCTGATCGCGGGCGATCTGGATATCGGCGTACATTCGGCCAAGGACATGGCGAGCGTCCTGCCGGACGGGCTCGTCATGCCGGTCTATGTCGAGCGCGCCGACATGCGCGACGCCTTCGTCAGTTCGAAGGCCCTTCGCTTCGAGGACTTGCCGCCGCGCGCCGTTGTCGGCACCTCGTCGCTGAGGCGGCGGGCGCAGCTTTTGCGGGTGCGGCCGGACCTCAAACTGGTCGAGTTCCGCGGCAATCTCCACACAAGGCTCAAAAAGCTGGCCGAGGGCCAGGCCGATGCGACCCTTGTCGCTGCCTCTGGCCTTGAACGGCTCGGCCAGAGCGACAGAGTCGCGTCCTATCTCGACCCGGAGCGCTTCCCGCCGGCGCCGGCCCAGGGCGCCATCGGCATCGAATACCGCGACAGCGACAGGCGCATCGCCGATCTCGTCGCGCCGCTCGACCATGCCGAAACCAATGATGCCGTCACGGCGGAGCGTGCCATGCTCAGGGTGATCGACGGCTCGTGCCGTACCCCGATCGGCGTCGTGTCGAAGCGCGTCGAAAACATGCTTCATCTCAAGGGCGAACTGCTGAGCCCGGACGGGCGCATCTGCCACGACGCCGAGATCGCGGGACTGGCGGTGGAAGCGGTGGTCCTTGGGGCACGGCTCGGGGAAAAGCTGCTCGAAATGGCCGGCGCCGATTTCCTCGCCGCCCTCAAGGCTGGTTCATGACGCGGGTTCTGGTGACGCGCCCCGAGCCGGACGCCGCCGACACGGCCGGGCGTGTCCGGGCCATCGGCTGCGAGCCGATCGTATTCCCGTTGCTGACCATGCAGGTGACCGAGGTCCGGCTGCCCGCCGCCGAGGGCCTGAGCGGGCTGATCGTCACCAGCGCCAATGCCATACGCGCCCTCCAGCAGCGCGACGCGCTGCGGCCCTATCTCGGTCTGCCGGTCTATGCCGTCGGCGACCGGACGGCGGCGGCGGCGGCGGCGGCGGGTTTCGCCGATGTCGAAAGCGCCGATGGCGATGCCGGCGACCTCGTCGCGCTCGTGGGCGAACGGGCCAAGGCCGGCACGTTCTTTTACCCCGCGGCCGCCGAGACGGCGCGCGACCTGCCCAAGGCGCTGGCGGCTTCCGGGCTTTTGGTCATCGCCGCCGAAATCTATGCCATGGCGGCGGCGACCCGGCTCGACCCGGCTATCGCGCGCGACCTCGCTTCGGGGGAAATCCACGCCGTCATGGTCTATTCGCGGCGGACGGCGGCGCTGTTCGCCGAACTGACCGAACTTGCGCTGTCGCCGGAGCGGCGGCGGGCCCTAACGCTGATCTGCCTGTCCGAGACTGTCGCCTCGCCGCTCGTCTTGCACGGGTTTCCCCGCATCGTTCTTGCCGATTTTCCGAGCGAAGAGGCAATGTTGGCCGCAACCTTGTCTTTTTCCCGTGGCCAAATCACATCATGATCCGATAGGACGCCGGTGCCGGGGCAAATGCCTGAAACCCCGGAACGCCGGTATCCATTCGTCAGTTCTCGCGCGATCCCTGTCGGCCAGCGGTGCTGCCGGCACGGATCGCGCCAATGTCCAAAGGTGATCCGTCATGGCAGAGCGCAAACCCGGACCCGTCAAGCCGCCCACGATCGATCTGACCGCGCGCGAGCAAAAGACCGACACTCAGGAGCCCGAGAACAAGGCTGCCGAGCCGTCGGCTGCACTGCGCCAGCCGGACGCCGATCCGATGCCGGGGCGGGCGCCCTCTACCGCTGCCGGACGGCGCCCCGCCGGGACGGAGAAGAAACCCGCGGGCGAAACGGCAAGCGCCGATGCGCCGCCGCCCAAGCGCGGCGGGTCCGCGCGCTTCGTCGTGGCGGGCCTTGCCGGAACGCTGCTCGGCGGCGCGCTCGGCCTTGCCGGCGCCTATGGGCTCGCTTTTTTTGGCTACTGGCCGGGCGGCGGCGCGGACGCGGAAATCGCGGCGCTGCGCGAGGACATCGGCGCGCTCTATGTCAAGCGCAGCGAAATCGGCGGCATCGTCGACCGGTCGGTCGGTGAGGTCGGTTCGGAGCTTTCGGGTCTGGACACGCGCCTTTTAGCGCTCGAAACGGCGGTGCCCGAAGACATGACGCCGGCGCTCGACGCCCTCGACCAGCGCGTAAGCGCGCTCACAACCGATCTCGATGCGCTCGGCACGGCGCTCGAGACGGCGGTGATCTCGGGCGGCGATGCGGCGGCGACCGAGACGCTG
>Ga0180009_10001663_pt1 | contig 26947 bp, 38 predicted proteins | sample OS_PC_MetaG_FD_123537 | JGI IMG/M metagenome (GOLD analysis project Ga0180009, IMG submission 123537) | Groundwater microbial communities from the Aspo Hard Rock Laboratory (HRL) deep subsurface site, Sweden - OS_PC_MetaG | ecosystem: Environmental > Aquatic > Deep subsurface > Groundwater... | reverse complement strand
AATGTCGAATCAATCACCCACGGAAATCGCGGTCCAACGCATCAAGGACGCCGGCGGGAAGCTGGTCCGTGGCAAGTGGGAGGTGGAGGGGGATTTGGACCTCTCCCACCTGAACCTGACCGAGCTGCCTCCGATGAGGAAGATTGGTGGCTACTTCTCCTGCGACAACAACCAGCTGACCTCTCTGAAGGGAGCGCCGGAGGAAGTGGGTGGGGGCTTCTACTGCGACGGCAACCAGCTCACCTCGCTAGAGGGGGCGCCTCGGGAAGTGGGTGGGAACTTCTACTGCGACGGCAACCAGCTCACCTCGCTGGCCGGAGCGCCGAAGAAGGTGGGTGAGAACTTCTACTGTAGCAACAACCAGCTCACCTCGCTGGAGGGAGCGCCGAAGAAGGTCGGTGGCTACTTCTACTGCCACCGCAATCGTCTCACCTCCCTGAAGGGAGCACCCGAGAAGGTGGGTGGTGGCTTCTACTGCGACGGCAACCAGCTCACCTCGCTGGAGGGAGCGCCGAAGAAGGTGGGTGGAAACTTCGACTGTGGCGACAACCAGCTTACCTCGCTGGAGGGAGCACCCGAGAAGGTCGGTGGAAACTTCTACTGCGACAACAACCAGCTCACCTCGCTGGAGGGAGCACCCGAGAAGGTCGGTGGAAACTTCTACTGCGACAACAACCAGCTTCCCGAGGGCACCACATACGATGGGTGGCTGGAAGCTGCCCACGAGGGAGAACTTCAATGACACCAATGAAAATCGCGGTCCAACGCATCAAGGACGCTGGCGGGAAGCTGGTCCGTGGCAAGTGGGAGGTGGAGGGGAACTTGAACCTCTCCTGCCTGAACCTGACCGAACTGCCTCCGATGAGGAAGATTGGTGGCTACTTCTACTGCGACAACAACCAGCTGACCTCGCTGGCTGGAGCGCCGAAGAGGGTCGGTGGGGACTTCTTCTGCGACAACAACCTGCTGACCTCGCTGGAGGGAGCGCCGAAGAAAGTCGGTGGGAGCTTCTGGTGCTACAACAACCGACTCACCTCGCTGGCTGGAGCGCCGAAGGAGGTCGGTGGGAACTTCTTCTGCCACTACAACCAGCTGACCTCGCTGGCTGGAGCGCCGAAGAAAGTCGGTGGCTACTTCTACTGCCACGACAACCAACTCACTTCACTGGAGGGAGCGCCCGAGAAGGTCGACGGGAGCTTCTCCTGCAGCTACAACCAGCTCACCTCGCTGGCTGGAGCGCCCGAGAAGGTCGACAGGAGCTTCTTCTGCCACAACAACCAGCTGACCTCGCTGGCTGGAGCGCCGAAGAAAGTCGGTGGGGACTTCTGGTGTTACGACAACCCCCTCCCCGAAGACACCACCTACAAGGGGCGGTTAGCGAAGTAGCAGACCACCAAATGAGAATCCGAGAAACCGAAACAGAGGAGGAAGAGATGACAAAGAAGACTTCAGTGAGGGCTTCAGTAGCGATAACGTTGAACACCAAGTCCAGTTCGGATGTTTTCGTTTGGCACGGTAAGGACAGCAAGGAATCCGCGGAACTCTTGGCGACAGAGTTGGGTGGTACTGCGGGAACCGTTCCACCCAAGGGGTTCAAGGGACACCTGGTCTGCCTGAGTCCTGGTGTTTCCGAGAAGTTCAAGTGGGAAGACCGAGAGTTTGCCGTCGTCCTCAACGACCCGCGAAAGCCCTACAAGAAGACAGGCGCCGAGCTGGCCGAGGTGGTGGGTGTCCCTGCTCGAGTATACTGCGCCTCGTTGGAGCAGGGCGTTGGCGGGGGAATCAAGCAGTCTCCGGTAGTGAGGTCTTTCATCAGAGTCAATGGAGCTCCAGAGATGACTCTGGTTGACGATGCCACCCGAAACCTTGTGAGGAACTACGTTATCATGCTCGGCGAACCCAACCTCGTCGCCTTCGACGGCCTCCTCCTGGGGAGCGCCTTCATCCCTACCAAGGTCATCTACGCACCCTCACTAGAGGCAACCCCCTTGACTCGGGCGGCTATCAAGGAGATGGTCCCCATCAAGAAGGCCAAGGACGAGCTTCTGGAGCTGGTCAGTGGGTCCACAGAAGAGGAGGCAGAGGCTTTGCGGGTTATCCTGCGACGGCTTCGGGACAATCCGAACCTGGTGGAGACAACGGCATAAAAGAGGGTTGACAAAAAAGCCCTCTTGGCTTAAACTGATAACTGGCCCCGTGTTCCCAACCTGGTGTGGGGCCAGTTGTCAGTCCTGAGCACAGGAGGTAGCTTGAAGCTTACTGAGATGGTCGGAAATGACCAGACAAAAACCCAGCTTATAGTTGCTGGACAAGCCGCGATGGTAGAAGGTAGACCGGTACCCCATACTCTGATGGGGGGCGCCGCCGGGTGCGGAAAAACAACGGCAGCAAAGGGGCTCGCAGACTTCTTAGGGGCAGTCTTCATTCAGGCAGACCCTGCTAACTTGAAGACTTCTGATGACTTTGTACCACTTCTCCAAAAGCTGCCACAAGAGGGCTACGGAGAGGGAGGGGTGGTCTTAGGGCAGACAAGGCAGGCAGTACTTTTTTTCGACGAGGTTCATAATATGCCTTTGAAGGGGCAGGAACTACTCGGAATAGCTATGGAGAACTGGACCTTCCCCGTCAACGTCAAGAAGCGTGGTCAGAAAGAAAAGATTCTAATCTGGCTCCCCAAGTTCACTGTGGTGGGAGCTACGACGATGACAGGCAAGCTATCCAAGCCCCTACGAGATAGGTTCAAGATGCACTTCCGGTTCGAGACGTACACAGCAATAGAAAGTATGAACATCGTCCGAGTACACGCAGCTGCCTTGGGAGCCCTCATTACAGACGGAGCAGCTGTGTCCATTGCGAGCAGGGGGAGGGGTGTGCCAAGGCTGTTGGTAAGATACCTCGAAAGAGCAAAGGATTACTCAAGGGTGTTAGCCCCTGATGTCCCCGCTATCACAGAGGAAATCGTCGAGGCGATGTTCTCCTTTATGAGAATCGGGCCAAGTGGGCTGACCGAGATGGACCACAAGCTTCTAAGCTGTCTTCTGGATAGTGGGGAAGTACCTGTTGGGTTAGACTCGTTGGCAGTACTGCTGGACGAGTGCCCGCTTACTATCGCCCACGAGGTGGAGCCCTACCTTATCAGACGGGGGCTCCTACTGAGGACCTCTCGGGGGAGGCTACTCACAGAGGAAGGCGAGAAGTATATGAATACATACCTGGGCAGAAACCCACACAACTCCGAGGTAGGCGACCTCAAGAACCTGGTGCTCACCCAGTAGGAGGCTCCATGTCAAGTAGGTCCATTTCCAGAGAGTTCTCTCGTGTAATAGAGAGGATGCTCCACCCGCTGGCAAAAACTCCGACCCAGGAAGAACTCGACCTACGAGACTACGTACGCTTGGTTCTATCTTTGGCCAAGAGATTCGTACGTACTCACGTAGAGTACGAGGACTTGGTGATGGTGGGTATCGTAGGTTTGTTGGAGGCCCGCCAAAAATTCGACCCACTACGCTCCGGAAACTTTCGAGCGTATGCCCATATGAGAATCCTTGGGCAAATCTACTCATACTGTCAGTCCAACACCCGGACGATTTCCATCCCCACCCACATAGCGAAAGCATCCTCCTACATAGAGAAGCTCGTACGGGCAATAGAGGCCACAGGGGAGCTCCTTGACCAGGACGAGGTGGAGAAAATCCTCTTGCGGTTCAACTGCTCCATAGAGCAGAGGCTCTCAGCCTCAGCCCAGAGAAACATACGGTACCTAAAGGAGCGTATTGCTAACATCGCGAAGAACTCTGGCTTGGGCTATGAGCAGCTTGCTGAGTTAGCTCGAGACTCCTTGGTGAGCACGGTACCTGATTCAGTGTTGGGTGTGCTCCCCTCTAATACACAATCTGTCGAAGAGCTGGCTGCTGACAGGGAGTTCCAAGAGAAGCTCAAGCGCAGCTTGGGAGACAGGAAGTTTCGAGTTCTGGAACTACACTCCCTTGGGTTTACCAACCCTGAGATTGCCCAGATTCTTTACGAGGAGAGCCAAGAGGGGCAGGAGAAAGTATACAAGAAACCAATCTCCAGGTCGGCAGTGAAAGCGCTGCTGGACAATGCCTTAGATGAGGTCAGGCGGATGCGATGGTGCAACAGAGATGGACTGGAGGAGCTGGATGATTAGCGACGAGCACTACAGGGCTCTCAAAGACTGCATCATATTTGGGGCGTTGTCTGCCTCGTTTGACGACGACGGAAGATACACACAGGCCTCCGAGGAAGAGGCTGCTTTGGTTGCCACCTCTCTCACGAAGAAGCAAATGTGCTCCGCCTCCCTTGAGACTCCCCCTATGCTCGAGGAGGAATTCAATAGCTGGGTTTCCAATTTTTCGCCGCCGGCAAAAATGTCGTGGGAGTTCTGGACATCTCTCTTGTGTTTTACCTCAGAACCAGTTGCGCTTGTCTTTCTGGTAGCTCGAAACCTTGGGCTGTTCAGACAAGCACTGCCTGAACTCCTCAACCCCACGGTACTCAAGAAAGTCATGGCTGCCTGGGAGGACAGCATAGTCACTTGTGATGTACCGGTTTCAGTCATCTTTGCAGGCTTACTTAGCGTACTCGGCAACAAGGGCGCGCAGCGGGTGCTCGAGCGGCTACACGCACCTCAGGAAAGCATCAACGCTATTGTCTTTCTGATAAAGAGTGGTGTTTGGCGCGATGTAGCGAAGTTTGGCGACGCAGAGGGCAATGAGTGGGTGTACGATGGGAATGATGCTTGGCCAGGACCTAACCCCGATGCACGCGTACTCCACGCTCGATTGAGAAAGGGAGCCAAAGATGATTGACAATCTCACAAAGTGGAGTCTCGACTGGAACGAGTGGAACGCTCTCGCCCTCGATTCTAATGACAACGGTGCGTGGTTGGCGAGGCGTGTGCATCCGCAGGGAGGCGGAGAAAGCACCCCCCTCTTCTTCGGGGAACCTCTCGCCGAGCTGTTCGAGGGCCGAGGAGTAGAGCAGCCCCCCGAGCATCACATTGAGGATGTATTCAGCCACTGCGTGTCGGCATATAGGTATGCGCTGACTCAGGGCTGGAAGCACATTGCCTGGGCAGCGCTCCTCCACGATATTGGCAAGGCCCGCGCCCAGAAGAAGTCCCCGGAAGGGAACATCACCTTCCACAAGCACGAAGTCCTCAGCGAGAAGATGGCTTGGAGCCTGCTGGTCCGCTTGGGCGCTCCCGAGAGGGAGGCCGCGCGCATTTGTGGCTTGGTGAGAAACCATATGTACCACTACACCAGCGACACCTGGGCACTATTCGAGGGGGAAGTAGAAGTAGAGAAAACGCGATGTGGAAGCCCAGAGGGTGCGTTGCTACTACCTCAGTTCAAGAAGGGGCTCACTGCACGAAAAGTTTGTTCGGGCTGGAAAGACTCCACCGTAAGGCGCTTCGCAGTAGCAAACGGCATTGCGGACTTAGGTGAGGAGAAGCTGCGTGGGGAGCACCTGAGCCGTCATCCGCTGTTCCTCCTCAGGGAAGCTGATAGGGGCAGCAGAGGCTTCGAGCCCCGCACAAAGAAACAGGAACAGTTCGAGGAGCGCCTACGCAAGGTGCTTCTGGGAACTGACTAACACGGTAATTAGGTTTGTTAATGTGAGGGGCCTTAGAGGTGAGCCCTAAATCACCTCTCGGAGCGGAGTGCGCTGAGCACTCTCCTTGTAGCGAGCATTTGCTGGAAGGAAACCCAGGTGAGGGGTTACGTTGCTTAAAGCCTTAAGAGGGGAGTCCCTCTCCGTGGAAGGACGGGGAATCTCCTCCGAATGGTAGGCTTTCTACAATCTTTCTGGGGCCCCGGGTTATGCAGGGCTACAGGGAGATACTGGTATCGGGGTTGTATACGCATTCATTTAAAGAAATGCGTATTCTGGGCTCGGTATTGGTAAGTAGAGGGCCAGCAGCAGGGGGTTGGAATGTATGGCTTCGGTCGTCTTTCCCCCTCTTTTACCCCTACGAGTGCGTTTCCCGATGGGCGCTCGTTAGAGCCCGCTGGACGGGCCTTGGAGAACTCAGGGTGGGTCCGCTCACAAAAGTCTTGCGCAGAAAGGGCCAATCAATCTATGGCACATCGAGTTCAACAGGCTGCCCACGGTAGAAGCTTCTTCCACACGACCACAGAATCACGTACCTACCGAAGCGTTATGCTTCTCTCGGAGACTTTCCAGTTCTCTAAAGTATCGTCGATGGTCGTGGCGGGCTCCACCCTCATCGACTTTCAAGTGATTCACTCCTCCCTGTTCGACCCCTCCTTCGCTCTGACCGACGTCGAACGCAGCTCCTTCGCTTGCTCCTCCCTCTCAGGAGCGATGGCCAAGGCTGTCAACACCGATTTCTCCGACAGCCTCTTCTCGGATACCCGCTTCGGCAGTATGGTGTTCGAGAATGTCTCCTTCTCGGGGTGCTGTTTCCTGGGGGCTTCATTCTTTGGGTGCACCTTCAAGCAGGTCCAGTTCGAGGGGTGTGATATGCGGGGGGTCACGTTCACTCGGTGCTCCTTTGACAACAAGTGCACCTTCGAAGATACGAGTATGGAGGGGGTGTCTTTCTTGGAATGTATTACCCCCTACGCCAAAGGGCCTACGTTCAAGGAAAGCTGTACGAACGCTGGTATGGTTTGGCACAGGTCAATCGAACTTTTCGTGTCGATAAAAGCCGATGCCACCTTCAGGGGGTTCTCCAACTTCCCCGGCGACTTCGGGGAGCTTCGGAAGGCGTTGAAGGCCCAAACAGATTGGGCTAAGCTCCTGAGCAGGCCCACGCTAAAAGAGTGGGTGCAGAAGATGAACATAAGGGCCGCCGACCCCTCGACCGTTGATACCGCAGAGGGGGCCTCGAGCGAATCGTATTCCGCGACTGTCGAGCACTACCTGCGCCACGACGACAAGGCCGTGGTGGCTGGAAGCTCCTGCTTCACGGGGAGGCCAGAATGAGCTTTACCTCCGAGGTTTACGAGGAAACGGCCCTGGAAGACCTGAAGAACCAGCGCCCGGTACCGTTTATTCTGGCGGTCTACCCAAAGGATGTGTTGGACCTCGGTGAGGACTGGGACATCTCTAACTACTACCTACCTGATGGAACAATGTGCGAGGGTGCCTCCTTCCTGGATAGCCCCATCTCGGGAATAGATATACAATCCTGCTGCCTGGTGGGCACCATCTTCGACGGGTGCGACCTATCCAACGCGACCTTTCACAACTGCGACTTCACAGGCGCACACTTCAAGGAGTGCGACCTGTCTTCTGCTGAGTTCGAAGACTGCTGCCTACTTGGCGCACTCTTCGAGGAGTGTGTCCTAATCAGCACGGAGTTCAACGGGGGGTTTTTAGGGTGGGGCACAACACCAGAAGCTATCCAGACAGAAACGGATAACCGGATGTGCATTAGCAATAGCTTAGTAGGGGACTTGGTGGGGCTTCCCCCCTCGTGGAACAGCTCCCCGTTCAGCACCGGCAATATCCTTGTTCCGTTGGTCCAGTCAAGTGGCTACTTACCGAGCGACACGAACCGTCTGCGCGCGCTGTTGATTGGCGACGCCTGCGACATCGAGTGTTTTGCTAAGAGAGACCCCCCAGCCACCTCGCCTGGAACAATATACAGGCTGAATACCTTAGGACCGAGCTCTTCAAAGAGCCCCTACTACAAGCCAGTTGATAAGAAAGCCTTCGTTACGTGTTCCCCCGGCTGGGGTACTTGACCCAAGGAGTTGCTGTATGCCTTATGTCTTTGTCCTATACACACTGAAAACGCGGCCTTCCGGTAGAGAACTTGCCCGCCGTTTAGTAGCAGCCTTAGGCACTGACAAATCAGCGCCGGAGGTGTCCTCTGGGACCTTCCAAGTTCTGGCGAAGAAGCACGAGAAGCCCCTGTTCATCCTGAACGTTGGGGAAACTTCCTCAGAGGGGTTGCCCGTAGGCGTACGTGTGTTCAATCCGCCAAGTAAGGTAGCGGCCAGCTCTAACAAGCGGGGCTGCCGTATAACCTTTCAAAAGCAGGGGGTCCCTTCCCCTAAGCTGTGGCTTTCCGCCAGCGCCATCGAGGCGGGGGAGTTCCCCGTGGTAGGAAGAACCACCCATCATAGCAAGGCGCGGGGCTTCTGGTACTGCAAGAATGCCAAGGAGGCTGCAAAGGCTGAGGCTGCAGGGGCAACCCACTTCCTCAAGTTCATAAAGAACACCCTGGAGTTTCGGGTGCACCTCTTCTCTATGTCCAAAACGGACGAACGGTCTGAGAGGGGTTACCGCTCGGTGAAGCTTTCTCAGAAGGTTCCGCGAGATGATAAAGTGCAGCACGACGCCATCATCAAGAACCACGACAGCGGGTGGGTGTTCAACTTCACCGGCGGCAAAAGCGACGAGGCCTCCATTGCGCGGCGAGCCGCCAAAAAAGCGCTGGCTGCAGTGGGGTTGGACTGGGGGGCAGTCGACGTGATGGTCTCTAAGGAGACCAAGGAAGCCTTCGTCCTCGAAATAAACAGTGCTCCTTGCCTTACGGATGGTCTGGCGAACACCTCAGAGGTTTACGCATCGTGGGTGCTCCACCTCACAGGCCTGCGAGAGAAGGTGCTTGCGCCCCCAGCGCAGATTCTCGCACCAACGAAACAGCCCCCTCCGAAGCCACCGGCAAAACCCCGGAAAGAAATACTTCAGCGGGTTCTCTCCCGGCTGAGTTAGAGAGGTCTCGATGCGTAGATGCTTCACTGGTATCCCAAACCCCCCAACGAGGGGCAGAGACTCCTTCACCCAAATGCTTCCAGAAGCTGCACTCTACGTGAGCGTCCTCGCCCTCGGTGAGGCTGCCTCGATTGTAAGCCTCCTCATCTCGCGGCTGCTTGGGGGTGTAGTGGCTGGTACAGCACGGGGCCTCTACGCAGCGACCCTCTCAGGGCTCAGGAGAGTCGAGACTACGCTGGAGAAACGTCAACGGAGATGCTCGTGGCAGACAAACAGTGGTTAATCGACACTCTCAAGGATAGGGCGCTGACCTGTGAGAAGTGTGAGTTGGCGAAGACACGTACCAAGGTTGTCTTTGGGGCAGGAGACCTGCTTTCTAAGTTTGTAGTCGTGGGAGAAGCGCCCGGGGAAGATGAAGACTTACAGGGGGAACCCTTTATCGGACGTAGCGGGCAACTGCTGCGGGAGTCTTTGGCTGCTCTCGGGGTGGTTCTGCCTAAGATTTTCATCACCAACACTATTATGTGTCGGCCCCCTGAAAACCGAAACCCCCTCCCCGAAGAACTAAAGGCGTGCTCTGACTGGCTCTCCACGAAGTTAGGGCTTTCAGAGCCCCGTGTTCTCGTGGCTGTAGGCAAGTACGCCTTGGGTAAACTACTCGGTATCCCCGCTGAAGATATCCAGCGCCAGGTAAAAATCACTCAGATTGTGAGGAGCCGCAAGGTATTCGATAGTAAACGGTTGGGCGAAGTTTTTCTACCCCCGTTTACCATAGTACCTGTTGTACATCCTGCCTTCGTGCTTCGTGGTGGATGCTCGAAAGAGGACTTCATTCGACAACTTGGTTCGGCAGCCGTTCTCGCAGAAAAGCTAAAGCTCGACGTCTTCGAATAATAAAGGAGTCTACAAATGCGCAACGACGAAGAATCTCTCCTGAAAAGTCTCACCGTACCCGACCACGTCCTAAAGAGGGCTACCTCTGCTGCTCGGACCCTCTCGGAAGCAGAAGACGCTATTGCCACCTACATTCGCACACGTCATCGGGAACAGCTACAAGCCCTTCTTGCGGCGACAGTGTCTCTCGCGGCGAAGCTGGAAGTCAGCCGCTGGCTGGGTCTCACGGAAGTGCCCTTCGAAGGCTCTTAGATGAGCTGTATGTCATCGAGGCCCCAAGCCGACCTACGAGACCTACTAAAGCTGGTGGAGCGCTCTCCCGACCCGTTCCCCAACGTAAGCGATGAAAGCTGCTTGCGGATGGTGTTGTGTTTGGCGCGCTGGCGTTTCTCATCCGCGTTAGTTGAAGCGAGACGAGCGGGTGGTGTGCTGGAGGGCGTTGTCGAAGAGTTAGCCTGCCAGTTTGGCGATATCACTACTAAGCCTTATCTGCCAAACAAGTACGAGCTATACAAGCTTGTGCTCGCTATTATTAACAGAATAGACGGAGTGTGAAATGTCTTCATCACTTAACAAGGGAGCTGTCGTGATTCCAATCGAGGGTGGCAGTATCGTGTTAGACTTCATAGCCCCTGGGGGCAAGTTGAGCACGAGTTGGAGCGGCCCCCGGATTCGCATAAGAACTTCCCGGTCTACCATTGGAACCTTCACCACGGAGGATATTCACGAGTCTCCCCTCGAGACCCTGGCGAACATCTTCCTGAAGATACTGGAAGTACAGGCCGGCGCGGAAAAGCCGGAGGCGAAGCTTCTGCCCAACGAGTTCAGCCCCATGACCAAGGATGACCTCTCCACGATGCTCGAACAACGCAGAATACTTCGTGGGTACACGGACTCCAAACAGAACCCCCATGTCCCAATAAATGCCACCTGGTCCATAGCCACCCAGTGGGGGGTGGTCGGTCGGGAACCGGTGCTGCCAAATGCGAGTATGCATTACACTGCGGGCGTGTCCACGGGGGATGAGTTTCTTGTCGTCGACGAGCCCGGCTACCTACCGTACGTGTCGGCACCACAAGTAATCGAAGACGAAGAAGAGGAGTAATCGTGTATACAGCAATCATCTCAAGGGTCAAGACCCGCCCCCACCCAAATGCGGACCGCCTGCAGCTGGGTACCATCGCTGGAGAACAAGTCATCGTCGGGCTGGAGATTCCGGACGGGATGCTGATGGTGTACTTCCCTGCCGATGGCCAGCTGTCCACCCCCTTTGCGGAGGCTAACGACCTTATCAGTAGGACCAATAGGGAGACGGGCGCGAAAGAGGGCGGATACTTTGCCGCCAATTGCCGCGTCAGAGCGCAGAGGCTGCGCGGAGAGCTGTCCGAGGGGTTCGCCTGCGAGCTGGACAAGCTGGTAGTCGCCGGCGTCTCTCAGAAGACCGTAGACGCCCTGGGGGAGGGCTTCGAGTTCACCACGCTGGACGACATTGAGATTTGTCGTAAGTTCGTGAACCCCCGCACGCGGCAGGCGCGTGTTGGTCAGCAGGCCCGAAAGCTCCGCAAGAAGAACCCGATGTTCAAGGAGCACCTGGACACTGGACAGTTTCTCCGAGATGCTGGCAAGATTCCAGAGGGGGCTCTGCTGTACCTCACAGAGAAATGCCACGGTACGAGCGGAAGATACGCAGTCTGTAAGGAGAGCGTACTACAACCTAACTCGTGGTGGAGGAAGCTTTGGCGGCGCCCGCAAAAAACTCGTGAGGAGTGGGTTCGGTACATCGGAACTCGGCGCACCTCCTACTTCCCCGGGCAGTCCGAGGGAGGCTACTACGGAACTGCCACTTTCCGAGAGGACTTTATGGGGGATGTGTGGCACCTTCTCAAGAAGGGCGAGACCGTCTACGGAGAGATTGTGGGCTACGTAAGTGGCAGCACTCCTGTGATGCACAGCCCCTCTACCGCAGGGGTGCAAGACAAGAAGTTCTCCAAGAGGTACGGGGCCCAGATGGTATACAGCTACGGCTGTGAACCTGGCCAGCACCGCTTTCTTGTGTACCGAATCACCCTCACCAACGAAGACGGCTACTCCGTGGACCTGTCTTGGCCGCAGGTGAAAATTCGGGCTGCGCAGCTGGGGTTGGGTTGTGTGCCGGACCTTCTTGCTGGCCCCTTCCTCTACAGCAAGGATAGGGCAGAGGAGCTGGATGCGTTGGTGAAGGCTTCGGTAGAGGGAGAGTCCCTCCTGGACAGCCACCATATCCGTGAAGGAGTGGTAGTCCGAATAGAGGGTGGGCTGGAAATCGGGGCGCTCAAGCTGAAGTCATTCGAGTTCAAGGTCTTGGAAGGACTGGCGAAGGATAGCCCTGATAACGTAGATATGGAGGAGGCAGAGGAAGCCGCCGGAGATTCTTCAGGCCTGCCTCAAGAAGGGAGTACACAGTGAAAGGTCAGTACATCTACCACCTTCGTTCTCGAAACAAGAGGGTGGGCATCACCATCGTAGCAAACCGAATCGGCCCAGATATGTTTGCGGTGGGGCTGTCCTTTTGTGGGCACAAAGAACGTTTGTACTCACGCAAGGTGGGGAGGGATGAATACGCAGGCCCAAGGGCCAGCGAAGCACACACCCCAGCAAGAGTGACGGAGGGAAGGGACCTCGTCTCACGTCTCTCTGGTGTCCCTCCCCTTGCGCTACGCCTGCCTTCTCGCGTGGCGCTGCTGGTCGACATCCTCAACGAACTCGAGTTGTTCTCAAAAGTTCCTGCACCTTCTTGGGCACTTGGAATGGCGGACAAGAGGCTGGCGGACATCGTGCACAAGTACGATAAGCGGGAGAAGGCAGTGGAAGCTCCCCATCCTCTCACGGTTGCGCAGATGGAGAAGCTGAAAGCAACGGCCCTCAAGGGGCTCCCCAAATCACTGTCGCCCTTGGAACTGGAACAGCTCGGCCTGTTCTTCCTGAAGCGAGCTGACCAAGTTGAAAAGGAAAGGATGGATTCGTAGATGGCCAAAGAAAGCAAGCCTGATAAAGCGAAAGATAACCGCGGTTCTGACGAAAGCTCTTGGTACGAAAAACACAAGACTGCCTCAGAGTTCTCCAAAAGAGACGCAGAGAGTAGAGGCTCTAAGAACGCGGGTGGGTACACAAATCATCGCAAAGGGGGATGACAAAATGAAATATCTGGAGAAGGGTCCGATGTTCTTCGGGGCCACTGGTTTCGGGGAGCACTTGACAACAAGGTGCTCGAACAAGAAGTGTAATAGTACGAGGTTCCGGCTCGAGGTGCCCCTTGGTTCTGAGCCTTTTGGCAAGGGGCGTTGGGTGTGTGCCATTTGTGGCCAGCCTGTAAAGGCAAAAGAGAAGAAGGAGGGACAAAATGAGTGCTGAACAAATGGGTGGGTGGCTTACTGCCTGGCGCAAAACGAGGCTTCGAGAGCCTCAGTACTCTCACCTACGCAGCTCAAGAGACACGGTTGGGATGACAGTATGTGTCCTGGCGCTCGAAGAAGACCAGGCGTTCGAGCGCTGTTTCACACGTATGGGAATCTCCTTCTGCCACAGAAACGACCAGTACAGTAAGCGAGCTGGCAGGGAAGAATCGCTCCGCAGGGCGGTTGAGGAACCTATCACTGTGGCTATCAGGCGCCCAGACCCGCACAGGAATAACTTCGATGAGTACTGTGTGTACCTCGACCGCGCAGTCAGTAGGAGGGACTTCCAACGTGGCAAGATGCTTCAAGAGGCGAGCAGCATTCTTGCGGGTGCTCTTCCCCCTTCGTCAGGGAACCCTTCGTGGCTACAGAAGGCTCCTTCCTGGGCCTATGGCCTCGCGGATAGCCAGCTCTGGAAATTCGACGGCCGCATTGCGCGAAGGAAGCCCCTCTCGCCTCCCTTTGTTCCGCCCGCCAAAAAAGAGGGGATAATCAGTAAGGCCTTGCGCTTGTTTTTTGGCGGGGGAGGTTAGGAGAAATCCCCCGAATAGTAAAGCACCTACCAATAGATTACTCTACATACCACTTGTAGATGTATTAATACAGGTAGGAGGAGAGTCACCCTTTTGGGGAGGTATTAGCCGCCCTCCAAAAAATCTACCCCGCGAAAAGCGTGAACACCCTCAAGTGGTCCATTACCAGCGCCTGTCAACGAGGATACCTCGAAAGAATTAAGAACACACTCTTCTGCGCTGAGTAGAAGTTGAACAGGTGAGTGGTAGGAGTGTGAGCCACCCAGTAGTACGACAGAATTACGGAGGATTTTTGATGAAGCGTCTTGTTCCATTCCTATTCACTGTGCTGCTCTTCGCCTGCGGTACCCAGGAAGCCCCTCCATCACCTCCAGCATTACCCGTACCAGGTACCTCGGTCAAGTACGAGGTTGGAGTTCCCTGCTCGGATGATAGCCAGTGTCAAAGTGAGCTGTGCGCGCCCGCGCGCTGCGACCACAAGATGCGGTTTTTTTGCGCGGGGGGACCCTGCTCCACAGTTCAGGTACCAACCTGTTCCACTGGGTTTGTGTGTATCTACACAGACTACGAACACGCGCACTGTATGCCTACCTCTATTTGTAAGAAGTAAGTTAGGAGAAATTAGTGTCAAAGAAGTTTGAAGAACTTCCAACATGTCCGAAACCCCCCGAGAGAGACACTCTATTCGATGTGGGCCTGACTCTCTGTTCCAGACACAGCGACATAACAGGCTCTTGCCCAACGCTTGCCCAGCTACTTTCGGCGTTGAAAGAAAAGATAAAAGAAGAATACCCAGAGCAGCGGATTCCAACAGATTGGCCTCTCAAATGGGCAGACACCATCTGGTTTTCCGTGATACCGTTTGACGAGGGTAGCTCCGAAATAGACGTGCGGGCTTATCTCGAAGAATCCGATGAGAGCTTTTCCACCAGATGGACAAGCTACGAAAAGGAACTGGCTGAGTACAATAGCGAGTTGGACGCATACCAAGAAGCACGAAGTGAGGAGTATAGACGAGGAGACGCTCAACGTCGCCTCGCAGCTTTGCCGGGCAAGCGACGAAGTCTTCAGAACCAGATTGAGGCTCTTCAGGCACGGGTGCTGGAAATAGATGAGCAGCTAAGCACACGAGAGGTACTAGAATGAAAGACTCCGCAGAAGAGGGTATCCTCAAAATCGAGGTAGCCAGCCTGGAGGATAGGGTTTTTCAGCTGCGTGAACATATAAGGCGGACATTCTCTGGAGGCACCCCTGAAAGGAATGCGGAGCTGCGCAACCTACTCACCCGCCTTATCTCAACAGAGCAGTTCTTCGAGCTGTTTGGGTGTGGAAATGAGTACGGTTACGTATACGCGCAAGCCTATGGTCCCGGGAACCCTGTGGAATTTCTCGAGTTTCTGATGTTTTTCATAGGACACGAGCTGCTGGACGACGGCTCCCCTGGCATTGGGTGGCATAGGTACGCAAGAGGGGGCGTTTGCTCCGTAGGAAAGGCGCGCCAAAAGTGGGTTGGGAATCACGTATTAAACACAAAGTGTTGTCTTGAGAACGGCCCAGGGGCCAAGCCGTTCGTAATCGCGAACAGAGATGACTACCCGAAACCAAACAATCTTGCTAACATTAAGGAAGTACTGGCGGTTCTCGACTGGCTGGAAGATTATCATAAGGAATTTCTGAGTCAATGCTGCGAGTTTCTCGCAGGCGAACCCTCCCCCGGTGTCGGCGAGGAAGCGAAAAGCGCGCGGCAGCTGTCGGAAGAGGCTGCTCGAAAGGCCTGTCTCGACTTTGTGGAGAAAGTTCTGAAGGAGTGAGCAGCGGAACTGTGCACTGGTACACTAACCTTAACGAGAGCTACGAGAGGAGTACCTAATGGGGTGTTGGAATGGAACTTGCGGCCTCACCGGCCTACACATAAATGCTGGTGATGAAGTCGTCGCCTTCCTCATTGGTATGTTCCCTTGGACATTTGGGAGGACGGAGGCCGAGAACGGAGGCGCTCGTAGCCTGGCGAGTAATGTCAGTGGCTTCTACTACCCGACGGACTACGCATTCCCTATCTCTCTTCCTTTCTTTGGGAAGTACAATGACTATGGAGGTGTGGAGGGAATCTCCAAGGGGCAGTTCTGGCTCGAGCGTACTCGGGATTTTATTGCCCCGGGCCAAAAACCTCCCGGCATTGAGGACTTCATCAACGACGAAGTAGAACGCGATAGAGTGTGCTTCACATTTGATGAAAGCAACTGCGAGCCCTTTAGGTTGGAGCACACAGAGCATAAAAAGCTTGGCGTCGGCCTCTTTATGGTACTCAAAGAGGCAGTAGACGAAGCTTACAAAGTTCGAAGAGCGATAACTGTCAGCCCCCAAGCGGCCAGGTACCGCTGGTATCGCTTTCCAACCCTTCGGGATTACATTCAAGGAGGGCAGGAGCGATACGAGAAGGTGAAGAGGGGCCTCGACACTAAAGCACCCCTCCACTGGATGATGTGGGGCGAACACCACGAGGAGGATTACTCCAAAGATGAGCCCAAGATTAACCTGGTCGGCCAAGTATTGGGGCACGAGGGTCTTGGCGGAAATCTTTGGGGCTCGGAGTTCCTCGGAAAGCACGTAGACACAGCTACCAACATCATTGAGGCCGAGGGGCCTGGCGACCCCAGGCTAAAAGAGTTGAGTGAACTCTGCTTCTGGTATAACGTAGTGTCAGGTGCGCTTGCTTCCACTCGAGGCAGCTGGCTACCGAAGGGGGGTAAAGGCAGCCAGGCGAGTGATTTCTCCTTCTACCTCGCATTCACCAGAGTGGTTCGGCGCAGGGCGAGGGAACAGCAAAGGGAGGTGAAAGAGTGGGGGATGGAGGATTAGGGTGTTAATGAAGTACAAATATCCGCGAACCTTCCACCTACCCTGGTCGGAGGGTAAGTCAGCGGATGATATCCGTGTAGAGAGTGTCGACCATTTCGCAGAGGAGAGGGTTGTCGTCACGGAAAAGTTGGATGGGGAGAACACAACCATCTATCACGAGGGGACAACCCACGCCCGCAGTGTGAATGGGAGTAGGCACGAGAGTAGGTCTTGGGTAAGCGCGCTGGCAGCCGCCCTGGTAGGTCGCCTCCCGGAGGGGTGGAGAATCTGTGGCGAGAATATGTACGCCAAGCACAGCTTGGAGTACGACAAGCTACCAAGCTACTTCCTGGTATTCTCCATCTGGACAGAGATGAATGAGTGTCTCTCCTGGAGTGATACTGTGGCCTGGTGTAAAAAACTTGGGCTTGAGCACGTCCCCGTCCTATACGAGGGGACGTGGGATGTCAACGCCATAAGAGCTTTGGGAACGGGGGAGAGCGCCTTTGGACCAGAACGAGAGGGATACGTAGTTCGTGCCTCCAGGGGGTTCTGTATGTTCGAGTTCCCCGGGTGCGTCGCGAAGAGTGTTCGAAAGAACCACGTCCAAACGGATGAGCACTGGCTGAACAGCGCCCTGGTAAAGAACAAGCTGAAGGGAGCGTGAGTTATGCTCATAGTCTCGAAGTTCCACGACTACTACGATACTGCCATTGGGTTTGGCGGTGTCGACAAAACCACCGTCTACCAGCGTGAACAGGTAGTGCTTAACCCGCACGACCTCACCCCTGACTACAACTACTTCGAGACGGCAAAAACAGGGTGTACGTGGGAGCTCTGCGTAGTAGGCTTCTGTGGAAAGCTGTACCCCGTCGTCAAGACTGAGGAGCACCACTTACATCGGTACCCGATGGACCCCACGCAGGTAAAGCAGTGTTTCTACACCGAGAAAGAGGTGTTGGAGTGGTTGAGCAGGGAAGATGTTCGACGCCGGAAACGCCGCTTTTATAGGTGGTGGCGACGCGGACCTGAGATAGATAAAGGCGCGATGCGCCTGGACAAGTTCGTGGAACTGGACAAGCTTTTCCTCGAGCACAAGTGCCCCATCTTTGTAAAAGACCAGGTGGGCATTATCACACTGAATCCACCGCTGAAGGACTCCCAGTTCTTCAAAGTGTTCAGCCCGTTTGAGGCCTACCAGGAAATCTATATGTACCTCTCCGGGGTACTTGGCAACACGAACCAAGTTGCTACTAAGATTTCTGATGAGGTGATGGCAGCTAAGAAGGGCTTCAACAAGTGGAGCTTTCGGCGGCCCGGGAAAAACTCCATTTAGGTAGGAGGAGACAATGGAACATATAGCAGAGCTTCGAGCCCTACCGGTCCCACCGGAGCGCACCGTGGTGCTCGATAGGTATATCGAGCTGGAGGGGGTGTACGCTCTAACTATCCAGGAGGCTTTCGAGGAGCTGGAGAAGAGCTTCCGCAGTGAGCCCCCAAACATCGAAGTCCCGCCCGATTGGAGGGTTGCGTGGGCAAATAACATATGTATCTACACAGGTGAATGGGAGAATGGGGATGTCTACTTCGCTATTCACACAGTAATCCAGAAGGAGGTCGAGGAATACCAAGAGAAGCTGGCCGAATACCAGCTCGACCTCGAGGCGTGGCTTGAGGAACGGGACAGGTATAACGCAGAACTCGGTGCGCACTGCGAGGAGAGACAGAAAGAGTACCATCTCCAGCTAATAGCTGCGATGACGCTACACAGAGACAAACTCACCCGCCATATCACAGCGTTGGAGGAGGAGGGGCCCTAATGATAAAGGTGGAAATGCTCCTTGCCTGGGAAGATGGCACCTGGTCAACAGAAATCGTCGAGGTAGAGGGCCCAAAACATATAGATGAACACACGATGAAAGCACAGGCACTGCTCCACTTCGGTACAGTCAAGTACAGAAAGGTTGTCTACTTCGGTTTGTATGGCTACACGCAGGAGAACGACGATGACGCCTCCTGAAGACCCTCGGCTCTTGGAGCGTATCCCTACGATACCGGTCTCGAACGAAGAGTACGCATCGTGTAGGCCCCCATTCAAAAGCTTTCACGACGAGTACGAGCTCCCTGACGAGGACTCCGCGGAGCTGGCAGATATGATGGCAGATGTAGACACTGCGGTCGACTTCTTGCTCAATAAGTGGTGTCTGCTGAAGGGGTACCAAGCCCAGGAAATCACGGCTTACCTCCGTGTTCGGACAGACTACGCTTCCATATGTCTCAGACTTCGCCGGAAGCGTTTACAGGACCGCGCAGACTTTGTAGGACCTGTGAAGGAGTAGTTATGGCCATCGAAATCAGAAAGAAACCCCTACCTCCTACTCACCCCGGTCCCCGCAAGGTCATTCGTGAGGAGAAGTACAACGTCGCTGAGGGCAGCCTTGCCGATGCGGTAGACTACTTCAAAGAAAAAGGCATCGCGCTCGATAAGCCTTGGGTGGAACAAGTTGAGAACCTTGACTACGAGATGGAAGCCCACTTCGTGTACCGAGAAGAGGAGACGGAAGAGGAGTGGCTGGCCCGCTTGGAGAAGTACAAGAAGGACCGCGAAGAGTTCTGTCGAAAAGAGCAGGAGTGGCGGGAGTGGTACAAGAAGAATGAGAAAGAGATTGGCCGGGCGCTAACGGAGCAGAGGAAGCAAAGCCAAGCGAAAAACTGGACAATCGAGAAAGAGAACTTGGAAAAGAAGAAAGCTGAGATAGAAGCGCGCTTGGCTGCCATCGAGGCTAAAGAGAAGCAGGAGAAGTAGTTTTTCGCCGGCGCCACGATAAACCATTAACTTGATGAGGTCCCCTTAAAATGAGAGAAGATTACTATCTGGCAGTAGAATGGTACCCTGTCAACTCCCCATGTATAAGCGCAATAGGCTTTTGCGGGGGCTCCCTCTTCGTAGATTTCCTCTATGAGGGGAAGATACACGAGTACCCCGGCGCAGCGGAGCACTACAAGAGTATGGTCATACTGAATGGCAATGGCGGCAGCGTCATAAAGTACTTCAATGAGCACGTTCGAGGGAAGTACCTATCGAAGCGGCTGGGGGATTAGAGGAGGCAAGTAATGGCATTCGTAATGAGGAAGAGGCCTGCCCGCCCGCGGGGCCCACGCAGAGAGGGAGTGAGCACCGTAGGAACGGAGGAAGGGGCCTTGGCAGATGTCTTGGACTTCTTCACAAGTAAGGGTATCGACCCAAGAAATGTGCACTTCAACACAAGCTGCGACGGCGAGGACTTCGCGGAGTGTGCCTTGACATCCGTTTACTTCTTCTACCAGACGGGTGAATCTGAGGAGGAGTACGCGGCCCGCTACGGAAAATACCTGCTGGAGCTGGAAGAGTACAATGCCTGGCTGAAGGAGACCAAGGAAGAGCGCACGGCCATCAGGAAGGAAGCAGCGGCGCGAAAGGCAACCAAGGATGCCAAGGAAAGGGTTGTGGCTCTCCGCGCGCAGCTGGCGGAGTTAGAGGGGAAGCTCAAGGAGCAGGGGGTAATGGAGGTAGAAAACCTTCTCGCAGTGGAGCACTTCTTCGCAGCAGTGGGGCTGGCAGGTTTTTTGGAGGGGCGAAGGGGGACCACGACCACTGCCGAGGATAGCACTACCCCGCTTATAAACTGTATGTTCTGCAGCAAGGAGACGCTGCGCGCCGAGAGCCTTACCCACCCTGATGACCACATTCTTAGGATGGTTGGCTGGGAAGGCGACGACAAGCGTCTGATGTGCGCGGATTGTTTTTCAGCGCGGTGGTCAGTGTGTGAAAGTTGCGGGTGCGCTGTCGAGCCTTGTATCGGAGACACCTGGCTAACAGTACGCTGCCGAGACTGTATGCGGGAGGACCAATGAGTAAGGACTACAAAGAGGTGTGTAAAATCACAGAAGCGACAATCCTCGCCTTCTGCGTTAAGGATGGCAAGTTTCGCCTGATGCACGATTGGGAGGCGTTGGAGGTAGTACCTCCCCGTAAGGCAAGGAGGCTGGTAGAAAAGCTAGCTCCAGGCAAGGTAAAGGAGTTTTTTCCACGGGCCAAGCGCAAATCTATGAAGGCGGCACCGGCGCCGAAGAGGACCGCTACTGTAGAGTCGGATACACCAACCAACAACTATGTAGGGCAGTGGGGGCCGCCCGACGAAGTCGAGTCCGTAGAAGAAAGACGCAGATGGCAGGCGAGAGAAGCAGACTGGCGTAATGGGGGGTTTGGATGGTAAGAAAGAAGCCCTGGGAAAAGACAGAGGCAGACCACGCTAAGCAGCGCCCCTACACGTACCTCGTAAGCATCATTCTGATGGCCATCGGTATTTTCGGGATGATTCTTGGAACCTGGAGGTGCTGATGATGTACAACCACGACCTGACCTATACCTACGTAGACCCCACCAACGGGGATGATGACAATGACGGGCTAACCCCAGAAACACCAAAGAAGACACTACGAAACTGGAACAGTATAGCCTTGGTACACCAACCTATAGACCCTCTCGGTTTGTACGGCGTTGTAGATATGTCTATGGACGTTGAGCCCTGCCTCACCTGGGATGATATAAGACCCCCCCCGCCCTTCCCCTAAAACCCGTAGAAGAGCCTATCGAGGAGAAAGACGAGGATGAGTGATAAACCCGCTTAGAGAATTGATTTTCAGTAAGATAGGCACCGCCAACGCGCATTCCCCAGGCAGGGCCGACCGAGGTGCTTCTGGGTGCTATCACACACTTAAGAAGCATATAGATGGCGTGCTTACGTTGGCTAGACGCTTTGGCAGGGAGACCGGGCTAGAAGAGCAGGCTGCCGTCTTGGCTGCTCTACACGACTTCGGGAAGACTAGGGAAGGCTTCCAGAAAATGCTGAGAGGAGAAAGGCCAGATAGAAAAGAGGATACGTACCATTCCGCTTTCGGCGCCCTTTCTCTTCATACTGCAGCGCGGGAGCGCGGCAGCCTCTGGTACCACGTACTGTCCGCCCTGGTGTTAGGGCACCACGGCGGCCCCAAAGATTTTTCGAACGTGGTGCGTGACAGGATACCTAGCGTAGCTCGCGGAGAAAAAGAACTGTCTCTGGGAGAAGCTGTGCTTGCGGTGGAAGTTGGCGCAGAGCTGGCTAAGCTCGAGACAAGCTTCGTAGACAAGGATGTTTCGCACTTAAAAAGTCTGATGGCACTATCCTGTTTAGTTGATGCAGACTGGCTGGATACCGAGGCACATTTCGACCCAGCTATGGCGGCTCGGCGCCGCAAGGAGTCTCCGCGGAATACTTTCGAAACCTTAGAGTTTAAGGTCGAAGCTCGCTGCGCGGGGTTCTCGGCAGATACCCCTGTAAATGCCATACGAGCAACGGTTAGAAGCTCCGCGCTTTCTTCAGCAGAAAGAGTGCCGTGGCTCTATACGTTTACAGGACCTACTGGGGTAGGCAAAACATTCGCTTCGATGTCCTTTGCTATGAAACACGCTAGAGTTAACGATATGCAGCGAGTTATCTACGTAGCCCCGTACATAAGCGTTGTAGACCAGAATGCTGCCGTCTTCGAAGACACACTAGGTACTGACTACGTGCTTACGCACCACAGCAATGTGGTTTACACACCATCCAAAGGGCTTCCCAGCCAGCACAAGCTTGGAACAACTAATTGGGATTTTCCTGTTGTATGTACTACCGGTGTAGCGTTCATTGAGGCGCTGTTTTCTAACACGCCAACAAGGGTTAGGAAACTACACAACGTAGCAAACAGTGTCATCCTGATAGATGAGGCACAGTTTTTGCCGGTGGACAAAATGGCAGTAATATCTGCACAGCTAGACTCGCTAGTACGGGACTTTAACTGCTCAATCGTACTTATGACAGCAACCCAGCCAGAAGTAGTAGTAGATAAAAACCCGTACAAGCCGGAAAGGCTGCGGGTTTGGCCGCGTGGCGCTGTGGAAATAGTTCAAGACGTGGATGAAGTCTTCAAAAGCCTAAAAAGGGTAGAGGTTGTAGACGATACGCAATGTGAAACAACACCGCAAGCTCTCGCAGAGGCTGTGGCTAGAGAAGGAAAAAGCGCTTTGGTCGTCCTGAATAGAAAGACCACCGCGTCCAAGGTAGCAGGGGTGTTGGAGTCGCTGCTAGAGCCCGGGGAGTTAATACACCTATCTACAACTATGTGCCCTGCGCACCGTAGGAAAGCCATCGCATCGGTGCACGAAAAGCTAGCTTGCGGGGATAAGTGTGTACTAGTTTCCACACAAGTTGTAGAGGCAGGAGTAGACGTTAGCTTTCCAGTAGGGTGGCGAGACGTTGGGCCGCTGGATAGCATCATCCAGGTAAAGGGGCGGGTAAACAGGTCGAACGAGTTTGGTGGAGGGAAACTGACGGTAGTAAACTTGGGCCAAATCGAAACAAAATACTTGGGTGAAGCATATAACAGTGGCAGGGAGCTTGCCCTGTCGGTACTGCGCAGAGGCTTGGACATAGACTCACCGAAGGTTGTTTCTGAGTACTTCCGAAACAACACTAGGCCGCTGAACACAAACAAGCTACAAAAAGGTAGTGAGTCTGAAAGGGTTGACCTAAAGAGGGCCATACGGGATTTGATGTTCAAAACCGTAGGCGACCACTTTCATATGATAGATGGTGAGGGGCAGGTAAGTATCGTAGTGAACTACGGCGGCGCGGAAAAAATCCTCTCCGAAGCTTCTGGAATCGACAAAAAGAAGGTCAAGGAGCTGCAGCCATACACCGTCTCCGTCAGAGACAACCAGTTTGAGAGGCTGCTCGCTGCCGGGGCGCTTTACGAGATAACTGTACAGCAGCAAGATGCCAGAGAGCCTGGTGTTATCTACGTGCTAAAACCAGAGTTCTACTCCGGGCTATACGGGGTATTAGTACCTGAGGCAAGAAAGGAATAAATAGTGTACTTAGCTCCTCCATTTTTCGTGTACGTAGACGGGCCATCAGCCTGCTTTACGAATCCAGTGCTTAAAAGAGACACAGCTACCTACAGGTTTCTCGTGCCCACGGCAGCTGACGGTATCCTAAGGGGTATCTACTGGAAGCCACAGTTCGAGTACCTCATCGAAGAGGTATACATTCACTCACCTATCTCGGAAGTCTCGGAAAAAGTGAACGAGCTGAAAGAGCTGCCGGCGCTGCGCTCGGTTTTCGCCTCGGATTTTTCGGTCGGGGCAGGGTCTTCAAACACAACACAGCGCACGCGAACTCTTCTTGTCAACCCAAAATATACAATGCAAGTAAGGATAGTAGCTAGGAATAAAGACAACGCTGCTAAGCACTACAATATCCTCCGCTCTCGCATAGAGCGGGGAGCCTTCCATAGGCTGGACCTTTGCTTCGGCGCTCGGCCACATATGGTACACACCATCCGTATGGTAGAGCCTGCGCAGATTCCTCCAACTATTGAGTGGACGGAAGAGCAGCCCCCGTGTGTGTACAAATGGATGTTCTCGGTACCCGAGAAAAAACGTGAGGGGTATATTGCGCACCAAAAAACACAGGTTGTGGGCGGAGCAGTTAACTTCACTCCTGCAATGAACCAGTGGTTAGAGAGGGCAGATGATTCATTCCTTGGTTAAGCTGGCAGAGTCCGACTATAGGTTCGCTAGTACCTACTGCTTAATAAACGTAGACCGCAAGCCACCGAAAGAGGGCGCCGCTATCGTTGATGACATGCGGGTTATGGCTTACAACCTGGATACCAAGGACGACGGCTCTGTTACCCTAACTGTTAGGGACCTCTCTAAGTCTGTGTCCCCAGTCCTAGACGACAAGGGGAAGCCTGTAAGGGGGTTCAGTGGTGCCGCTAAAAAAGACGGCGCGACTTTGGAGGTCCCAGCGTTTCCGTACAGGTCCGGCACTAAAGTTCTTGCTGCGTTTCTGGTAGACAAGGGTGAGTACGTTTTTGGGGTGGCGGGCAAACAGGGCGCAGACAGCGCCGCCAAAAAACAAGACTACATTAGGCAAGTGGAAGGCTACGCAGCCTTCTGCGAAAATGAAGAGGAGTACAAGGGTGAGGGAGTCGCAGCACGCACCTGGCTGTGGTGGCTTGACCAAGCAGCTATTCCAGGGGATGTAGGCCCAGGCACGGTAATAGTTCCGTCTATAAACGGTGTATATCTGCACTCTGCCGACGCCGCTCGAATATATCACCGCAAAGCCCTACTAGACGAGATGGTCGAGTCCTCCGTTGAGGGGACCTGCCTCATCTGCGGGTCTGACAGCGGTGTGTGTGGTGATACCGTACAGAAGCCCAGGCTAGCCATAGGGAACGTTGGTGTCTCACTTACTTCTGTAGACGCAGACCCCTTTAAATCGTACGGACTAGGTGCTGCTACAACAGCAGTATGCCCGACGTGCGCGCTGGCCATCGCCACTACAATCACGAAGCTGGCTACTACGGAAGGCTACCACTACAAGGTAGGGGACAGCACCTTCCTGTTTTACTGCGCAGAGGACCAGGAAGTAGTCCCAGACCTTCTGCACTACACACTAGCCAACTCCATAACTCCGCTAGATGTAGCCAACTTCTTCGATTCCGTTGTTGCTGGCAAAACTGTGAAGAGCCTGGAGGAAGCTTCTTTAGACGTGTTGGTGATTGATACCGATGGCCGCACCGCTAGGATAGCGGCACACGACAGAGTTCCGCTTATCAAGGCGCTGAATAACGCGAAGCGGTGGTCGGAGCAAGTTTCGGTCTCACTGGGAGGGGAAGCAAATACTCTAACTCCGATATGGGCCTTATCTAGGGAACTTCTATCCCGTAAGAAAGCAGCGTCGGCTTCAGATAAGAAACTTGAATCCAACTACAGAAAGCTGCTGCTTGCCAGGGCTATTTTAGGCAAGCCACTCCCGAGTAGGAGACTTGCTCCCACCGTTATGCGGAACCTTTCAAGGTCAGGAGCGCCTCCCAAGTCAGAATTTTTTGCGGGGAGGAAACAACTATCCAAAACCTGGCCAGTCTCTGACACAACACTCAAGCTAACATACCTATTCTCTGATAGAACAATGGAGGAGCTAATGGAGGAGAAAGCACCTACGTACCTACTAGGAAACCTAGTTGCAGTACATTGCCTGATTCAGGAAACAAGCTACAAAGACCGCGGTCAGGACTTGCCAGGGTCTGGGCTATTCCGCCAGAGTGCCTTTGCGGCCAGCAGAAATCCAGCCGGCTACTTAAGAAGGTGGGAAGAGAAAGCGGCGAAAGCTTATTGGAGGCACCTCAACTCATACCACCGCTGGGCCGCAGAAAAGCTACTTGGAAGCCTGCTAAGCAGCTTAACCTCTTTTCCAGAGGTGAACACAGATGACGAGATAGCCCAGTTTATGACCGGCTTCCGCGTGCAGCTGGCCGATGGCCTTTATTTTGCTAAACCAGAGGAGCAAGAAGCCGCTCTGCCTCCAGTAGTAGAGGTCCGCGCCGGATTACCGGGATTCTAGAAAGGATTACCTAAGAATGAATAATGCAGCTACTCAGAAGTACATCAATTTTGTTTTGGCCCACGCCAACGGAAACCCAAACGGAGACCCCGACAACGACAACGCACCTCGCAGGTACTACACAGATGAAAGGATGCTCTATATCTCAGACGTGTCTGTAAAGCGGCGTTTGCGAGATTACTGGCGCAGCAAGCTTGGCCAAGACATCATGTACAAGGGCATCGACGCACCAACGACGCGCAAGGAAGAGTCCGAGCAGGTCGGTGGAAAGGGGCTAAAGGGTGCCGATGCGGGCGCTAAGTTGAAGCAGTCTTTCCTGGACGTGAGGCTGTTCGGGGCTGTAGCTACCGCTGGCAAGGGCAGTAGCGCGCTTACTTTGACCGGGTGCGTGCAGGGAGGCAGAGGCCACTCTCTTCATCCGGTGCAGGGGGATACGCAAGTCACCATCACTGGTACAAACCCTGATGAGTTGGAGAGCACTTTCGGAGATAAGCACGTAGTACCTATTGTCTACACTAAGCACTGCTTCCTTTACACACCCCCAGCTGACGGTAGCGTATCTAGCGAGGATTTGGACTTCTTGTACGACTCAATCCTTAATGCATACGGTGCCTATTCTACTGCGTCGAAACCGGTGGCGTGGTTCGTAAAGGGGCTGGTAGTAGAGGCCTCTCAAGGGGTAGGCCAGTTCAGGCCTCTCCTGATGGGCAGGACATCCCCGTTTCTGGTAGCGCAGGACTTCGAGGGGTGGGGTAACAAGGTGCCGCTTTTCCCAGAAGACGTTTCTGTGTCTATCGATGAAGGCCTAGTTGCAAAGATGGGGGATGCCGGCATCAAGGTGTGGGAGCTCAAGTAGCCATTCTGCGAGCACCTCGGTGGCTCCAAAAACCCCAGGGTTGCTCGCAACTCGAAACCCTTAGTAAGTACAAACAGTTGAACCCAAGTTATGGAGGGATAATGGAAGCGGCAGCGGCCCAAAATCACCTAAAAGACAAGATGCTCGCAAACAGGCCGCTAGCTTCGTGTAATAACAGGGGTCCTAGGGGAGCCCTGTAAGGCCGTT